>WNFX01002822.1_pt1 | contig 17452 bp, 13 predicted proteins | sample 5400111 | NCBI WGS metagenome assembly WNFX01 (sample SAMN13153363, study PRJNA577476) | soil metagenome | isolation source: 40 cm soil or saprolite under grassland replicate 1 | place: USA:California | collected 2016-06-15 | reverse complement strand
CACGCAGTTTTACTTCCCTGCTCGGACCAGCAGCACCGGCACTTCCGTTTTGTGCCGCACTTCGTTGATCGTGCTCCCAAACAGCAAATCGCCAAGAAGCCGATGTCCGTGTGCGGTCATCGCGATCAAATCGCATTGTCGATCTTCGGCTGCTTTCACAATCCCTTGGGCCGGATCGCCCAGCGCGAGAAAAGTGTCCACGGTCAAACCCCGCTTCCGCAATGTTTCGGCGGAACTTTCGAGATAAGCCCGGTCGTCTTTCATCTCTTGCGAATCAGCCAGATTCAACTGGTCGTAATTTCGGGCGACGTACCCGTCTGCCACGTGGACGAGCAGCAATTCTGAGTGATGCAAACTTGCGAGCTCGGCAATGTGCGGCAGAAGCGTTTCGTCCGCGCGGCTGTTTTCGAGAGCAACGAGAATTTTGCGATACATAATTAGAATGCGCGACCGATCCACGCGCTAAGTCCGATCCAATCACTTAAATATTTCCCGTTGAGCAAGACGATCACTGCGGTCGTGATCCAGGCCAACATTTGCAGCCAGCGCGGCGATACAAACTCGCCCATTTTGCGGCGGTCGCTCGTGAACAGAACTAGCGGAATCACGGCAAAGGAGAGCTGCAGGCTCAGAATGACTTGACTTAGCAAAAGCAATTTTGCAGTACCGCTCGTTCCGAAGAAGACGGCGGTAAAAACGGCGGGCACGATCGCGATCAGCCGAGTGATTAATCGCCGCAGCCACGGGCGCAATCGGATGTTGAGAAAACCTTCCATTACAATCTGGCCCGCGAGCGTTCCAGTCAGGGTTGAGTTTTGGCCGGACGCGAGAAGGGCAAAGGCGAAAAGCGCGCTCGCGATTGGGACGCCGAGCATCGGCGAAAGCAATTTGAAGGCGTCCTGAATTTCGGCGACACCGTGCTGGCCATGTTTGTGAAAAGTCGCAGCGGCCACGATGAGGATCGCCGCATTGATAAATAAGGCGAACATCAGAGCCACGCTGGAATCGATGGTGGCGAACTTGATTGCCTCCGATTTACCGGCCGACGATTGCTCGTAATTGCGCGTCTGCACGACCGAAGAATGGAGATAAAGATTATGCGGCATCACGGTCGCGCCCAGAATGCCGATAGCGATATAAAGCATGTCGCGATTGCTCACGATCTCGGCATGCGGAAGAAAACCGCTTAAGACGGCCTGAAGCTCCGGTTTCGAGAAAATAATCTCAAAAAGAAAACAGCCGCCGATGGTCAAGATCAGCACAACAACAAGGGCTTCGATGTAACGGAAGCCTTTGTTTTGCAAATAAAGCACGGCGAGCACATCGAGGGCCGTGATGCAAACGCCGATGACGAGCGGAATTTTGAAAAGCAAATTTAAGGCGATGGCCGAACCGATCACTTCGGCCAGGTCGCAGGCGCAAATCGCAAGCTCGCAAATAATCCAGAGCGCAAACGAAACCGGCTGCGAGTAATGATCGTGGCACGCCTGGGCCAGATCGCGTTGGGTAGCGATGCCGAGCCGCGCGCAAAGCGCTTGGAGCAGGATCGCCATCAGGTTCGAAAGCAAAATGATGCTCAGCAGCGTGTAACCGAATCCGGACCCGCCCGCCAAATCGGTCGCCCAGTTTCCCGGGTCCATGTAACCAACCGCGACCAGATAGCCGGGCCCGGAGAACGCGAGCAGCTTCCGCCAAAATCCTGCGCCCGGAGCGATTAGAATGGTGCGATGCGATTCCGGCAGACTCGGCGATGTGCGATCGACTCGCCAACCGTTCCTGGTCGAAATCTGATTATGCATCGTTCGGCAAGTTACCGTTTCATTCCGCGTAAACAAGATCGACAACGTCGCCCGCGGGAGCTAGGCGACGTAGACGGGCAGGCCCGAGAGGGTTCACGAGTGGGCAATGAGTGAATCAACGGCGCCGGGCTGACATCGAATGGTCAGATTGATCGGGCGACAACAAACGCTGCAGTCTTCGATTAGCGATTGCTCCGATTCTGAGGTGTCGATCTGCAACGGAAAAACTTCGCCGCAGTGGGGACAGGTAATTTCGATTTCGACGATTAGTTGCATTTTTTGAGAGACACGCGCCGTCGTGTCCCAAATATTGGGCGCCGACAGCGCGGCACCCTCCATTCTTACAGCATGGCGTCCGGTTTGGTTCCCGCTGCGGTTGTTTGCGGCTCCTTCAGCTTTTTGAAATGCAATTGGCGCACGCGACGGCTATCTGCCTGAGTCACGGTTACGCAGTAGTTGTCGATTTTCACTTGCTCGCCTTGTTTCGGCAGGTGTCCGAGCAAATGGGTCACGTAGCCGCCAATCGTGCTGACGTCCGGATTTTCCAATTCGAGTTTGGCGAGATCGTTCAGCTCATAAAGCCCGAGCGTGCCGTCCACCGTGAATTCGTGCGCGTTAATTTTCCGGAATTCTTCCTTGTCACTGTCGAATTCGTCCTGGATGTCGCCGACCAATTCTTCGAGCACATCTTCTAGCGTGACCATTCCGACCGTGCCGCCGAATTCATCGACCACGATGGCGAGGTGCGCGTGTTTGCTCAGAAAAAGACTCAGTAATTTCTCGAGCGGCATCATCTCCGGGACCGGAATTAATTCGTGTTTGATCCTCATCAGGTCGGGATTCGGGTCGCGCATCATTGGCACCAATTCCTTAATGTGAATGAGCCCGATCGTGTTATCGAGATTTTCGCGACAAAGCGGAAACCGCGTGTGACGCGACTCGAGCGCCTTCTTCACGTTGGTCTCGAAATCGTCTTCCAAATCGAGGTAAACAACTTCGCCGCGCGGAGTCATGATATCGCGCACCACGCGCTCGCGCAGATCGAGGACATTGACAACGAGCTTGCGCCCGAGCGGCGAAACTTCCTTCGACTTTTCGCTTTGCTCCAGGATCAGACGCAATTCTTCTTCACTGTGGGCCAGCTCCGTCGCCGGAATCGGTTGCATCCGCAGCACTCGCCGCAAAAGGAAATTCGATGACTGGTGTAGGAGCCAAATGGCCGGTTTGAACAAGAAATAAAATGCGCCCAGTGGCCGGACGAGTCGCAGCGAAACGGCGAGCGGATTGGCAATCGCGGTATATTTCGGCGCAAGCTCGCCGAACACGATGTGCATGAACGTTATCCCGATGAACGCGAGCGCGACGGAAACCGAGGTCACAAATACGTGCGAGTGAATGTTCGCCAGCGCAAAAAACGGCTCGAGCAGATGCGCGAGAAATTCTTCACCGAGCCAGCCGAGCGCCAGACTCGCCACGGTTACGCCGAGTTGCGTCGCCGAAAGATAAGCATCGAGATGTGCGCGAATATATTTTGCAAAACGCGCCCGCGGATTCCCCTCCTCCGCCAATTCGTCGAGCTGACTGGCGCGCACTTTGATGATCGCGAACTCGCACGCGACAAAAAATCCGTTCAATCCAACCAGAGCGGCGATCACGGCCAGTTTGAAAATGATGATCCCGGGCGGGTCCCATTGCGTCACCGGCACGTCTGCGAGCGGAAGCATTAACAAAGAGTTCATTTTACGAGCGCGCGCGGCGCACCCGAAAAGCAACCTCTGGAATTTACCAGCTGGACTTCGTCACGCCAGGAATCAAACCCTGCGAGGCGAGCTCGCGAAACGTCAGCCGCGAGACTTTGAACCGGCGAATGAACGCGCGGCGGCGGCCCGTCACTTCGCAACGGTTCACTACCCGCGTCGGGCTGGCGTCGCGCGGAAGCTGCGCCAAACCGGCGTAATCCTTCTTCGCTTTGAGTTCGGCGCGGAGCGCGGCGTATTTCTTCACCGTCGCGCGCTTGCGTTCGTTGCGATTAATCCAGGCTGTCTTTGCCATAAGGGAACGCGGAATTTAGTGGCGAACTTTCGATTTTCAACTTGTTTTCTCTTGGCACGCCGTAGCTTCAGCGAAGGCGGCCGCCCATGCTTTCGCTCGGTATCTTGCCATCTCGAGCGAAGTCGAGAGATCTCTAAATATTTCTGACCAATGATACCACTGGGCCGAAAGGATGTCCCCTCGCCTAAGGACGACCTCGCCCAGGCGCTGGATGCCGCCCTGCACCGGTTCGCCCAGAAATCCGGGCGGATTGTCGATCTTCGTTCGCGCGTCTTTCCTTTGGTCGACGAAATCCGGATCAATCTCGACGGCGCAAAATTAGATTCCCCTCCTCCGCTGGCGAAGGTCGAAGGCGAAACAACGCCCGTCTTTGAAACCGTGCTCATTACGGTCACCGGACGAAACGTTTCCGTTCGGGGCGTCCCGATCGATTTGCGAATGGAAATGCGCGACGTCGTTTTCCACAAGGGGACCGATGCCAACGGCGACGCGGTCTTGCTCGTGCACAAAGCGCGCGATGGCCAGCTCGTGGTTTCCGCCGCGCAACTCAACCTCGAAGAATCAATCACCCGAATCGGCGGCGCAAGAGCTCGTTCTTACGGAATTGATCTTGAACAAGTCCGGCTCGCAATGCGCGCGCGGAGCCGGCGCTCGCTCGCCGCCGACATCCAGATCTGGGCCAAGAAGTTTTTCACCCGCGCCAAGATCGACATCTACGCTCAGCTCGACGTCAGCAACGAATTCGTCGCGAAAATTTCGCAGCTCAAATGCAAAGGCGACGGCAAACTCGGCTCACTCGCGTGCACGGCGCTTCAACCACTCTTTGCTCGGACCACGGAGAAATCTTTTCCGCTCAAATCAATTCCGCTCGGCCAAATTCAACTCCGTGACATCCACGTCGCCGTCACCGATACGGTCGAGCTCACGATCGATTTCGGAAGCGCAACATGATTGCGCCAGCGAATAATTCGGCCTAAACCTAGTTCGGCAAGAAATGAAGCTCTTCCATCCACTCTTAAGAGAGCGTTCGGCACCTGCTTGATGTCATTCCGACCGAAGTGGAGGAATCTCTAAATATTTCTGCGGAACTAACGGTGTGCGGTCAGAAATAGTAAGAGATGTCTCGACGTTGCTCGACATGACATAAAACGGCAAGCGATGCGCTTGCCCTACAAATTTTTGGCTATTGCCGCGCTAATCGGCGGAACAGAAGCGCGCCGAGGATGATGAAGAGAATGTTCGGCACCCAGATCAGAAATTCCGGATGGACTTTCGGATTTCCACGGAGCGCGTCGGCGATGATGACGAAAAGGAAGTAAGCGACCGCGACGATCAATCCCATCGCGAAACCGATCGATGTTTCGCGTCGATGCGCGGTGACGCCGAGCGGCACGCCGATGATGGCAAACGCGACGCAGGCGAATGGAAATGAAAAGCGTTTGTTGATCTCGGTGCGGCTCTCGCTTCGTTCGCGGGTGCTTTCGCTTTTCAACTGATCGAGCAACTGTTCGATCGACATCGCCGAGCGGCTCGGCCGTTTTTTCTCTTTCTCGTAAAGTTCCTCCAGACTGATCGGCAACGTTCCTTCCGACATGCTGATGCCATCCTTGATTTTGCGCAGGTCGGCCGGGTCCTTTTCGTCGCGCTGCTGATAACGTGCGTTGTAGAGATGCATCAGAATCCGTTTGTTCTCGAGATCGGCTTCAAGCATGCCAGTGCGCGCGAACGTCACTCGCATCGGCATCGATTTCTGATCGAGCTCAAACACGGTGATGTTCTCGAGCTTGTTCCCTTCTTTTTTGCCGACATAAATTTTTCGACCGGGAAATTGATCGATCACTTGGTCGCTGCCGAAGAGCGCCATCGGATCGCGCGTCGCCAGATCGAAGATGGTGCTGCGCAATTTTTTCTGCGCAGCCGGCGACACCTGGACCGTAAGCCAAAGACAGGTCGCAGTGCACGTGAGCGCAATAACGGCCAGCGAAACCGCGACACGCGGCACGCTGACGCCGTTAGCGCGGAGCGCGATCAATTCGTTGTCGGCTGAGAGCCGGCCGAACACGAGCAGGATCGCAGTTAAGAGTCCCCATGGAATTGTGAAGATGAGCGAGAACGGAAAGACGTAGGCGATGAACGCGAGCAAATATTCGACCGGCACATCATGGTTTACGAGCAACGGCAGCAGTTTGCGAAAAATGTTGCCGACTACAAGGACGAGACTCAGCACCGCGATCGCAAAGAGCACGTTCACGAGCAGCTCGCGACTGACGAACTTGTCGATCAGCTTCATATCTCAGCAGTAAACGAAAACAAGTTTAGCCACAGGTGGACACAGATTAGCACAGATTTCCAAAGCCTAAATTTCCGTAATCTGTGTTGATCTGTGGTTACTTACTTTGCGCGAAGTTTTCGCCGACTCCTCACCCTCCCCTCTCCTTGGACGAGGAGGAGAGGGATTGTCCATTCGATGGCGTCTAATTAGAAACGACTTGCCGGATGCTTTTTCTCCTCGCCCTTTCTCAAAGGGAGAGGATGAAGGTAAGGGGTTTTGATTCATCGAGACTTTTGCTAACGTCTCCGCCAGTGGACAACATCTTCGACGTTGCGATCATCGGTGGCGGGCCGGCCGGCAGCACAGCCGCGGCGTTGCTCGCGCGGGCGGGACGGCGCGTAGTCGTCTTCGAGCGCGAGAAATTTCCGCGGTTTCACATCGGCGAATCATTGTTGCCGTTCAGCATGAAAGCGTTCACCCGGCTTGGATTGCACGAGAAATTCCAGCGCGCTGGTTTCCTCAAAAAATTCGGCGGCGAAATCTTCGGGGCCTGCTCTGAACCAGGAACGAAGTTCTATTTCAAGGACGGATTCCGTTCCCAAACCGACCACGCGTACCAGGTCACCCGATCTGATTTCGACAAACTCCTACTTGATCACGCGCGTGAAAGCGGGGCTGAAGTGTACGAAGAAGTGGCGGCAGATCGCGTTGAATTCGCGAACGAACATGTCGATCTTGGGATTCGGCGAGACGGGTCTTCCGAAAATGTTCGCGCCCGTTATCTCATCGACGCCAGTGGCCGCAATTCCGTTCTCGGCAGCAAGTTCGGAATCAAGAAAAGCTACGATCATCTCCAGAAGCTGTCGATCTTCGCGCATTACGACAGGGTCTGGCGCGCCGAGGGAATCGACGGAACGCTCACGCTCCTGATTCGAGGGATCGATCGCTGGTTCTGGTTGATTCCTCTTACCGCTGAGCGGACTAGCGTCGGTGTTGTGCTCGACAGCGATACGTTTAAGAAATCGAAATTGAGTGCGGAAGATTTTCTCGAACAATCGCTAGCCGAGCAGCCGATCATCGCGAAGCGAATGACGAACGCGCAACGTGTATCAGAAGTTTATACCGCCGCGGATTTTTCTTATCGCAGCACAAAACTGTATGGCGATCGCTGGCTGCTTGCCGGTGACGCCGCCGGTTTCATCGATCCAATTTTCAGCAGCGGCGTCTTTCTGGCCGTTTTTAGCGGCGAACAGTGCGCCGACGCTTTGAACGAAGTTCTCGACCACCCGGAACAAGCGAGAAAACTTTTTCGGCGTTACGAACGCGCTGTGAATCGCGCGATGGACATTTATCTGCGGTTCGTGAACGCGTGGTACACAAAAGAATTTGTCGAAGTTTTTCTGGCGCCCCGCAATGTGCTCGGCGTTGCGCCGGCAGTGAACGCAGTACTCGGCGGCAACGTTGGCAACTCTTTCCCGATCCGGTGGCGAATGTGGGTGTTCTATTTTCTGGTTTGGTTGCAGAAACATGTCGGCATTGTCCCGCGACGAACCTTGGTGCCGAATAAAGAAGAGCTGCCGACGCCGGTTGACGTCGTGTCGTGATGGTAGGGGCGATTGGGGTCAATCGCCCCTACCTACTCGCACTCCTTGTCGCTCTTACGAGCTGTGCGACAACTTCGCTTCACCAATTCGCTGAATCTAAAGCCGATTGGCAAACGCGCACCGGACAACTTCTTTATCGCAATCCGAAGACGACGGTAATCGGCGATGTGTTCGTACGTTTCTCGAGGAACGGTGATTTCGAACTGACGTTCTCGAAAGGTCCCGGGGTGACGTTGCTTGTTGTCCGCCAGGACGCCGGATTTGCTGAAATCAAGGGACCGCTTGCTGGGCGCGGCTGGTCGGGTCCGATCGACCGCGGGCCGGAACAATTGCGCGGATGGGTTGAATTGCGGAACAAAATCGTTCACGCGCTCGCCACCGGACAAGATCGACATCAGGTGCGTTACGTTTCGGGATCGGAAACTTTTCTTTTCCGATTTTAATCGCGACGGCAATTGCGGAAGCTCAGGTATGCGGATGAGTGATTTGATCGCACGCGTCATGGCGCGACGACGCGTGCTTGTCTGGTTTGGCGTCGCGGCACTCGCAGCCGCCTGCCTCGCCATTCTGGTCACGCGGATCGAGCTCGATTCCGACGTGATCAACATGCTCCCGAAAGGTTTTGAATCGGTCCAGGGATTGAAAATCTACGATCGCGACTTCGAACAAACGCGCGAGCTGACGTTCGCTCTGCGCTGCCAACCTGAAGATGTCGATAAGCTGGAGGAATTCGCGCCGACCTTCGCGGAAAATTTGCGGCAACAACCGTGGTGCGACCGCGTGTTAGCCGGTTCTCCAATGGAAACGCCGGATGGCATTCGCGATTTGCAATCGATCGCGGTTCCCCTGCTGCTGAATCTGGAGCCGGCGGCGTTCGAGCAAACGATGTCGATCTTGCAGCCGGAGAAAATCCGCGAGCGATTGCATCGCTTGCATCAGGAGATCGAAGCGGGCTCGCCGCGGCCGGAATTCGAGCTCGCGTTCGATCCGCTCGGCGTGATCGGGCCGGCGCTGAAGCCTTTCGCGGAAGCGAACGCGATCGAACAGGAACAACCGCTCACTTCGCCAGACCGCACGATGCGCGTTTTTCTCGCGGTTACGAATCAACCGTCTCTGAGCGCATTCGATTGTCAGCGGTTGATGCGTCAGGTAAACACTTTTCGCGCGCGAGCGCGTGAAGGCTGGGACGGCGGACCGCTGGAAGTTCTCGTGACCGGCCGCTCGGCTTATGTCGCCGAGATTTCTTTGAGCATGCGTTACGATATTGTCGCAACGCTCGGCAGTTCGGTTCTGCTCGTCGGAATTATTTTCTTCATGGGTTTTCGGCGATGGCTTCCGCTGCTGGGCATGGGCTTTTCGCTTTTACTCTCTTGTCTGGTGGCGCTTGCGGCGAGCCTGCTGATTTTCGGGAGACTCAGCATGGTCGCGGTCGGTTTCTGCGCCATTCTGGTCGGACTTGGTGTCGACTTCGCGATCCTGATCTTCGGCCGCTACCAACAGGCGCGCATTGATGGCGACGAATATCAACAAGCAATCGCCACATCGGTGGCAAAACTTGGCCGCGCGGTTTTTTTTGGCGCGCTTACCACAGCAGTTGGTTTTCTGGCGCTGATCCTGAGCGGCTCGATGGGTTTCTCCCATCTCGGCGTGCTGATTGCGATTGGCATTTTTTTCGCCGGGCTTTTCATGTGCACGATTCTGTTTTTGTTCGTGCGACCACGGCAAGCGCCGCAGCGACCTGATTGGGTGTTCGAGATCGTGAAAAAGTATGTCCGCTGGAGTGTGCAACGCCCCGCGCCCATGATTATCGCCTCCGGGGGAATTCTCTTCTTGCTGGCCGGGATTGGTTTTTCACCCGTCCCTCCGCTCCATTTCGAAGCAAGTGCACGCTCGCTCGAGCCAAAGAACAGCCGCGCCGGACAGGCGCTGCAAGCGATCATGGAGAAAATGCCGACCCGCTGGGAGCCGGTGCTCGCAATCGTGTATGCGGGCGACGCTCAGGAATTGCATGATAATTGGCAAGAAATCTCGGCACATTGGGCGGCGTTGCAGGAAGCCGGGAAAATCAAAGGTTTCTCGACGCCGGCGGCGCTATGTCTTTCTCCGGTGTGGATGGAAAAAAATCGCGAACGCCTTCGCGGAGTTAAGCTTCCAACGGCAAGTCAGACTCTTGAGGAAACATTGACCGCCGAAGGCTTCAGCCCCGACTCGTTCGCGCCCGCGTTTAAATTGCTGGACGATTTGCAGGCAGTTGTCGATCCAAAGGCAACGCTTCCGGATTGGCGAAAACAATTGCCGAAATCGTCGAGCTGGTGGTTTCTGGTGGATCGGTATTTCGCCAGAAATCCGCTCTTAACGACTGGATTCGCCACCACAAACGAGCCGGTCATAACCCATGCGCAAAGTGAACAACTCGATCGCGAGCTGCGTGTGAATCGTGTGCCGGTGATACTGTCCGGTTGGAGCTACGCTCTGGCGGATCTGCAACCGTGGTCGCACCGGCAATTGCTTATTATCAGCGCGTTGATGGCGTTGTTCGACATCGGCTTGCTGGCCATTTTGTATCGTGACTTCCGACTTTGGTTGATCCAAATCGTAACGCTGGCCTTTGGCATTGGCGCTATGATCGCGACGATGAAGCTGCTCAACCTTCACCTAAACTTACTTAACGTGCTCTCGTTCCGGCTTGTCCTCGCCATCGGCGTCGACTATGGGATTTACGTCGTGCTCGTCTGGCAGAAGACGCGTGAGCTGGAGCACGACGTAGCAGGAGTTATCAAGCCGGTTATTCTCGCCGGCCTGACGGCGGTCAGCGGATTCGGCTCGTTAGGCTGGGCGCGTAATCCGTCCCTGAGCGGACTCGGCATTGCCTGCGCGATCGGCATCTTCTGGAGCTTGGTCGCGACAATTTGCTTCGCGTTGCCGGCCATGGCGGCGGCCAAACCCAAAGTCTGGCGCGAGCAGTAAAAGCACCGCAGCCGATATAAGATCGTGCAGTGAGGCACTGCGGCCTTTAAACAGAGCAACTATGTTTGTCATCCCGAAATTATCCTATTTCCTGCTAGCCTTGATTTTTTTCGCGCCGATTGTTCGCGCTCAATCGCGGTCGGAAGCGGACGTAAAGAATCTTCTCGCCCGTGTCGCTGAGCGACGCGCGTCGTCACCGGACGTGCGCGCTGACTTTCAGGAACAGAAAACGATGCACCTTTTGAATAAACCGATCGTCAGCTCGGGAAAAATCTGGTTTCACGCGCCAAACAAGTTCCGACGCGAAGTGACCGGCAATTCGCCGAGCGTGACCGTCAGCAACGGGCACGACCTTTGGATTTATTATCCGAATTTTAAATCAGCCGAGCATTACTCGTTAGGCAAGCGTTCGCCGGCTGATGCGGCCATTGCTGCCATCAACACTGCCCTGAACTTGGAGAATGTAGAGAAAATGTTTCAACTCAGCAGCACGAAGATCGACAATGGCTACGCGTTGCAACTGCTGCCGCGTTCGCCGTCGATGAAACGAATGTTCCAAAAGTTCGATTTGCGATTGAACAGCGACCTCGTCGCCGCACGAACGGAAATGACGCAACCGAACGGCGACCGAATCGTCACGACCTATTCAAATCAAACGCGCGCGACCATTCCGGCATCGACCTTCGAGTTCGTACCTCCCGCCGGGACCGCGATCACCACACCTTTAGGGCGGTGAAGGCAGAGCCGTTCCGGATGCTGCCTGGACAGTCGCGATGTCGGAGCTGTTGATCAGCTTTTAGCTCGACTAGGTTTATCCCCGCGTGTTAACGAGTTGCAGTCGGTTTCCCCCAAATGAGCGCGAAATCTGTCTGGCTCCTGTTGTTTGTCTCCGCTTCACGGCTGTTAATCTCCAGCTCGCTCGCGAACGATACCGCCAGCCCCGCTTGGACCACCGTCACGTCGCACATTCCGCGCAAGGCAGTCGCGTCGAAAGGGATCGCATCGATTGGATACAGCAAGCGACTGCACATTCTTGAGATCGAATTCATAAATGGCGCGGTTTATCGATACCTCGAAGTGGCGCCATCAGTTCACCGAGAGCTGATGGCTGCGGATTCCAAGGCGCGCTATTACGACGCGAACATCAAGGGCAATTATCCGTTTGTCCGTGTCCGGCCGCGGATGAAGCAGCAAACACGTTGAAATTCTGCGAACGTTGGAACTGGGACGAGCTTCGGCACAAATTCGTCCTCACACCCGAAGAGAAACGCGTCATCTGTTTCGTCATCGCTGCGCTTCTTTTAGGTTTTGGGACAAAGTGTTATCGTGACAAGCATCCGCAGCCGCCGGCGCAGATGGACAAGAAGCAGCAGCACTCCCGCAAGTCTCGACCTTAAAGGTACTTTTCCGGAATCGCGTGCTGCGGATTTTCGTGCTGCCAGTAAATCGATAAAATCCACCAGCGGCTTCCGTCATTGAAAAGCTGAATGCTATTGATTCCGCGAATGAACGGCGCCGGATCGTTTGGATCGTGACGCGATTCATAGGTGCTCCAGACATGCGCGATTTGGCCGAATTGTTCGACCCGCCGCGCGACTTCCTTTTCATAGAATCCGGCATTCCCGAAATACCGTTCCACCCGGGCAATGTAGGCATCGACATCCAAAATCTGCGGTGCAAGATCGACATCGTTCCTTCCCGCTTCGACCGCGGTCGGAATCAAACGCGCGCCCGAAATGAAAAGTGATCTCTCCCGTTCCCAATCCCGCTTTTTTCCGGCCGGTCCGGAGATCACGTCGTAAGCCGCGGCGATGATTGCTTCGATTGATTCGACGTCAGCAGGATTCGCCGATCTCTCCGCTATCTTCGACATTTACCTTTGCTGCTGCGCTTAGCCAGCCTTCCCTCTTACTGCTTCGGCACCTTTCAGATGCTTGTCTAGAAAGTCGAGAATCGCTTTATATGCGCGAATCTCGTTGGCCTTTTTCGTAAAGCCGTGACCTTCGTTATCGAACAGAACATACTCGACCACGCCGCCTCTCTTTTTGATTGCGGCTACGATCTCGTCCGACTCCGGCTTAATCACGCGCGGATCGTTCGCGCCTTGCAACACCATGAGTGGTTTCGTGATCTTGTCGGCATGAAACAAGGGCGAGATCTCGCGCAACATCGACAATTGCTTTTCCGGGTCGCCGATCTCGGCGTAGAGCGATTTGCGCTGCGATTCCCAGTAGGGCGGAATGCTTTGTAGCGTGCGCACCCAGTTTGAAATGCCGAACAAATCCACCCCGGCTTGGAATTCCTCGGGCTTAAACGTCAGCGCCGCCAGTACCATGTAGCCGCCGTACGATCCGCCCAAGATGCCGATCTTCTTTTCATCCACGTAACCGAGCGACGCGAGATACTTTTTTACTTCCACACAATCCCACAACGGCTCGCGCCCATGCTTTTGATCGTCGGCCAGATAGAATGTTTTTCCGTAGCCGCCTGAACCGCGGTTGTTCACGTCGATGACGCAATAGCCATGATTCACTAAAAACTGTGTGGATGCACTATAAGGCATGCGCGCCTGTCCGCCCGGGCCGCCATGCACCTTCACAATCGCCGCAACTTTCTGTTGCGCGCTCGCGCCGTGCGGCTGATAGAGAATCGCCGGAATCTCCAGACCGTCGAAAGACTTGTAACGCACGACGCGTCCATCCACCAGGTCCGTCGCATTGATCTCTGGATTCAAACTCTCGGTCAACTTCGCCAGCTTCTTGGTTTTGAAATCGTAAACGTAAAGATTGGCCGGCGCGCGCGACCCATCGTGATAAAATGCCATCTTCGTTTCGGTGTCGGAAATATTGATGCCGCTGATATCGCCTTCCGGTAAAGATGGAAGATCGACCATCTGGCCGCTTGCTTCCTCCAGGATTTTGATCTTGGTGCGCGCGTCTTCGTTCGTTGCCACGACGCGATATTTGCCATTGCGCGAAAATGCCATGAGTGAAACGTCCCAGGGCGCTTTCTCTACGGCCTCCCGCTGGCCCGTCTTGAGATCGTAGCGCGCGATATATTTGAATTCGCCGCCCTCATTCGAAAGGAAGTAGAGATACTTCGAATTTACATCGAACGTCTGTGGATCGTTCTCCACGTCGCCGGTATGCGGCGTGAGATGCTTCATATCTTTCGTCTCGATGTTGAATAGATAAACGTCGGAGTCGGCCGTGGTTTTGCCCGGTTTACCGAAGGCGATGAATTTGCGGTCGTTCGAAATGTCGCCGAATTGAAATCCGGTTTCGTCTTTGTAAATCAGCTTTGGCGTAAGATCGACAAGCGCCATTTCATAAATGTCGAAAAACTTCGGGTCGCGCGCGTTGGTGGAAAAGAAGAACGATTTCCGGTCCTGGCTCCAGGTGAGAAAATTCGCTTTCGTCTTCTCGCCCGGAGTCAGGTCGCGCTCCGTGCCGTCGAGCCCTTTTAAATAGATGTGCTCGTTTTCGTTTCCTCCCTTGTCGTATCGGTAAAGGAACCGCGCGTCGTTGGGGAACGCCGAAACGATGTAAGTGCTCTCCTTGGTCGAATTGGTCAGCTGCTTCGGTTCACCACCTGACACTGGCGTTGTGTAAACGTTGAAGATTCCGCTCTTGTTGCTGTGAAATAGGATCGACTTCTCGTCAGGCGAAAATGTCGCGCCGCCCACCCGCGTCGTGGCCATGAACTGCTCGATCGTGTACTGCTTGACCGGAACCGGCTTGTCAGGCCTGGGACTTGGAGTTTGCGCGAAGAGTAAAGAGGGCGCCAAGGCCGCCGCGAGGAGGATCGTTTTGTTCATGTTTGCCCTAGTGGCGTTGCAATTCAGGGTGTTCAACATCTTTTCCATATCCGCTTGTCGGCGTTTTCCTAGTGACTTCCAAAACTTTGCGCGCCGCATTATGTCCGGGAATGCCACTGACCGCGCCGCCGCGGAGCGCGCTCGACCCGCAAAGAAAAACATTTTCCCATTCAGTCTCGACCCCCCAGGTCCCGACTTGTTCCTTTTTTGTTGCGAACGGCCAGGTCGGCGCGTCCTGAAAAATGTTACCGTGATACATGCCTAACGAATTCTCGATATCCACCGGACTCTTGCTTTCGATGCAAAGACTCCCGTCGCGCGTGACGGCGAGACAATCTTCCAGGGGTTCTTCCAACCATTGATTCATGCTTTCGAGAAATTTCTTTTCCGCTTGTTTCCGCATTTTCTCATTCTCTTTCGCGAACAACGAATAGGGCGCATCGAGACCGAACAGCGTGATCGTGTGGAAACCTTTTTCGCGTAATTCCGGCGAAACGATGCTGTTGTCTGTCAGCGTGTGGCAATACACCTCGCACGGCGTCTTGTCCGGCAACCGGCCTTTCGCGGCCTGCTCGTAGCTCGCATTCATTTGCTGGTAGCCTTCGTCACTGTGAAATGTGCCGCACCACGCCTGTTCTGGAGGATATTTCTTCGCCTTCAATTTCGGCAGTCGTCGCAGGAGCATGTTGATCTTGAACACGCTCCCCTCGTCTGCTGCTTCGGGCTGGTATGCTTTGCCCGAATATTTCGCCAGCACGTTGCGCCCGAAGTTCACCAGAAGAAATCCGGCGTCGACCGTTTGCTTGTTTCCATCGACCTCGAACTCAACCGCGCGTGTCGTAAGATCGACATCGACAAGATCGACATTCGTCAGGAACTCCGCGCCGGCACTCCGCCCGGCTTGCTCCAATTCGCTGACGACCGCGCCCATTCCGCCGACTGGCACTTTCCATTCACCGGTCTTGTTGCCGATCAAGTGATAAAGAAAACAGCGATTCTGGACAAGCGACGGATCGTGCGGGTGAGTAAAGATCCCGACTTTGGCGTCAGTGAGCACAAGCCCGCGGACCAGATCATTTTGGAAATAACGTTCGAGTGCCCGACCGAGCGGCTCTTCCGCTAAACTCCGCCATGCTTCGCGCGAGACATCATCGGTGTCGAACCGTCGTTTCATTTCTTCTTTTGAAACGAGCGGCTCTAGCATTGAATCCCAGGCGTGCTCGGCGAACACTTGCGAGAACGTGTAGAACTTTTTCATCTGCTCGAACTCGGTCTCGCTTCCAGTGAGATCGACCATCGACCGCCGACTTTGCTGTTCATCGACGTTGCTGATCAAGAGGCCGTCGTGCCGGTCGCTCTTAATATAAGGCGTAAACGATCCGGTCGCCCGCCGCCGCAGCTCCAGCTTCAACCCGAGGTCGCGAATGATCTTTTCCGGAAACAAACTGACCAGGTAGGAATAACGCGACAGCCGCGCGTCGTAATCCGGGAACAGCTTCTGCGACGTGGTCGCGCCGCCGATGTAATCGTTCTTTTCTAATAAGAGTACGCTCAGCCCGGCGCGCCCGAGATAACTCGCCGCCACCAGCCCATTGTGGCCCGCTCCAAGGACAACGACATCGTATTTAGGCTTTATAGTGATCATCGAATATCGCGTGGCTCGCTGTTACTTGTCACGCCGAAGCCTTGGCGAAGACGGATGCCCGGCGCCGAGGACAACCCCATCGTATCGAGACTTCACAAGCGGAACATCCACAGATTACGCAGATTTACACAGATTTTTCTCTTCGATTCGTGTCTTTGAGTTCTTAATCTGCGACAATCTGTGAAAATCTGTGGATGAATTCTTCCTCCGAGATCCGGACGCGTTGTGTGATCGTCGGCGGCGGTCCGGCTGGAATGATGGCCGGCTATTTATTGGCGCGCGCCGGCGTGGACGTGGCGGTGTTGGAGAAGCATACCGATTTCAATCGCGATTTCCGTGGCGACACTATTCATCCATCCACCCTCGAATTAATGCACGAGCTTGGATTGCTCGATGAATTCCTAAGGCTGCCGCATCAGGAGTTCTCCCGATTGAGAGGAATTTTTAATGGCCACATTGCAGACATCGCCGATTTCTCGCGTCTGCCGACGCACTGCAAATTCATCGGGTTCATGCCGCAGTGGGACTTCCTGAACTTTTTCGCCGGCAAAGCCAAAGCCTTTCCGTCTTTCGCGCTCCACATGCAACACGAAGTTGTCGATCTAATCATCGAAGGCGACCGCGTCGTAGGCGTCCGCGCGAAAACTCCTGCTGGCGAACGCAATTTTCGCGCCGACCTCGTCATCGGCGCCGATGGCCGCCACGCCATCACTCACACGCGCGCGGGGTTTGAGATTCAAGAACTCGGAGTGCCGATCGATGTGCTCTGGATGCACATTTCTAAACGTGACGGCGATCCCGAGCAGTTGTTTGGATTTTTTCGTCACGGCAAACTGCTAGTGCTTATTAATCGTGACCAGTACTACCAGGCTGGATTCGTTATTCCAAAAGGCGGCATCGAAGCGGCTAAAGAGCGAGGACTCCCAGCCCTGCACGGCGAAATCGTCGCGCTCGCGCCATTTCTGAAGGACCGCATCAGCGAACTGGACGATTGGTCGAAAATCAAATTGCTCACTGTCCAAATCAATCGTCTGAAAAAATGGTGCCGTGAAGGTTTGCTTTGCATTGGCGACAGCGCCCATGCGATGTCGCCTGCGGGTGGCGTCGGCATCAATCTCGCGCTCCAGGACGCGGTCGCGACCGCGAATCTCCTTGCCGCGAAATTAAAAGCTGGACCCATCTCGGTTACTGACCTGGAGCAGATTCAACAACGGCGGGAATGGCCGACGCGCGTGATTCAGGCGATGCAGACATTTATTCACCGCCATGTCGTGACCGGGCGGGAGTCGAAGAGCG
>WNFX01003157.1_pt1 | contig 17465 bp, 16 predicted proteins | sample 5400111 | NCBI WGS metagenome assembly WNFX01 (sample SAMN13153363, study PRJNA577476) | soil metagenome | isolation source: 40 cm soil or saprolite under grassland replicate 1 | place: USA:California | collected 2016-06-15 | reverse complement strand
ACTGGGTAGCAGACGGCCAGCTGGAAACCTTCTCGGCGCCGTTCCGTTTCGTATGGCCGTCCGAGCTGGACCTGATGGCGCGACTCGCAGGGATGACCTTGCGCGAGCGCTGGAGTACGTGGAACCGCGAGCCATTCACCAGCGACAGCAGGAGCCACGTCTCCGTTTGGCAAAAACCATCGTAAGCATCGAACCCGGGATAGCAGTGGGGCCAGCTGGCCGGGTCTGATGCCGCCTGCCCGTCACGCGCTTCGCCGTGGGGCCAGCCGCGCGCGCGGCGCGCGCGGGTCGGCCCGCGGTGACCGCGGCGCGAGCGGCCGACAGGTGGCACGGCACAGCGGCACATTCGCGGCTCGCGGCCCGCCGGCCCGTCCGTTCCAGCAGCGCGTCAGCTCGGCATCAGCCCGGCTGATTAGCGTCATGGGGACCTGCAAGAACATCGATCAGGAGTACATGATGCGTCACAGCTACCGCGTTGCCGGCTGGAAGCCAGTAGTGATGATCGGCACGGCCGGGTTCGTCACCGGGCTGATGCTCGCTGGCGGAATCGGCGGGGTGTTCGCCTCCGCGACACTCGCTTCCGTAGATGTCACGAATTCCCAGCCGCCAGCGCCAGGGCCGAAGATGACCTCGGCCGTGCTCGCCGCGGTCGACATCCCAAGCCCGCAGCCTCCCACCCCCGGCCCCGAGACGGTCGTCATCACCGATCCCGGCGGCGGGAACAACGGCCCGAAGACGGTCGTCATTTCCGGCACTGGGACCGGCGACGGCCCTGGCCCGAAGACGGTCGTCATTTCCGGCACTGGGACCGGCGACGGCCCTGGCCCGAAGGCGGTCGTCATTTCCGGCACTGGGACCGGCGATGGCCCTGGCCCGAAGGCGGTCGTCATTTCCGGCACTGGGACCGGCGATGGCCCTGGCCCGAAGGCGGTCGTGATTTCCGGCGGTGACCCGAAGGACGAAGGGCTCAACGCGGCTGCTAGGTAGGCCCTTGCGATAGTTCCAGGATGACATCGAAGTCTCGCGCCAGGATCTGGTTGTAGCCATGCTGACGATCAGCGACAACGTCGCAGCCGACGCGCTGCTTGATCGGATCGGCATCGACGCCGTGAACGCCGGCACCGCGCGCCTTGGCCTGGTCCGTGCCCGAGGTCTGGCGGCGCGGATCGCTGTGATCAGGTACTTACGGCTGCAGGCACTCGGGGATGGAGCCGGAGTGCCCGGACGGCCGCTCGGTGTGCCCGGACGGGCTGTAGATCTTGACCCACCGCGCCGACGCGGACTGCCTGAGCGTCGGCATGATCTCGTTCGCGATGGTGAAGGCGGAGCCGCCGGCGGGCCGGACGGGTCGGCGATCACCTGGGGCGTGTACCGGGCGCTGCGCTGAGCCGGCAGCCCGCCGCGGAACTCGAGCACCAGCCGGTCGAAGCCCGGGTGATGGGGGGTCCGGCGACCGGCTCGCCGTGGCGGTGCCGCACCGCCGGTCGACGGCCGCTCACCCGGCCGGTAAAGTCGCAGCCCGTGATCATGCTCGCGAGCCGGGTGCCGGCGAGGGCTGCGAGGTGCTGACGTGCGCGGAGATCTGCGCTGGCGGCGGCGGTCAGTCCCTCGGCCTTGAGCAGGCCGGATTCAGCCATGTGGCCGCCGTCGAAATCGATCGGGACGCCTGCGACACGCTGCGCTTGAACCGGCCGGGCTGGAACGTGTCCAGCCGCGACGTCCACCGCGTCGATGGCACCGAATTCCGCGGCATAGACCTGTTCGCCGGCGGCGTGCCCTGCCCGCCGTTCTCCGTGGCGGGCAAGCAGCTAGGCGCAGACGACGAACGCGACCTGTTCCCAAGGGCGCTCGAGCTCATCGAGGAATCCGAGCCGGCCGCGGTCATGCTGGAGAACGTCCGCGGCCTGTCGACGGCGCGGTTCGGCGGTTACCGCGAGCAGGTCATCGCGCGGTTGCGCGCCATGGGTTACCTGACCGACTGGCAGCTGCTCAACGCCAGCGAGTTCGGCGTTCCGCAGCTGCGGCCGCGGTTCCTGCTGGTGGCCATGAGGCCGGACGTCTACCGGCATTTCAGCTGGCCGCAGCCCGCCGGGACGCCGCCCACGGTCGGTGAGACGCTGCGCGACCTGATGGCTGCGAACGGCTGGCCCGCGGCGGCGGACTGGGCCACGATGGCGAACGGCATCGGGCCGACACTGGTCGGCGGCTCCCGCAAGCACGGCGGGCCAGATCTGGGCCCGACCAGGGCCAGGAAGGCATGGCTTGAGCTGCACGTCGACGGGCGTGGCATCGCCGAAGCCGCGCCCGGGCCGAACGCTCCCGCTGACCAGCTGCCCAGGCTGACCCTGCGGATGGCGGCCGCGCTCCAGGGCTTCCCGGCCGGCTGGCATTTCTGCGGCAGGAAGACCTCCGCCTACCGTCAGATCGGAAACGCTTTTCCGCCGCCGGTGGCAGCGGCGGTCGGCGCCAGCATCGGGTCCGCGATCAGCCTGGCGGGCGGCAGCCTGGCGGACCACAGCCTGGCGGACCACAGCCTGGCAGCCCACAGCCTGGCAGCCCACAGCCTGGCGGCCCACAGCCTGGCGGCCCACAGCCTGCCGGCCCACAATCCGGCGGATCGCGATCCGGCCGGCCAGCGGCACCGCGCGCTGCGTGCGGTATGTGCTACCGTGCGCCACGATGACCTCGCCGATGACCTCGCTGATGACCTGGTTCGTGCCAGCCGCAGGACCGGTTCGTGACCTGCTCGCCGCCACCATCGGCAGGCTTGCGGCCGAGCACGGCGCACCCGCGTTCCCGCCGCACGTCACGATGGCCGGGATGTTCGACGCCGACGAGGACGCGGCGGCCAGCACGCTCGCCGGGCTGCTGACGGGCGTGCGGCCGTTCCCGGTGACGTTTCCCAGCGTCGGCCACGAGCCGACGTACTTCCGGTCGCTGTACCTGCGCGCGGAACCCTCGCCCCAGCTCACCGCGCTGCACCAGGCGGCCCGCCTCGCGTGGGCGCCTGACCTGCCGCCTTACCAGCCGCACCTCAGCCTGCTGTACTCAGATTTCAGCGAGCAACGCAAGCGCGCCATCATCGCTGCCATCGACCTACCGCTGCCGCTCACGATCGCAGTGGATGCGGTCGAACTCTGGGCCGATGACCAGCGCGGGACTCAGGGCTGGCGGCGATGCTGCCGGGTTCGGCTGGCCGGTGCCGTTGCCGATCAGGAGCCGCCCGGCCGCTGAGGCCAGCCGGTGAGCGACAGGATGACCCGGTCGTGCACCGGCCGGTAGCCGAGGCGTTGGTAGATGGAGTTGCTTGTCGGATTCGCCAGATCGGTGAACAGGACGACGTCCCGTGCCCCCGCGTCAAGCGCGGCCTGGCTGACCGCTGCCGTCGCTGCGCCGGCGTAGCCTCGCCGCCGTAGCCCGGGCGGGGTATAGACCGGCGCTACCCTGGCGACGCCCGCCAGCGGCCCAGCGAGCCCGGCCATCGACACGGCTTCGCCGCCAGTCACCCACAGCGTCATTCCGCCAGCGGCGATCCGGTGACCGACCAGGGTCCGAACGTCGGCACGGGCCTCGCCGATCTCTTGCCAGAACAAGGAGTACCAGGACACGAGCAGTTCCCGGTCGGGCGGCCCGGCGATCCTGGCGATGCCAGCGACGGCGGGCGATGGCGGGATGAGATCGGCCAGCCGGTACAGCCGCGTCCGCCGGCTTGTCCGTGCCGTGACTCCGCGACGGCGGCTCCACTGCGCGCCGAACAAGCCCGCAGCCTCGGCGCACATGTTGACGGCGGGGAAGGCCAGGCTCGTCTCCGCCAGCAGGTCAGCCAGCGCGGTCACGGCTTCGGCCGGTGCGCGGGTCAGCAGCACCGGGTGCGGCGGGGTCTGCAGGAACGCCGCGGCGATGCTTCCGTCAGGCGCGTGCCACCAGCCGAAGACCGGGTCGGCCGGCCCGTACGCCCTCGGCCCGCTGGCGCGCAGAGTCTCGATGATGGCCAGCGGCACGGTGTTCTCGGCCGGGCGGGAGCGCAAGAAAGCGCCGGCCGCCGTGCCGAACTCTTCCAGGTCACCAGTCGTCAGCCAGGTCATGTCCCATCTTCTGGCTGATAGCCGTCGCCACGCACCTGGTTTTTCCCGCGGGCGGACAGCGCCGGGTGCTCGACCAGGGCGATGACCCGGTTCGCCATGAAGCGCGCGGTCCTGACCGTCGTCCCGCCCCTGGTCAGCTCGCTCACCTCGACCAGGCCGCGCCTGCTGACCACCTCGACGCGCCGCCCGGCACGGGTCGCCGTCACTTCATATGTCTTGGTCGCCTCGCCCGCATCGACGACGATCTCGACGCGGTCTCCCTTCATCCCCGGCCGTCCGCGCGGGGGCGGCGGGCGGTACGACGGCATGTCATGGCTATCTCATACCCCGGCAGCATGCGGGCGACGCGGGCCAGCCCTGGCCAACCAGCAAATGAGCCGAAATTTTTTTCGATAACGGGGCGGCACAGCCGAAGTCGCCGGCCAGCGTACCCGACCTGGCAGCAGCAGCCTCAGCCGCCAAGCACCTGCCGGGCGACGCGCACGAGCAGGGCGAGCTTGGCCCGCTGGGCCTGCGGGGTGATCTCGTTCCCGGCGACGGATGTGGCGAAGCCGCACTGCGGGGACACCGCCAGCCGGTCCAGGCCGACGACGCGCGACGCCTCGCGGATCCGGGATTCGATCGCCTCGGGTGCCTCGACCACCGAGGTCTTGGTGGTGACCAGCCCGAGGACAACCACCTTGTCATCGGGGACCAGGCCGAGCGGATCGAAGCTGCCAGAACGCTCGTCGTCGTACTCGAGCAGCAGCCGGTCGGCGTGCACGCCGCGGAACACCGGTCCGGCGATCGCGTCGTACCCGCCTGCCACCAGCCAGCGGCTGAGCTGATTGCCGCGGCACAGGTGGAACCCGAAGGTCGCCGGCCGGCCGGCGCCGATCACGGCGTTGTCAAGCTCGATGCCGTACGACAGCCACCGGGCGGCCGACCAGCCGCGCTGCTCGTAGAACGCGCGCCAGGTCGGGTCGATGAGCAGCGGGTAGTGCGGTGCGTCCAGCTGGATGTGGGTGCACCCGAGCCTGACGAGCTCGCGTACCTCATCGCACAGCACCTCGACCACGTCCGCCATGAACGCGTCCAGATTCGGATAGGCCTCCGCCGACCGCCCTGGTGACCAGAGGTTCGCGAACAGCGTCGGGCTCGGCAAGGTGATCTTCACTGGCCGGCTGGCGCAGCCGCGCAGGTAGCTGAACTCCTCGGCGGCCAGGTTGCGGTGCTTGCGCACCGGCGCGACGACCGCGAGCTCAGCGGGCCGCGGGATGGACAGGTCACCGACCTGTGCCGAGTGCCAGTCACCCCAGAGCCAGGCGTTGAGGTCCACCCCGGCGAAGCCGCCGCAGGCGGCGGTGAACTCGCTCTGGAAGGACTCGCGCCGGAATTCGCCGTCGTTGATGACCGGGAGGTCAAGTTCCTCCTGCAGCGCGACGACCTCGCGGACCGCCCGGTCCTCGGTCGCCTTGAACTGCGCGGCGGTCAGCTCTCCCGCGGCTCGGGCATCACGGGCATCGCGCAGGTAGCCGGGGCGCAGCAGGCTGCCGACATGCTCGACCCGACCGATGACCGTCACAGGATCAGCGTGCCACATGCGGCCTTCCGGCCCGCGGCCTGGCGCTCCCGCCATCTCTTGACATACCAGACACTCAGCTACAGACTGCGCAGGCATGGGGTCTTACGAAACAACGATCAGCACCCTGGAGGCAGAGCTCACCGCCGTGCAGCGCACCTTCGCCGATCTTTCGGCGGATCAGTGGCGGCTGCCGACGAAGCTGGTGCCGGTCGACCCCGAGCTGCCGCACTGGACGGTCTTCGAGCTCGCCGGGCACTTCGACATCTCCATCGGCCTGACCACGATGCTGATCGAAGGCCGTGACGCCAGCCAGCCGGCCCGCGACCGGACCAGCTTCTTCATCAACCCGCGTTCGGAGACCGGGCCGGTCGTCTACCAGTACGCCTACACGATGGTGGACGGCAAGACGCCGGCCGACATGCCCGGGGTCCTGCACGAGACGTTCTCGCGGGCGCTCGCGCAGGCGCGCGCCGTCCCGCCCGACACGGTCGGCCCTGGCTACTTCGCCCCGATGCGGGTCGATGAGTTCGTCGCCAGCCGGATCGTCGAAGCGGTCGTGCACGGCATCGACCTGACCCAGGCGCTGCGCCGCGAGCCGACCGCGACGCCAGAAGGCATCGCGTCGACCGCCGCGATCCTTGATGACTTGCTGGCGCGCCGCACGATCGCTGGCAGGCCAGCCGACCTGGCTGATGACCTGACCTGGGTGCTCGCCGCCTCAGGCCGGGCCGAGTCCGCGGACAACAGGCTGCCGCTGATCGGCTGAGCGCCCGGCGCCTGGGCTCCTCTGCTCATCGGCGTTGCCGAGCGGAGCTTCGGGAGCAGCGGGCACGGCCCCAGACGGCTTGCCGAGCTGAATCAGGCCGAACCTATCCCCCCGGACCTGGGCAATTCACGCGCATAGCGTAGTCGGTTGGTAACAGTGCGCAAGCGCGGGGTAGATCCCTGTACAGGGACGGTGCAGCGAAGTCGGCCGTCAAGCACCGGGGGACAGGAAGCGCTCAGGCTATGCCGAAGAAGCTGTTCAGCGGGTCGTCGCTCCGCGTGGTCGCGGTGTCAGCGGCAGCGGTCGCGGTGATCGCGGCGGCGGTCAGCGTGACGCTCTGGCGTTACGAGGCAGCCATCGCGAAGGGGAACGCCGCCGCGGCCGCGCTCGGGGATGCCAGCCGCACCAACCTGCTCGTCGCCAGCTTCTGGCACGAGCGCGAGGCGATGAACGAGTACCTGTACGCCAGGTCCACGGCGGTGCTGGAGGAGGTCACCGCCATCGACAGGCAGTTCGCCGGCATAGCGGCCAGGCTCCGTGTCGGCGAGCCACCGCTTGAGGCCCGCCTTCGGGTGCAGGCCGCGACGGCGAACGAGGCGTTCTTCTCGCTCTTCGACCAGAACCGGGGGGCTTCCCAGACCGCGGCGGGCCGGTCGCTGGCCAGCGCCAGGCTGGCGGCCGGGGAAACTGCCGTGCTGCAACCGCTGCAGAGCCTGATCGCGGCGCAGACGGCGCGGGCGGCCGTGGCCCGCGCCCAGGCCAGCGCGGCCGCGGTCCAGGCCCGATCGGTCGCGATCGCCGCGGCCATCCTGGCGGTCCTGGCAGGCCTTGCTTTCGCGCTCTTCATGAGCAGGCAGCTCGGCCTGGCCACCGAGCGCGAACGGGAGCTGAAGAACACACTCAAGCGGCTCGCCGCGCTGCTCAGCCGGATCAAGACAACATCGGCGGTGATCAGCGGGGTGGCCGGGGAACTCCGGGCCGCGGCTCGCAACGCCGCCGTGGTGACCACCGAGCAGTCATCGGCGGTGACGGAGACCTCAGCGACGATCGAGGAACTGGCGACGACGGCCGGCTCGATCGCGGAAAGCATCAACGCGGTGGCCGAGGCGTCCGGGCAGGCCGGCGACACCATGCGGAACATGCAGGATCAAGTCGAGCTGATTTCCGCGCGAGCGCTCTCGCTTGGCGAGCGCGCCCAGAAGATCGGCGAGATCCTGGAACTGATCAACGAGATCGCGGCGCAGACGAACCTGCTAGCGCTCAACGCCGCTATCGAGGCGGCCAGGGCCGGAGAGGCGGGCCGCGGGTTCGCTGTGGTCGCCGCCGAGGTACGCAAGCTCGCCGCCCGATCGGTCGAGTCAACGGACTCGATCGCCACGATCATCACCGGGGTGCAGGACGAGACGAACGCGACCATCATCGCGACCGAGCAGGGCACCCGCCAGGCCCGCGAAGTCGGCCAGCTGATGAAGTCGACATCGACGATGCTGGAAGGGTCGATACTGGCCAGCCACCAGCAGAAGTCCGCTGCGGATCAGGTGGACACAGCGATCCAGCAGGTCAGGCATGCGGCCGATCAGCTCGCCGCCGAGCAGCTGCAATGGTCGGCGACCGCGGAACGGCTCGACGCGCTTGTCGATGAGCTTGAGACGGTGCTGAATGATCCTGGCGAGCCTGCCCGATGAGCGTGTACCTGCAGCTACGGCTGGCCGAGGAAAAATACGCCATACAGATCGATCAGGTGATCCAGGTCGCCAGGTTCGGCGATCTCACCGCTGTGCCCGGATCGCCAGCCGCGCTGCTCGGCGTGCGGAATCTGCGCGGCCAGGTGCTGCCGGTGATCGACCTCGCGCAACTGCTCGGGATCAGCGGCACGACCCAGCCGGCGCACCTCGTGGTCGGCACGGCAGGAGGCCGTCAGGCCGGCCTGGCGATTGACGAGGTGACCGAGATCGGCGAGCTGGCCGATCCGACGCAGGAGACCGACTCAGCCGTACTGGCCGGGGCGAGCCTGGCCGACGGCGAGTTGATCGGGGTCATCGACATGGTGCGGGTCTTCGACGCGGTCGCTGGAGTCAGGCAGTGAGCGGGCTCGACGCCGAACTCGCCGGCATCTTCCGTGATGAGGCGATCGGCAGGCTCGATGAGATGGACCAGGCACTGCTCGCGGTGGAGTCAGGCAAGGCTGGCGCGGATGCCGTGGACGCGTTGTTCCGAAATGCGCACACGATCAAGGGTGCGGCCGGCATGGTCGGTTTCGGTGATGTCAGCGTCCTCGCGCATGCCGTGGAGGATGTGCTGGCCGTGGTCCGCGAGCAGCGGCAATTCCCGCAAGGACTGGCAGCGCCGCTGCTGCGGGCCACAGCCAAGCTGCGAGCCATGATCACCGAGGACGGCCAGGTCAGTGACGATCAGTTGCTCGATGACCTCGCTGCCAGCCTGGCCGACCTGACCGGCGGCCAGGCCAGCGGCCGCCAGCCCGGTCCTCCGGCGGCCGGCCATCCAGGAGCAGATTCCCCGGCAGCTGATGTCCCGCCGGCTGATGTCCCGCCGGCTGATGTCCCGCCGGCTGATGTCCCGCCGGCTGATGTCCCGTCGGCCAGAGAGCCGGAAGGCGGACCGGTGCCGTCCCGGCGGCCGAAGGCCGGTGCCACCCGGCCGGGTCGCGGCGGTCGATCTGCCCAGGGCGCGGATGCCGTGAACACCCCGCCGGCCGGTGCGCCGTCGTCCGGTGCCCGACCGACCGCCACCCGACCGTCCGGTGCCCGACCGTCCGGTGCCCGGCCGGCGGGCGCGCAGGCAGTCGGCGCCGGCACCGCTGCCGAGCGGCGTCCGCTGCGAGTGCCGGCCGAGAAGCTCGACCATCTGCTTGACGTCGTCAGCGAGCTTGTGCAGTTCCGTGGTCAGCTCGGGCATGCCATCGGCGGCGCGGCCCAGCTGACGAGCGCTGCGGCCGACACGCTGACCGCCGGCGAGCGCCTGCTTGATGATCTCAAGGACACCGCGATCGCCCTGCGGACGCTGCCGCTGACGACGATCACCAGGCAGCTGCCCCGTGCGGTGCGGGACCTGGCCCGCGAGGCAGGCAAGGACGTCGAGATCGTAATCACCGGAGCCGACACCGAGCTCGACCGGGTGATCATCGAAAGCCTGAACGAGCCGCTCATCCATCTGCTGCGCAACGCGATCCTGCACGGCATCGAGCCGCCGGCCGAACGCGAGCAGGCCGGCAAGCCGGCCAGGGGCCGGATCGAGTTCCGCGCCGTGCCGCGCGGGAGCCTGGTGGAGATCGTCGTCGCGGACGACGGCCGGGGTGTCTCGCAGGATGTACTCGACGAGGGGCGCCGGGAAGGATCGCTGGCCGACATGCTCGCCAGGCCCGGGTACTCGACCGCCGCCAAGGTCACCGAACTCGCCGGTCGCGGCGTTGGCCTTGACGCGGTGAAGAGCTACGCCCAGGCCATGGGCGGCGGCATCGGCATCCGCGGCAAGCCGGGCCGCGGGCTTGAGGTCGTGCTGATGCTGCCGCTCGCCCTCGCCCTGCTTGAGGTGCTGCTCGTCGAGCGCGATCGCGCGGTGTACGGGATCCCGCTGGTCGTGGTCAGGGAGATCGTCACCGTGACCGACGTCCTGCGGCTGGAAGGACACCGTGCGATCGAGGCCCATGGCCAGGTGGTGCCGGTCGCCGACATCGCCGAGCTGCTCGGCGGCAGTGCGCTGCCGCTCGCCGATCAGCCTCCTGCGGTGGTCATCACCGCTGGCGGCAGTAGCGTCGCCGCGGTCTGCGACAGGGTGCTCGGCGCCGAGGAGGTGGTGGTCAAGTCGCTCGATCCGATCTGCGGCGGCCGCGGCCGCCAGCTCGGCACGGCGATGCTGGGTGACGGCAAGATCGCCGTGCTGCTCGAACCTGGCCAGCTGACCGGCGGGCAGCACCGGCGGCGCGTAGTCGCGCCGGCGGAGGCCGTGGTCTCCGGGCCGGCCAAGATCCTGGTGGTCGAGGACTCGTTCACGGTCAGGGAGCTGCAGCGAAGCATCCTGGAGGCGGCCGGCCATCCCGTGGTGACCGCCAGGCACGGCCGCGATGCCCTGACCGCGCTTGCGGCGGACAGCGAGATCGCGTTGGTGGTCACCGACCTTGAGATGCCCGAACTCAACGGCCTTGAGCTCACCCGCGCGATCCGGGCCGACCCCAAGCGCTCATCGCTGCCGGTGGTCATCGTCACCTCACGCGGGTCAGAGGATGACCGGAGGAAGGGCATGCAGGCGGGCGCCGACGCCTACATGGCCAAGGACAGCTTCGACCAGCATGCGCTGCTCGCGACCGTCAGCCGGCTGGCTGGACCGGTGCCGAGATGACCGCGCTGCGCGTTCTGATCTGCGAGGATTCGCCGGTATACGCGGCGGCGCTGCGCCGGATGCTCGAATACGAGCACGACATCACCGTCGCCGGGGTGTGCGCTACCGCTGAGGAGGCCATGGCCGCGCTGCCCAGGCTCTTGCCGCAGCTGGTGACTATGGACATCGAGCTCCCCGGCATGGACGGGCTGGCGGCGGTAGAGCAGATCATGAACGCCACGCCGGTGCCCATTCTGGTGCTATCCGGGCATGTTGCCGGAGCCAGCGGCACCAAGACCGCTGCCGCGCTGGCGGTCGGCGCGCTGGATGCCGTCGCCAAGAGCGATCTTGACCTGCGCGATCCTGGTGCGGCTGCCGGGGCCGCGTTCCGCCGCCGGATCAAGATGCTCAGCCGGGCCACGGTGATCCGGCATCTGGCTGCCAGGGCAGAGCGCGGTGACCGCCCGGTCGCCCACGGACGGCGGGCCTCGGTCATCGGGATGTGCGCGTCCACCGGCGGCCCGCACGTGCTGGCCGGGCTGCTTGGCGCGCTCCCTGCCGATTACCAGGTACCGATCTTGATCGCCCAGCACATCGGCGCCGGTTTCGCCGCCGGACTCGCCAGCTGGCTTGATCAGACCGTGCCGGTGCCCGTTGCCCTGGCAGTGGACGGAGTGCCCGTCGGCTCCGGCGCCTGGGTAGCGCCCGACCGGGCACATCTGCGACTCACGAAGGCCGGGCTGCTGTCGGTTGACACCTGCGCCGTCGCCGATCCCTACCGCCCGTCGGCCGACGCCCTGCTGGAAAGCATCGCCGCTACGGCCAGGTCGGCCGGGGTGGCGGTGGTGCTGACCGGGATGGGCGCGGACGGCGCCGTCGGCGCGGCCGCCGTGCGGGCCAGGGGCGGGCTCGTGCTGGCGCAGGACGAGGCATCCTCGGCGGTGTTCGGCATGCCGAGGGCGGCGATCGAGCACGGTGCTGAACTGGCGCTCGCTCCCGGCGAGATCGCCTCCTTCCTGCGGGGACTGTCCTACCAGCCGCTGCCGGGCACCCGGTGAGCACGGCGCTGGCGCGGCTCACCGAGCTGGTGCTCAAGGAGACCGGCATCGAGGTACCTGCGGAGCGGCAGTCGGCGCTCCGCTCCGCGCTCCGCCGCATCGCGCCCGATCTCGAGCCGGACGCTTTCCTGCGCGCGGCCTCGGATCGGGTCGGCGGCCCGGCATTGATCGAGAGGCTGATCGAGGAGATAACCGTCAAGGAGACGTCGTTCCTGCGCGATCTTGATCAGCTTGAGGCGATCCCCTGGCTGGGCCTGAAGGACAGGGCACAGCGATCCGGCGAATGGCCGATCCGGGTCTGGAGCGCCGGCTGCGCAAGCGGGGAGGAGCCTTACACCCTCGCGCTGCTTGCCTGCGAGGCGTTCGCTCTCGCGGTCGCCCCTGTCGACGTCCTCGGCACCGACATCTCGGCCGCGGCGCTCGCCGCCGCGGCGGCCGGCCGGTACCGAGGCCGCGCGGTGCAGGGCATGCCGCCCTGGCTGCAGGCCAGGTATCTGCCCAGGCAGCCCGATGACAGCTACCTAGTGGCCGATCGGCTGCGTGAGCTGGTCAGGTTCCGCCGTCACAACCTCGTCAGGGGCGCCATCCCGCCGCCGGGTGAGGCCGGATTCGACCTGATCGCCTGCCGCAACGTGCTGATCTACTTTCCGCCGCCGCTGGCAAGGCAGGTGATCAACGCTCTTGAGCGCGCACTCCGTCCCGGTGGCCTCCTCCTGCTCGGTGCGGCCGATGTGCTGCGTCGGTCGGCCCGGCTGAGCGCGGCCGTGCCTGCCCAGCCAGGCAGCGGCCTGGCCAGCGGCCTGGCCAGCTGCCAGGAGCCGCTGCGGCGGCCGCTGGGACGGGCGCCAGCGAGGTCACGCGAGCAGCAGCTCACGGCGGCGCTGGCGGCAGCGGACGAGGGCCGCAGGGCGGACGCGCTTGCCGAGGTGGCGGCAGTGCTCGCCGACGACCCGCTGGACGCTGACGCACAGTTCATCCACGGCATGGTCAGCCTGGAAGCTGGCGACCTGGTCACTGCCGCTGCCGCGCTCCGCCGTGCGCTGTGCGCTGACGGATCGTTCGCGCTTGCCGCCTTCACCCTCGGGCGGGCATACGACGCGCTCGGTGACGGGGCGGCCGCCAGGCGGTCCTACCAGCTGGCCCTGCGGACGCTCGACCCGCAGGACCGCAGGCACGACCTGATCCTGCGGCAGGTGGATATCGGCGACATCGCGCTGGCCATCCAGGCACGCCTGAGCGGTGGGGACCGGCCGCCGGGCGCGCTAGGCCTCCGCGGCGACCCGGGCCGCCCAGCGGGCATATTGCCGCTATCGAGCTGGCACGGCGGCAAGCGCGGCACCGGGTGACTGGCGGGGGACATGACTAGCAGCGGGCGCTATGAGGCGCCGGGGCGGGTGAGTCGGAGATGGCCGCGGTGGCGCTCGGGGCCACCTTGTACCTGGAGAACCTCAAGGACACCGGGATCAGCGAGGGGGACCCGACGATCAGCGCCATCGGCCGCGTGGTGGAGACGGTCAGGCCGACGGTCATCTACACCCATTCGCTGCACGACGTGCACCAGGATCACCGGAATGTGCACCGTGCGGCCATGGTGGCTGCCCGCGAGATCGGGCGGATCTACTGCTTCCAGTCGCCGTCGGCAACCGTTGATTTCCGGCCGACCAGGTTCGTCACCATCGACGACCAGCTTGACCGCAAGCTGCTGGCGATCGGGGCGTTCGCCTCGCAAGTGCAGATCCGCTCCTACCTGGAGCCGGACATGACCTCATCGACCGCGCGGTACTGGTCGCGCTTTGGAGACGGACGTTACGCCGAGGCATTCGAGGTGATGCGGGAGGCAGCGATGGGGCCTGGCCAGCCAGGCGGTTCGTCGAGGCGCCCGGTGGCGCAGCCAGCTGCCGGCGCCGTTGCCGCCGATGGCGAGCGGCAGGTCTGAGGCATTGCCTGGCCCGCGGCCCGGATGCGGCACTCAGCCGAACCAGGGCAGGTCGCGGGCTATTGGGCTGCCATGGCCGGTCACCATCCCAGCGGCTGGTCTCGGCCCGATCGCTGCGCTTGCTGGAGCGGCGATGGCAGCCGAGCCGGCGGCGGCCCTGGCGCTGCCCGGGCCGGTGCCAGGCGAGTTCGAATGATGCCCTTGGCGGTTGCTGACACTGGCCCGATCCGTCACGTACGATTACCCGACGGACTGGGGGTGATCATGGGTCCTGGTCGGGCGCCCGTGGTCTCTGGCCCGCGGGCGGGGCTTGTGCTTGGCGCTGGCGGCGTGCTCGGCGCCGCCTGGATGACCGGAGCGCTGCGGGCGGTCGCCGAGCGCATGCCCTGCCCGGTCGGCGAGGTCGACATGCTCGTCGGGACCAGCGCCGGCAGCGTGCTCGCCGCTGCGCTGCGGTGCCGGGTCAGCGTCGATGAGCTGATCGCCTTCCAGCGCGGCGAGGCGGTCGGCGTGCTCGCTCACGGCGTGCATGACCTGCACGGCGGCCCGCTGCCGCCGCTGCCGCACCTGCGTGTCGGCTCGCCGAGGCTGATGGCCGCCAGCTTGTTCACTCCGCACCGGGTGCACCCATGGGTTGGCGCGAGCGCGTGGCTGCCGCGCGGGCGCGGCAGGCACTCCGGGCTGCACTCGATGGTGGAGGCGCTGCACCGGCATGCCCACCCGCCAGGCGACGCGGATGGCGGGGCGCCGCACTGGGTCACCGACCATACCTGGATTGTCGCGGTGGACTACGACTCGGGCCGCCGGGTGGTGTTCGGCCGCGAAGGCGCCCCGGCCGCCGGGCTCGCCGACGCGGTCGCCGCGTCGTGCTCAATTCCCGGCTGGTATGAGCCGGTGGTGATCGGCGGCCGTCGCTATATCGACGGCGGCGTGCGGTCACCGACCTCGCTCGGCGTGCTTGCCTCGGCCGGCCTGGACGAAATCTACGTGCTCGCGCCGATGGCCAGCTTCGTGACGGACCATCCGCGCATGCCGCACGAGCGGCTGGAGCGCAGGCTGCGGCGGCTGATCACCCTGGCCCTGCTGCGCGAGGCACGGGCACTGCGCGCCCGCGGCATCCGGGTGACGATGCTGGCCCCTGGCCCCGAAGATCTGGCCGTAATGGGGATCAACCTGATGGATCCGCGCCGCCGGTCGATCGTCCTAGAGACCTCGCTGCGCACTTCGACTGCCGCGCTGGCCAGTCAGGACGTCGATCAGCCGCGGGCCGCTTAGGCCGGTGCGCGCCATCGCGGCCGGTGATCGAGGCCGGCCGGCAGGCGGCGAGCGATCGCTTGGCTCAGTGTGACGACATGTAGGTGATCAGGGATGCGTGGTTCTTCGGGACCCCGGTCGCGGTGAAGCACTCCACGTCGCGGACCAGGACGTCCTTGACCGCGCCGCCCGTGGTGGCCCATACGGTGATCAGATTGCAGAAGCCGGGACCGGTCTTGAATCCGGTGACGAGTACATTGTCTGGCCTCTTGCCCACCCGCGGAAGCCGGACGAATCGCAGCCCGGTGCCCGCGGACCTGATGTCATTGATTCCGCCTGCGGAATTGAAGTTCACGCCCGGCGGAGCTGGCGCGTATGGCCCGGCAAGCAGCGGCTTGTTGTCGATGGTATAGGCGAAATGGGCCGGCTGCCCGCCGGTGATTGCCCTCCTGCGCTGGTAGCTGAGCGTCCAGCCCGTGTTGAGCGGCGTCGCCATGCCGTTGTAGCAGCGGACTACGAATCGCAGCCTGGCGGCCGACGAGGCCCAGCCGCTGAGCTGGCATTTGGCTGGGCCGGCCGGGTTGACCGCCGTCACCTGGACCCCGCCGGCCTGGGTGCCGGTGCCGAGCCCCGGCATGGTCACCAGCCAGACACCGGCCGGTCCATGGGTGACGGTGTTCGTGCCGCCAGAAGAGTTGAACCTGGCGACGATCCCGCTTCCCGGCCGGAAATGCACGTAACCGTAGCCGCGTCCGGCGGGGAACGCTCCCTTGCTGCTCGTGCTGTAGGTGATGGCGAACGGCGCGAAAACCGGCATGGCCGGGCCTGCGCTCGCCCGATAGCAGCGGACCGCGACGACCTCGCTGCCGCCTGACGGGCCCCACTTCTGTGCCTGGCACCAGACCGGCCGCCCGTCGCCGACCGCGGTCACGTGCACTACTCCGCCCTTGGACGCGATCTTCGGGAACCGGACGAATACCTGGCCCACGGCCCCAGGGGCGGTGTGCACATGGAACGGCGCCGGCCAGCTGCCCGCCTGGTGCTGCAGGTCAGGGATGCCAGGTACCGAAGGCGCGCTGACGAAGGCGAATCCCCAGCGATCGGGAACGGCTGCCTGCGCCGCACCGGTCGCGGTCAGCGCTGCCGTCCCTGCCGCGCAGCAGATGCCGAGCACGGCGGCCAGCCATCGTTTCATGAGCCGTGAACCGCTCATCACGTCACCCTCCCCGAGCGGCCAGCGCCGCCCGGCGCGGCCTATCCGCTGAGCACACGCTAATGCCTGAGGCGGGCGACGGCCCGCACCGCCAGGCTGAATTTCTCGCACGTGCCTGTCACCGACTTGAACCTGCTGGTCGCAGAGCTACGGGCCGAGGCGCCGATTTAACACCAAGCGCGTGGCGAGTACCGGCAAGAAGCCGCAGGTCAAGCGGCATGCCTGCCGCCAACTGCCGGAGATCTGGGGCTGGCGGCGGTGTGAGCGGCTGGTGTCCTGCGACAACGAATATTCCTGTTTGTCATTGAATCCTGCTCACCTGGCCTCGTGTGCTGAGTGCGCACTGTCTGACTCTCATTAGGGACGGGGCGCTTTCTGGGTGATGACGCCGGGAGACCAGGTCCTGGCTGGTCCCCTAGCGTGCGTCACTCACCGCGCCCTGGCGGTGTCCGGTTAAATACGAGGCGGGCCTTGTTCGATCCGGCGCAGGATCGGCTCGGCACGCTCCAGATCATCACCCCAGGGCATCCGCTCGTCCCACCAGGTGACCCCGAGGTCGGCCAGCGGGCCAGCAAGGTCACGGCCGGCTCCCGGTCCGGCGGGGCTCATGCCGCCTATGACGATGTCGAACGGCCTGTCCGCGAGCCCGTTTGCCGCCCGGCAGCCGCGCAGGAATATCACCAGCTCCCGGACCTCGCTCACTTCCGGCGTGCGTGCGGCCTCCATCCCAGCCATGGCCGGGATGGCCCCGTCCCACCGCGCCGCCCGGCGCATCGGCGCCTTATTCGGCCAGAACCCTCCGACCCAGATTGGCACCCGCGGACGCTGCACCGGGGTCGGCAAGAAGACCACGTCGTCGATCGTGGTCTGGTTGCCCCGGTAGGTTACCGGCTCGCCGGACCAGAGCAGATCAAGTGCGTGCAGGCCCTCGTCCAGGCGCTCGGCGAGCACCCTGGTATCGGTCGTGTCACCGAAGCTTCCGTACTCGTCGTCCACCGGCGCGCCCAGGCCCACACCGAGGACCATGCGGCCGCCGGTCAGGCAGTCCAAGGTGGCCACTTCCCTGGCCAGCTTGGTCGGCCGCCGCCGGGCCACGGGCGTAATCGCCGTGCCCAGCCGGATCCGGCGGGTCGCCAGGGCTGCGGCGGCGAGCAGGATCCACGGATCCGCGATCTCCCTGCGCAGGTCCTTCTGCTCGACAACGTGGTCCCATACGAGCAAAGCGTCCCATCCGGCCTCCTCCGCCCGGCGGGC
>WNFX01003219.1_pt1 | contig 17467 bp, 13 predicted proteins | sample 5400111 | NCBI WGS metagenome assembly WNFX01 (sample SAMN13153363, study PRJNA577476) | soil metagenome | isolation source: 40 cm soil or saprolite under grassland replicate 1 | place: USA:California | collected 2016-06-15 | reverse complement strand
ACGTGTTAAGGCGGTGCTGCGCCGCGAAGATTTTAGCCTATGAACGAAGAAAACGAAACCCAACCTGTGCCGACTGAGTCTGCCTCGCCGGAGCAACGTCATCATCGCCCGCGCCGTCGTTTCCCGCGAAAGCGTTACAGAGACCGGGGCGATCGGTTCAGGCGCGATGACTCAGAAGAGTCGCCAAATTCTTCATCAGTTAATGCCAATCCTGGCAGCGCCGTTACTGATGTCGAGACCCTCGACCGACCGGCCTCAGGCGGGCGCGAGGGAGGGGAGGCTGCTGCCGAAGGTGGCGAACAAGTTCAGGCTGAGCCGGAATTCGGCGAAGGTATCATCGAAATCTCGGGCAAAGGTTTCGGGTTCTTGCGCGATTCGAAGCGTAACTTCGTGCAAACGCCGCAGGATATCTTTGTAACCCCCGAAATTGTTCGCCGTTTCGCCTTGCGTGATGGGATGTGGATTTACGGTGAAACCCGGCGCGGCAGCCGCGGCCCGCAATTAGTCAAGCTGCTGAAGATTAATGGTGATGAGCCGACGAAATATCAGGGTCTCGCGCCATTCGAGGAATTGACCACGATCAACCCGAACAAACGAATCAAGCTCGAGACGGTGCCGGACCGCTATACGACGCGTATCATGGATTTGATGACGCCGCTGGGGATGGGCCAGCGCGGTTTGATTGTCGCGCCGCCGCGCACCGGCAAGACAACACTGCTGCACCACATAGCAGATGCAGTGGCAAAAAATCACCCTGAAGTCATTCTTATCATTCTTCTTGTCGACGAGCGTCCGGAGGAGGTCACCGATTTCCGTCGTTCGCATCCCACAGCAGAACTGATGGCCAGCTCCAACGACGCTGACATCAAAAGTCACACGCGCATCTCGCAACTGGCCATCGAGCGTGCGAAACGCCTCGTCGAAGCAGGAAAACACGTATTTATTCTTCTCGACTCAATCACGCGCACGGCTCGCGCATTCAATAATGCGATGGGCGGCGGAGGCCGCACAATGAGTGGCGGCATCGATGCGCGCGCAATGGAAATTCCGCGCAAAATCTTTGCAGCCGCGCGTAACACCGAGGAAGCCGGTTCTCTCACGATTGTTGCTACGGCATTGATCGAAACCGGCAGCCGCATGGACGAACTGATCTTTCAAGAATTCAAAGGCACCGGAAACATGGAAATGGTGCTCGACCGGAAAATCAGCGACCAGCGGATCTATCCTGCGGTGGATATTTTCCTCTCCGGCACACGGCGGGAAGAGTTGCTGCTGCAGCCGTGGGAACTGGAGAAAATCAATCTCATTCGGCGCGGTCTGGCTGGACACAAACCAGAGGAAGCGATTCAGCGACTGTTGATGTTCGTGAAAAAATTCCCGACCAACACTGAGATGCTCAAGGGCATTCCAGGCTGATTGGTTCGCAGGCGATTGCCGGTCTTAACGCGATCGGACACGGTTTACAATTCGCTGTGCGCACTCGAAGGTTCTCCAAGAATCTCTACCGAAAAATCTTTGGGAGAAAGCGGCGGCGCGAGATTTCCGAGCTAAGCACTTCGAGGATTCATCAAAGTGTCCTTCGAGCGAGCGCGACCGGGCCTGCCACGCTATCGAGCGGAGACTATCTCGATGTTGGCAGCGGGACCGGGGAATTGTTGCGACTGGTTGGAGCGCGTTATCCGTTTCGTTCTTTTGGCTGCGATTACACGGATAAATTGCTCTCCGTTCCCGGTCCCAGGATCGACACGGTCGATCTGAATCGCCAACCGCTTCCGTACAGCGACAATCGGTTCGCGCTGGTTACATGCATTGAAACAATCGAGCACTTGGAAAACTATCGGGAAGTCATCCGCGAAATTTTCCGGGTCCTACAATCGAGGGGCGTCGCAGTATTCTCAACCCCGAATATTTTGAATCTGCGTTCCCGTCTGCGCTATCTGTCGTCTGGCTTTTACAACTTATTTGGCCCCTTAGCGCCTGACGAATCCGACATTCACACCACGCGTGGCCACATCAACCCGGTCAGCTGGTTCTATCTATCGCACGCGCTTCTCAGTGCTGGCTTCCGCGATTTGAAAGTGACAGTGGATAAGTACCAACGCCGCTCCCTTCTGGCATTTCCGTTCCTAATCGTTCCTTTGCGCGCCACAAACTGGATCGTTTATCATCGTGACAAGAGCACCTACGGCACGCTGGACGAGCGGAATGCCTGGGCTGTTCGAGCGATGAATTCGCGGGACCTGCTGCTTGGGCGAACGTTAATCGTTACTGCGGTTAAGCCGGCGTAACGAGGCGTTGGTAAAGTGCGTGAATCGCCTCGCGAGCATCGAGGTAATCGCGACGGAAAGCGTCGACTTCATGGTAGCCAAGACGAATGCCAAACTTTCGTTGTTCGTCTGGATCGCTCGGAAGCGTTGAAACGCCTCTGTTATCATATCGACGCAGCACAAGTTCGCAGCGGCGCAGGAACGCATAAGAGCTTCTGAGCTTCGCAACCTCCGAGCTGCTCAGATGCCTCGACTCGTGCATGCAATCGACGGCACGCTCCCAGTTTTGTTCCCAGATATTTCCGCGCATCTGCAATGCTTGAACGAGAAACTCCGCTTCGATGATGCCGCCGTTTCCGGTCTTCAAATCGAGAAAATCCGATCCGCTTCCGCGCTCACGCCGAATGCGCTCAAGCATGTCATCGATTTTTATGAAAAGGTTGGCATCCTGGCATGCGCGACGCCACGCGCGTTCTGCAATCGTCATGAATTCGTTTTGCAACGACCCGCTGACGCTGCGTGCGCGAGTCAGCGCTTGCAATTCCCAGGGCTGCGCTCGGCCTGCGTAGTACGACTCGAAAGTTTCAAGAGAGCAGACAACCGGGCCCTTTTCGCCTTCCGGACGCAATCTTGCATCCAGCGCCCATATGTTTCCCTCTGCAGTTGGCTGCGCCATGGCAATCATAAGATTCTGCGCGGCGCGAACGTCGTCGCCCACAAATAAAACGTCCAGGTCCGCGCCGTAGCTGATCTCGCGTCCTCCAAATTTTCCGAGCGCGATGACGGTCAACTGCTCACTTGCGAGGAGCTTCGCGGCGAAAATCAGACACGCTTCGGCGACATCGGAAAGCTCGGCAAAAGTCGCCGCTGGTTGGATAAGTCCCAGCACGTCGCGCAGGATGATGCGCAACAGTTGCCTCTGCCGGTAGGCGCGTATCGGGTCGAGATTGTTTGCATCTGCGCCTAACGAATCGAGTCGTCGTAAATTTTCTGCCACCGACCGCGGTTCACCAAATGTTGGGTCTCGAGTGATGTCCTCCAAAAGCTGCGGGCGGCGAATCAAAAGCTCGCTGGCAAAGCGGCTGGCATCGAAGGTTTTTATAACCAGCTCCAGCAATCGAGGATTTGCGACCAGGAGATCAAAGAACAGACTGCGCAAACCATAACCTTCCACGAGACGAACGAATTGATTCAGCGTCGCATCCGGGTCCGCAGTCTTTGCAAGCCATTCTAGCAAGGCCGGACGCAGCTTGCGAAAGATCTGGCGTGTGCGCGGTGCGATATGGAAACCCGCAGCGCCCAGTACAAGATCGGAAAGCGCCTTCGCCGCGCGTTTCTGATCGCTGAAAATTTCGAGATCGTTTCCCTTGGGCGATCTGGTCGAAGCCGTGGATGTTCCTGAAACAATCCGTTGAAAAATCGGACGCACCGCGCGCATCTTTTGCTGCAGCGCCGCAGTGAAATCTTCACTAGACGGAAACCGGAGACCGAGAGCGAGGCGTCGCAAAGTTTCCGCGTCTCGAGGAACAATGTGTGTTTGCTGTTCGGCCTCTATCTGTAAACGATGCTCCACGCGGCGGAGAAATCGGTAAGTAATATCGCAAGTCAGCACTTCCTCGCGCGGAAGAAGATCCAATTGACGAAGCGCTCGGAGCGCCTTGAGCATACCTGGTTCCTGCAGGAACGGATGACGCGCTCCGTGGATAAGCTGCAAGGTCTGCACGATGAATTCGATCTCGCGAATCCCGCCGCGTCCAAGTTTCACGTCGCGTTCCAGCTTGTCCGCGCCGACTATATCGCGCTCGATGCGCCGCTTGATACTGGCGATTTCATCCAGCAAGTCGGGCGACGTGCTTTTGGGGTAAATAAAAGGCTGATGTTGGCGTAGGAATTCGTAAGCCAGCTCGCGGCTGCCACCGATTCCGCGCGCCTTGATCAGCGCAAGGCGTTCCCAGGTTTCGCCGAAGCCGGCGTAATAATTTTCCATGCTCTCAAGCGAGCGAGCCAATGGCCCCGCGGAGCCTTCCGGTCGCAGACGCAGATCGACGCGAAAGAGCGAGCCAGCCGGATGCTGGGTTGAAAATGTTTCGAGGATTCTTTTTCCCAGCCGGTTAAAGAATTCGTGATAGGAAATGTGTGCTGTGAGCTGACCCTCCTCACTGTAGAGAAAGAGAAGATCGACGTCGGAGCTGTGATTTAGCTCCCCGCCACCAAGCTTGCCCAGCGCAAGAATGGCGAATTCCGCTTTGGGCGAACCATATTGTTGCCGCAATTCGGTGTTCCAATGTTCGAACACATTGCGGATACAAATTTCTGCCACCTGCGAAAGCTCACCGGTGGTTTCCTCGAGCGACGCCACGTTTGCAAGCTCGCGTACGGCGATGCGCGTCATCTCACGGCCCTTCCAAAAGCGAAGGGCAGAAAAACCCTGGTCTGTGATCGAGTTGCCAGCCGATCTCTGCAAGTAGCCCAGCATCTCCGCATAGCCGCGAGGCGCACCGCAGATCTGCGGTTGGCAAAGCCACAGAAGGCTATCCGGGTCGTGCGTGAGGCGCGCCGCGCAAATACTGGAGACAGCAAGAAGATGAATTAGGGCAGCCTCGCCCAACGGAAATTTTTCAACGACATCGGCAAGAGGCTGGGCGGTTTCCGGCCAATGTTCCCTAAGATGAATCAGGGCAGTTTCGACCTGTGCCGGGTTAATTGAAGTAGCAGCTTTTTTGCGAATCCAATGATCACTACGAGCCATCGTGCAGAACATCACGCGGATTTCAGCGAAGACCAGCTGGTTAGCGCGGCTCTTTGACGCGGAGTGCGCAAAACAATTGCGACTTTGTGTTACATATGTAACACAAAAGAACAGGCTCAGGGCAAAGGCGCCAGCACGCGGAGCGCTCTCTCTCGAATTCGGAAATCAACCGGGCAATTGCCCGCGAGTTCGCCATCGAGCTCCAGGGGAACGTCCTGTTCGCTCGTTATGCGCAACTGCCGCGTCTGAAAATATTCGATTTCCGGAACCTTGATATCGGAGCTGAATACAACGTCCTGGAGATACTTGACGATTTCGAGATAGCCGAGCCGTTTGAAGACGACGACGTCAAACACTCCATCATCGATGATGGCGTGCTTAAAAAACGGGAAGGGCCCTCCGTAAAGGCGCCCGTTGCCAATGAGAACGAACGATCCCTCCTCCACAGAAGTATGCTCCGACTTGATGAAGAGCTTCGGCGGTTGCCGTGCCGCGATGTGCGTTGCGGAAATGAGATAGCTGAGCGGACCGAAACTGCGTTTGAAAGCGAGGCTGGTCTCTTTAACCACCTGTGCATCCAGTCCCACGCCGCCAAGCTGGACAAAATATTTCCCATTCGCGCTCGGGAGATCGACCAGACGGACGTTTGTGTCTTCGATGATGTCCCAGCAGCGCTGGAGATTGAGCAATGGCAAGCCAAGCTCCATCGCGAAAACATTCACACTGCCCATTGGGAGAACGCCCAATGTGGCATTGCTGCCGACGAGTCCGTTCGCCACCTGGCTAACTGTTCCGTCGCCGCCTGCCGCGACGATCCGCGAAAATCCCTGTTCGACTGCGCGCCTGGCCAGCGCCTCCGCTTCGCCAGAGTGTGCTGTAACGCGGACGGGGCAATCGCCAGCGACTGATTCGACGCGTTCCTGCCAGCTCCGAATGTGTTCTGGGCTGCCCGCGGTTGGATTGAGAATGACAATCGTATCGGTCACAAGGAAAAGTAGCAGAGGGCTTTCACCTTTTCTTCAAACTCGGACTGCGTAACGTCTCACGGTGAAAAGATTGCGCCGAGTTTCATTGATTGCTCTAGGGGCGGTAATTGCACTTGGCGCGATTCTCTTGACCGGCGTGAATCTGTATGTGCAATCGCAAGGTACACACGCGAAGATTCAACAGGAATTGAGCCGGCGCCTCGGCACCACGTTGGGAATCCGTAGCATGAGCGTGACGCCCTGGGGGGGACTGGAGCTGAGCGGTATCACGATTGCGCAAACTTCGCCAGTTGGTCCGAAACATTTCCTCGAAGCAAAGACATTTCGGCTGCGCGTTCGGTTCCTCTCCCTTTTTTCCCGGCGCCTGGTGATCAAAGAGGTCGCGCTCATCAATCCAAAGGTAGTTTGGCCGCAAGACGTGGAAGGAAAATGGAAATTACCCAGATCACGAGGAACAAAGACGACGGCTCCAACTGTGTCCCAGCCGGAAGTAGAAAGCGAATTCGCTCAGACCTCTCAAACACAGACCGCTCCTATTGTTGCCATTACTCCGGCGATTCTTCCTTCTCCGCCTCAGGCGACAGTCATTAATCAACCTCCCAAACAGGAAGCCAGACTGGCGATGCCTCCCGAGGTTCGACGCGTCAGTATTAAGAATGGCAATTTCAGTTTTCTCGATCACGCAGGCAAGCTGCTCGCGAGTTTTAACGGGGTAGACTTTCGCACCAGCATCCGCAGCGCCTTGGCGCTCCACGGCGATACGAAGGTGGCGAGAATTTCCTTGCAGGACCGTTTTTTTCTGGAGCAACTGCGCTCTCCACTGCGCTACGAACCGGATGTGCTGGAGCTTTCCAAAATTTCCGCGCGTGCCGGCAACGGTGAGATCAACGGCTATTTTGCGATGCAACCGGAAGCGGAGGATTCTCCGTTTACCACGAGCGTAAAGTTTCGCAATGTGCTGGCCGATCAGATTATCGCAAACGCGGGCGGCCCAAAAGGAATCGTGCAGGGCAAATTGGAAGGAAGTTTCCAAGCTTCCGGCAAAACGGCCGATCCAGAGGCGTTCGTGGGAAAGGGTGAAATTTCCCTGCGCGACGGCCGGGTCCAACAATATAGCTTGCTGGTGTTAGTCGGGGAGCTTCTTCAGATCGAAGAACTAAGAGAGCTTAATCTCGAGCAAGCGGAGGCGAGATATCACGTGAATCCAGGCTTGGTCACAATCGACGAACTGATTTTGCGCTCCCCGAATATTCGTCTCACAGCATCGGGAACAGTTGGGTTTAACGGCAAGCTGAAACTCGATTCTCAGCTGGCGATCAACGACAAAATTCGTGGTCAGCTTTTCAAAGCGATCCGCCAGAATTTTCAACCGGTCAACGAGCCGGGCTATTCTGCGATTGATTTTCAGGTGGGCGGCACGATCGATCGCCCCAGCACAAACTTAATGGACAGGCTGGTCGGTCGTAATCTTAGCAATATGATCAACAGCTTCTTCGGCGGCGGAAAAAAGGAGCGAGCAAAGAAGAAAAAGAAACAGATCGAAGAAGCAGTGCCCGCCGCGCCGTCAACTTCTGCTTCGCCGCAGGAGGCGCTGCCTGAGGCTACTGCAACGCCAACCTCCTCGCCATGAGAGTGATCGCCGGCAGCGCCGGCGGAATTCGCCTGGCAGTTCCGAAGCGCGATGTGCGACCGACGATGGACCGTGTCAAAGGTGCTATCTTTTCCAGTTTGGGCGACGCCGTTATTGGAGCGCGGGTCCTCGACCTTTTCGCGGGAAGCGGCGCGCTTGGAATTGAGGCGCTCAGCCGCGGGGCGGCTTCTGTTGTTTTTGTCGAGAGCGATCCACAATCGGCGGAGATCATCGAGGGCAATCTCGCCAAAACAAAGTTGAAAGGACGAATTCGACAGCAGGATGCCTTCGATTTCCTCCGATATGCTTCCGGCGCCGAACTGTTTGATATCGTCTTTGCCGATCCGCCCTACGAAAAGACGGAAGAGGGTGAGCGCTTTACCGAAAAACTGCTGGCAAACGAAGCATTGTCTCAATTAATGGACGCAGATGGGATCTTCGTTTTGGAGAAATGGCCGGCTGAAGCTCTTCCCGAAATGAAACAGTGGCATTTGGTTCGCCAGAAAACATATGGAGCCACCGAGGTATTGTTTCTTTCCGGAGTCCGCAATCAAAAATTCGGAATCCGTAATTGAATGATTCGTTTCATCTACAATTTGTTTTGGCCAATCGGGCTGTTGTTCTTTTTGCCGGGCTATTTGGTGAAGATGATTCGTCGCGGCGGTTACCGCGAAAAGTTCGGACAGCGTCTGGGAATTTACGATCGCGAACTACGCGTTCGCCTGTCGAAGCAAAAATCGACATGGCTGCACGCGGTAAGCGTGGGGGAAGTAAATGTCGCGTTGAAACTGGCCAACGCATTGCACGCCCTCGAACCAGATTTGCACTGCGTTTTGACCACTACCACCACGACCGGATTCGCTCTGGCAAACAAGAATGCTCCGGCCTGGATCAAAGTCATGTACACCCCGCTCGATTACTGGCCGATCATGCGCAGTGCGTTTGCGGTGATCAGGCCGACGCGAATCGCGCTGGTTGAAGCTGAAGTTTGGCCAAATCTTGTCGCATTGGCGTACGAACGCCGAATTCCCACGATATTGGTGAACGCGCGCTTGTCGCTGAGATCCGAGAGAAGATTTCGCCGGTTCCGATTTTTCGTGGCGCCGACATTTCGCCTGTTAGATCTGGTTTGCGCGCAGGAGCCGGATGATGTTGATCGATGGATCGCGATCGGCGTTGCGCGCGATCGGATTCGCACCGTCGGAAGCATCAAATACGATCCTAATGGGCGTGATCAAACTTCGGAAACACAAGAGAGTGCGTTTCCTCTCAACTTCAGTCATGTGGATCGAGAGCGCCCCGTGCTGTTCGGGGGCAGCACACATCGCGGTGAAGAGGAAGTTTTGGGCACGATTTTTCTGCGGTTACGTCAGCAATTTCCATTGTTGCGCTTGTTTATTGCGCCGCGCCATGTCGAACGGCTCCGCGAAATCCGGGCGCGACTCGAAGCTCTGTCATTGCACGTCGAGCAAGCCAGCGAAGTAGCGGTGGATCGCGAATCAGATGCGGATTGTATCCTTCTCGATACAACCGGCGAACTTCAGCGCTGGTATGGTATCGCCACCATTGTATTCATTGGGAAAAGCCTGACCGCGCAAGGCGGTCAAAATCCTGTGGAGCCGATTATGGCCGGCAAACCAGTCGTGTTTGGACCGCACATGGAAAACTTCGCGACACTTGCGAAAGCACTCGTCCTGAAGAAAGGCGCGATCCAGGTTCGCGATGTCGATTCCCTTGAAATGACGATCGCCGAGCTTCTGCGCGACAGCGATGCGCGCCAGCGCCTTTTGCAAAACGCGCGCGACGTTTTGAGCAAGCATCACGGTGCAAGTGCTCGCGCAGCGGCGTTGATTCACGAACTTCATTCGGGGCCGTAGTCGCGGAACTATGCCCCGTCTGACGCGAGAGAGCCCGGAAAAGAGACGGCAATTTACCTTGCGTCCAAGAGTAGCAATTCTGATATTGCTCGCGCTTTGTGACCCTATCGTCTAGAGGCCCAGGACACCGCCCTTTCACGGCGGTAACACGGGTTCGAATCCCGTTAGGGTCGCAATGGTTGATGCTGGTGATCACCGGCGTGGTGTTTGTACTGGTCGCGACGTTCGTGGACCTGACGCCCGTCGTGGATCGAAATTTTTTCTTTTCAACGAATGATCCCGGAATCCAGCAGACCAAAAAGATCGAGCAGAGCTTTCCGTCGCAGCCAGAAGTGATTCTGGCGGTGTCGTCGCGCGACATTTCTTCGCCGCGATATCTGGAACGAATTCAAAAACTCACGCAACGCGTTCATACCATTGGAGGAGTGAGCACCGTAAAGAGCCTCGCCGAAGGGCCTAAAAGTTTTGAAGATGCAGTGAAAAGCCCGTTCTGGAGCCGCTTGTTGATCGCGCACCACCGGAAGTCCAGCAACGTGATCATTTTCATGAAAGGCAGGCACACGGAAAAGCCGATCCAGCGGCTCGAGCAAATCGTGCACGAACTGGACGCGCGAGATTTTCGGATTCATATCGCGGGTCCGCCCTACGTCGTCGAAATGCTCCGACGCAATCTGGCGCACGATTTCCGCTACTTTAGTCTCACGGCGGTTGTGGTGTTTGGTCTAACGATGGCGGCGCTGTTCCGATCAATCCGGCTGTTTCTAGGAATGCTCTGCACATGCATCAGCGCCGTTTTATTGACGTTGCTCATCCAATCGATGCTCGGCCACAAGATCGGCGTTCTGACGGTCAACCTCGGTACGATCGTGTTCGTCATCGCGCTCTCCCACCTGGTTTATATGACCTTCAACTGGCAAGCGCTCGCCCATCGCGCGCACCGCCTGGGCAAGGAGTCGCCCGAGCTCGCAGCCGACGCGCGGCGCATGACTTTTCCGCCTTCGTTCTGGTCGATGGTTTGCGCCTCGCTAGGCTTTGCCAGTCTGCTGATTGTTCAGGCAAAGCCGTTGCGCGAATTGGGATTTGACGGCGTGCTCGGCACAGTCGTCGCGTTCGTTTGTGCCTATTTGATGTACCCGGCGTTCCTGCGCTGGGCCGTGCCGCGGAAAAGCAAAATCGTCGAGGCAGAACCTACGCATGCATTTTGGTCGCGCCGCTTTGCGTTGCTCTCGTTAGCCGTCATTTTGCTGGCAGTAGGTTTGGGACTTGGCCTGACGAAGGTGAACACTGATCCGAGCCTTATGGCCTATTTCAAGCCGAATCAGGAACTCCGCGATGGATTAGAATTCGTAGATCGCACCGGCGGCTCGAACCCGCTGACACTGGTCGTCTCGGCGACGAACGGCAGCAGACTGAACACGGATGAGGCTTACCAAAAAATGTGGAGGCTGCATGGCGCGCTGGAGAACGAGAAAGACGTTGGGACTGTGATTTCGTTGCCGACACTTTTGGCCGAAGGCGATCGCACGCCGTTTTCATTTCTCATCAGCTACGAAAAGATGATGGAGGTCATGGAGCAACCGAAGTATGCGCGCGTGGCCAAAAGTTTTGTCACTGAAGACCATACGGAAGCGGTCTTTACGCTCCGGATGATCGAGGCACGCCGGACGAAATACCGTGTCGATGTTGTGAACGATCTTCGCGCTGTCTGTCGCAAGTATGGATTCAAGGCTGATCTGGTCGGTGGCATTTATTATTTGCAAGGCCGACTTGCAAAACTCGTCGCTGAAAGTCTCGTGACCGGCTTGTTCTGGCTGAACCTGTTGTTTGTTGTGATCGCGTTGGTTGTAGCCCGACCCGTCCGCGGTGCGGTAGCGATGATCGCGAGCCTGACGCTTGTGCCGCTGTCGATGCTTGGAGGCATCGGCTGGTTTCATGTGCCGGTGGACATTATTTCGGCGCCGGCCACAAATGTCTGCATCGGCATTGCAATCGACTCGATGATTCATCTCATGTTCGGGGTCCGCCGCGCGCAACGCGACGGAAAGAAAGGATGGGACGCCTGGGTCTTCGCGCGCGAGGAGCAATGGCGCGGGATTGTTTATTCGGACGTGATTATCGCCGCCGGCTTCGCCATTTTCGTCTTGTCGGATTTTCCGCCAACGCAGCGTTTTGGTCTCGTGGTCCTCGCTGGCTGCATCATAGACATTGTGGCAAATCTATTCGTATTGCCGCTGCTGGGCGGCGCACCCTTGAAAAAGCGCGTTTGAGGAGGCGCCCGCGATGCATATTTGAAACCGATGCAGGCTGCGTTTTATCAATCTGAATCTGATCAACCGCATCAGATGCGGGCGCAGGCGATCGTCGAAGCGTGTCCGAAAACACGCCGGTGCTCCATCTGCGGACTGCGCTCATCGTTTTCTCATTTTGTCCGGCGAGCTTCGGTTCGTATGAACTGATGCTCAAATGAGCAGTAAAAGAACATGCCCCAATCGGGGGAATCGGAGGTAAGGCCGATCGGCAGAGCCAGACCAACGACTAGTTGCGCGTCGTTCGGTAAATTGAAGGCGTAACGCGCGCCGGGAGAAACGAGCGCAGTCGTTGCGCGGTCCACAGTCGGCTCCGGTGCAAGTTCGCCTTCGGCGATATCTTCATTCCAGCCGGCCACGGTCTCGAGCATGAGATTGAAATCACGGCTGACCGCGTAGATCGCGCTCGCTCCGAGATTGTAATTCGTGAGGTGGTGGTCCCCCGTATTCGGGAAGACCGACATCCCGGCGTTGAAATGCAGAGTCCAACGGTCGCTGATGATCTTGCTGAAAGGCAGATTGGTCTCATAACCCACGACGCCAGTGCCCAGGCCGTTGTCCTGATCACCGGTCGGAAGCACCAAAGAAAGGCGTGGCGCGAAAGCTGGAGTATGTTCGTCTTCTGTTAGCGCTTGCAGGCGGTAGTTGAGCCGCATGTCCGCTAGGCCGTTGTCGTCTTCCGTAAAGACGTACGGAATAGTGTAAGAAAACTGGTGCGTCTGACTGAAGACCGGCCATTCCTGAGTAAAACTTGGTGTGATCTCGCGCGAGCCGTTGGTGAAATTGATCGGAACATTCAATATGTGCTGCACGACGCCCGGCTCCTGATTATAAGCTTCTTCGACGAAAAACGAGTTGTCCTGGATTCCTTTAGCGAGCGGCTCGGAGGCCATCGAAGTACTCACCGCCGACAGGGGACCTGCTACGACCAGAACGCAAGCGATGAAAACCAAGACGCATGATTTCGATCTTGGGCCAAAAGCCGAGAGCTGCGGGAGTTTCATACGTGGGTGAGCTTCTTCGTTCAATCTCTCTGCAGGAATCGCACAAAGTCGCGAGGTATTGAAAGCAGATTCGAATTCCCTTATGGTCGTTTTTGCTTGGCCAACGCTTGAAAGTATACAGCTCTGGTAGTTGGTTTATCTTAATCAAACCGATGCAGGCCGCGTTTTATCAGTCTGAATCTGACCAGCCGCATCCGGGGCGGGCGCGCGAGATCATAAAAACGCATCCGGAAGTCCGCCAGTTAATGGTGCGCAATCCGTGGACGGCGTTGATCGCTGTTTCAATCGTGATCATGCAAACGGCCATCGCGTTTGGAATGGGAAGGCTGGGGTTCGGTTATTGGTGGCTCAGTCTCCTCATCGCATATTGCGTCGGCGCGTTCGCGAATCATGCGAATTACGTCATCATTCACGACGCAACCCACAATCTGATTTTCCGGAGCAAAAGTTGGAACAAGATGGTGGCCATCATCGCTGACCTTCCCAATCTCACGCCCGGCGCGATGGGTTTTCGTGTTTATCATTTGAAGCATCATTCGCATCAGGGTGATTACGAATACGACGCAGACCTGGCGAACCATTGGGAGGCGCGCCTCGTGGGCAATAGGTGGTACACGAAAGCAATCTGGCTCATGCTCTTTCCGTTTTTTCAAGTCACACGCCCCCCGCGATTGAAAGCGATCAAAATGTGGGATCGCTGGTTCTTTATCAATTTTGCGTGCGCCGCGCTCTACGATGTGGCGGTCATTTATTTTTGCGGTTGGCCGGGATTTCTTTATCTCGTCTTTGCGTTTTTCTTTTCGATCGGATTGCACCCGGTTGGGGCTCGCTGGATTCAGGAGCATTACACTTACGATTTCGACCAGGAAACGTTTAGCTATTACGGGCCAATCAATCGCGTAGCGCTAAACATGGGCTATCATAATGAGCACCACGATTTGCCATCGATCCCGTGGAACAACCTGCCGAAACTGCGCGCAATGGCGCCGGAATTTTACAGCAACCTGAAGTATCATTCATCGTGGAGCCGGTTGCTGTTCCAGTTCGTTTTTGATAAGCGATACAGCCTGTATTCCCGGGTTGAACGAATGAAAGAGAGGACTGACTCTCAACGGATCCCCGACACGACACGTAGCCAATTTGGCAGTCTTGATCTGAGTGCGAGGCCCATTAGTTTTTAACAATGGCGGAACGATTGTACATCTCAAACAAGAACGAAACGGTGCGCATGTTCGACAGCGATTTTATGGAGCTTTTTTCGCGGGTGCATCCGGTGACTCCGTTGGCGCTGTACCTGCCGGTGATTGGCTACATGCTTTACGTGTCTTTGTGGCAACGGCATTTGTCGTTTGTTGCAGTAGCGGCGCTGTTTTTGCTCGGCGTTTTGCTCTGGACGCTGATCGAGTACCTCATCCACCGGTATATATTTCATTACGAACCCAAGACTCGTTGGGGAAAACAATTGCACTATGTGATTCACGGCGTGCATCATGATTATCCCAACGATGCGCGACGGCTCGTTATGCCGCCCGTCATAAGCATCCCGCTCGCGTTTCTCTTTTATGGTTTGTTTCTTCTGGTTTTTGGGAGCCTGACGCCGGCTGTTTTTGCCGGTTTGGTTTTCGGTTATGTCTGCTATGACATGCTCCATTACGCAACGCACCATCTCGCCATGAAACGCGGCGCATGGCTTTGGCTGAAGCAGTATCATCTCCGCCATCACTTCAGGGATGATCACGTTGGATACGGCATCAGCTCGCCGCTTTGGGATTACGTTTTCCGCACGACGCGAAAGTGAAGACACCCCTTCTGTAGCCACCGGCCCGTGACCGGTCGAGGCTTGCTTTTCATTGAAACCATACGGCCCGCAGGGCCGTGGCTACATGCCACTAACCGCTTGTCCTCAAATCCGAAACCCGCTAGATTGGCTGCCCCGACACGGAACTCTGCGGATGCAGCAGAGAACCCCCGTAAGGAATCTGTGAACTACAAAAACTCTCAATTTTGCTGGGACATGCCGCCCGTATGGACGGGAACGAGCGAAAGACAGTGTACAATTTGATGAATCAGGACCCGGCAAAACTTAGTCTGAGCAATTTTCTGGCGGGCGAAAGCAACGACCCTCTGCAAGCTCCAGCGAGCTTTACAAACTGGATGCGCGTCGGCGCATGGGCGGCTGAATTGTACGAGCCTGAGCTGCTTGCCACAGCGGACGCACGCACACTGATCAGTTACGGCGGAAAACCGCGGCCGGTGATTAATCTCTGCTCCTATAATTATCTCGGTCTTGCCAATCATCCCGAGGTTCTCCTCGCGGCGCACGAGGCGCTTCGCACCCATGGATTGGGAGCATGCGGATCACCCATGTTATCCGGAATGACCGATCTGCATCGCGAACTTGAACGACGCGTCGCAAAGTTTCTCCGACGTGAGGATGCAATGCTATTCAACAGTGGGTTCGGAGGGGCGCTGGGAACGATCTCCGGCCTGCTTCGCAAGAGCGACGTGGCTATTCTGGATAACCGGTCGCACCTCAGTCTGCGCGATGGTGCGGTGCTGTCCCGGTGCCGGACGGAAAAATTTGAGCATAATGACGCGGCCTCGCTTGATGCCGCGTTGAGCCGCCAAAAAGGGCGGCGCCAACTCGTGATTATTGAAGGTATTTATTCGATGGACGGCGATTTCGGCAACCTGACGGAATTAATTGCTGTCGCGGAGTCTCACGGCGCGAGTGTTTTTATTGACGAAGCTCATTCCATGCTGGCATGTGGCGAGCACGGCCGCGGGGCAGCGGAGAAGTTTGGGGTAGAAGAGCACGTTCCGCTCCTTTACGGGACGTTCTCCAAGGCCTTTGGAGCACTTGGAGGGTTCGTTGCCGGTTCCAAGGAGACGCTGCAATACCTCCGCTTTTACGCGCATCCGTATGTGTATTCATGTGCGCTGCCGCCTGTAGTGATCGCGGCGATTCTAAAAGCGCTGGAGCTCGGCACCACTCAACCCGAACTACGAACGCAACTTTGGGAAAACGCCGATTACTTCCACGCGCAACTGCGAGGTCTGGGACTGGATACTGGCGGATCGACAACCTATGTGATGCCGATTGTCATAGGTGATCGGGAACGCATGTATCGGCTCGGGCATGAACTGCGACGCCGCGGTCTGTGGGTTGCTCCAGTTGATTATCCGGCCGTGCCACAAAATTCGCAACGCTCAGCGTAATTATTGATGCTTCAAGGAACAGAGGCGCCGTCGTCGCGCGTCGAAGCCACATACAAAGGGCGCGAGGTCGAGGGAGTTCTCGATCTCCATTTCTACAGGCCAATAGGGTTTTGGTTGGCCCGGTTTTTTGCGCGGCTCAAGATGACGCCCGCGGCCGTGAGCTTGTTGGCCGGCATCTTTGGCGTCATTGCTGGACATCTTTATTACTATCGCAATCTAAGCATCAACGTTGCGGGGATGATGCTCCATGTTTGCGCGAACACGCTCGATAACGCGGATGGACAGCTCGCGCGTCTGACGCATCGGGAAAGCCGCGAGGGCCGTATCATCGACAGCGTTGCCGACCATCTGGTCTTTGTTAGCGTTTACTTGCACCTGACTCTCCGCTGTCTGTTCGAAGGCTCGTCGCCAGCCATCTTCCTTCTCGCCTTTGTTGCTGGGATCAGTCACGCATCGCAAGGAGCAGCGGCTGATTATTATCGCAGCGCCTATCTTTACTTTGTAACGACCGGGGCGCGGATGGGTGTGGATTCCTCGTCCGGACTGCGATCGGACTACTTGAAGTTGACCTGGCGTCACACACCGTGGCAGAAGCTCCTGCTCGCATTGTATTTGAACTTTACCCGCCAACAGGAAATGCTGGCACCACGCCTGAAAATGTTGCGTGATTTCGTCCGCAAATCGTTTCACGGCGAAATTCCTGACCGGGTAAGGACGCGTTATCAAGATTTGGCCAGCCCGATGCTCAAGTGGTGGGGACTCTTGATGACGAATGTCCGGATGCTGGTCCTGTTTGCGCTTCTGTTCATCAGCCAACCAGTTTATTACTTCTGGTTTGAACTAATTCCGCTCAATTTGCTGTTCGTTTATCTCCTGTTTCGCCAGGACAAAATGGCCGAGTCGCTCCTGAAAATCGCGGAGGTCCCGCAAAATTCGGCGTAGCTATCCTTCCGCGTGTCGAATATTGAAATTTCAGAGGTCTGTTGCCACCAGGAACGCGATGCGTTCATCAAGTTTCCATGGCGAATTTATGTCGACGATCCGGCTTGGGTACCGCCGCTAATAATCGAACGCAAAGCGTTCCTCGATCGTAAGCGGCATCCATTCTACAGACATGGCGATGCCACGTTATTTCTGGCCCGAAAAAACGGCGAGATCGTTGGCCGAATCATGGCGAGCGACGATCCGAATTACAATGCGTTGCACCAATCGAATGTCGGCTGCTTCGGTTTGTTTGAGTGCATCAACGATCGCGTTGTAGCTGCCGCGCTATTCGAACGCGCGGCGAGTTGGCTTCGCGAAAAAGGACGCACTGAAATCATGGGGCCGATTGACTACTCAACGAATTATGTCTGCGGTCTTTTGATTGATGGGTTTCAGTTTCCTCCCACGATACTGACCGCGCATAATCCGCCATACTATCGGGACC
>WNFX01004009.1_pt1 | contig 17471 bp, 14 predicted proteins | sample 5400111 | NCBI WGS metagenome assembly WNFX01 (sample SAMN13153363, study PRJNA577476) | soil metagenome | isolation source: 40 cm soil or saprolite under grassland replicate 1 | place: USA:California | collected 2016-06-15 | reverse complement strand
GCATGAGGCCAGTCTTCTACCAGTAATCCTCCGCTTAAACGAAGTTCTTCAGGAGTAGGCTGGGGTTGCTGCCACCAATCCATTTCTTCGACTGGAAATGATTTCATCTGATTGCCTACCTTTGCTCTTGATGCTTCCTGGACATCTATGACTCCAATATTTCTAGAACCTGGCGCTTGAAATCCCGCGCCTGAAGTGCGAACCAATGCTGGCGAAATGCATCGTATTGCTTATTGCGCAACTGCTCTTGATTCTGCAAAAAATGCTCTAACCCATAACGTTCTTCAACAGAAGGCGCTACCGTTGGATCCAAAAGATCTGCGATCAATTCAGGCGAAACTAGAGATTTCTCATGTGCATGCTGTTTGTTTCCATTCAGATGCACAGCCTCGGGTAATGTCGCGGTATCATGGCTTCCCAGGCAAAGCCGCAACAATGCGATCATCACATCAGTATCGTGAAAATCGCCTAGTTCATCTTGAATCCGCACTAACTCTTCGTGGATGGGCTTACACGCTACAGGTAACGCATCTTCAAAGACTTCAAACGTATAACGGAGTCGCTTGGCTGCAATACGCATGTTGTGCAACTCTACTATGTTGTAAGGATTATCAACATAGCTTTCCCAACTATACAAATCCTCTAGCCGTACTTTGGCGATCATCCGTGCATTTTTACCTGTCGGATCCTGCGGATTAAGTCCCGTAATCGGCCTGGCTTTTGCCATGCGACGCTACTCCTTCCTGAATACACAACTCAATCTGTTTTCTAAGAGCGTCTTCGTCCAGGCCCTGAAGAAATGATTCCAATTCAAACTGCTTCTGCTCGCGAAACGTTTGTAGACGCTTAATGATCCACTCTACACCGGCCTTATCCTCGCTCTTCACCTGCTCGAGTTGCGCATGTAAATTGATTAACATGACGTCTGTATCGCGCGCTGCGCCTAATGCATCGGCAATCTGTGTCACCTGGCGATAGATTTTCTTAAAGCTTTTGGGGTCGCAAATTGATTGATAGGCATCAAGCGTCGCCCTCAGACGGCGTATAGCAACGCGCATTTTATGGACTGCCTCGACATCCTCATGTTTTAGTACCTCTTCAGGCCACCCAAGCATCGTCTGCGTACGTTCATGTAGCAATCGTCGCCCTGATTGAGCGAATGGCTCCCCTTCTGGAGTATAAGCAATAAACGCATCTGGCCTACCATCAGACTGCTGCATATGATTGAGAGCCTCAGCGCTCTGACTCACGATCTCCAACCACCGCTCTCTATAGCGTTCATAGGCAAGTAAGACTCCCTCTCGAATGCCATGCGAGCTTACATGAATTTCGTTCATGTGCAATCGTGTCATCACCGACTGAATAATTAACGCTCCTGCCAATAAAATACGCGCTCGCGCAAGTGGTTGCTCGAAACGTTGAGCAATCTCTTCTGCTGGTAGTGACATCAGCAGACCCTGACAACGCATCAAGTCTTGCTGCATAAGTTGAGTATGGTTCACTTCCAAATTGAATGCATTACGCGCAAGAAATAAGAGCGAATTTGCGCTACCCCCTGTAACAATGAGTACAGGCGGGTGATGTTTCAATTGCAAGCCCCGAAAGTACGTCTTCAAAAAGGCTTCTGCAACTGTTACTTCATCATTGGTTGGAGGATCCGAAGAAAGATAACGGTCATGAAGCCAACCAGATCCAACTGGTAGAGAAGACCTCCAGGTGATATGCATATTCCTTGCAGTCACCAATTCCAGGCTTCCTCCTCCAAGATCCATCACCCCAATTTGCGCTGGAGGATGGGGATCTTTATAAACCTCGTACGTTGAGCCAAAAAAAGTGAGCGCAGCTTCTGCTGTTCCACTGATCAGATGCACGGTAAGTTTAGTCTTGCTCAACACCTGTTCTAGAAAAGCAGCGCTGTTACTAGCCTGACGAATTGCTTCGGTAGCCACAACAAGTATGGGACTTGCATTATGTTCCCTCGCCAGCGCTTTGTAGCGTTTGAGTGTAGCGATGGCTGCTTTGGTCTTCTCTTGCGAGATTTCACCTGTAGCAGTGACACTCTCGCCAATACGCACCAATTCCTGCTGGTCTTCAACAATCTCCAGGTCATATACTGTACAGCGAGCAACGACGAGATGGATAGTATTGCTGCCAATATCGATGGCGGCACGCATAGGGGGCGGGGATTGTATTTGCATAGTAACTATCCGGCTCCTCTTTCATATATCACAAAAACAGGTCCAATATCGTGCTCAAGCACCTGCCACTTTCCTTACTCTTATTTCAGTGCTTCAAGCATAAAAAGACCCGGACTCAAGGATATTCAGGAAGTCACTGTAATTATAACACGCATCTCTACAAGAGTGTATAACCATGCCAGAAAGATGTTGACACACCTCAAAAGATCAAGTATCATAGGCCTCGAGCCGAAGTGGTGAAATCGGTAGACACGCAACGTTCAGGGCGTTGTGCTCGAAAGGGCATGGGGGTTCGAGTCCCCCCTTCGGCACTCCGAGTATTTTCTTCGAACCCTATCTGCGACTTTACCCATAACTTTGCCGTAACGGCATGGTTATGGTTCCTTTTTGGTGCGGCAACTTTATGGGTTCTCATTTTTGGCCCGAGTTCTCAATGCTACACACAATGAAAAGCAGGCTGCTGGCTACATCCAGCCGAGCTCCTCTAGTGTCGCGTGCCAGGCATGAAGAGCATCAGGAATGCGCATTGATCCGGGCTTGGTGAGCGAATTTCTCACTCGCAGCTGGCTTGGATACATACCCTGGGAATGAACTCTCAGAGTTGCTTGGCGAACCTCAAGTACGAGTTGGCGTTTCCTCTCCTCGCGCTTACTCGTTCTGTACTTTTCATGTTTGGCTGAGATCGAGCTGCACAAATCTGGGAAATACTTATAGAGGAATGACTCGCATCCTTTCAGCATCAAAAACCCTGTAGCGCTTCTTCGCTTTGTACCTGGACTCTGTGGAGAGGTCGCGTCGTGTACCGAAGATTCCGGCAGCCAGGAGATCCTCGGTAAGAAGACGAATGGGAGAGATGTTACAGAGGTAGCAGAATTGCAGGAGGGATACGAGTTGTGGTATCTGCTCGCCCTTTTTCCAGTCTCTGATTGTCCTCCTCGACACCAGCAAAAAACGAGAAACAGCCGATACATTACCACCCGCCATTCCATCTAAGTATGCCTCAACAACCTGGGCGAAGTGAACCTTCTGAGGTGGGAATGGCAAGGTTGGTGCAGAAGCAATAAGCTCTCCCACTTCTTTTGCCACCCACTGTCGCCATGCTTGATCTTCATGGTATGAGCCAACGGTGACACTCAAAGTTTCTCCGGATTGCTGGAGACCTAGCCAGCGGCCGCACTGAGAGCAATAACCAAGGCGAGATCTGGATGTCAGCATTGTTTGAGGTTGCCTACAATCTTCGTGGGGGCACAGATGTTGGAGCGGGGTAGCATGCAGAGAACACGTCGAAATCACTTCTAGAGACCAGAGCAAGGGGTTATAAACAGGTTGTCCGCTCCCTCTCCACTCCTCGTAGCAGAGGGGGCACCATGCCTGCGTACGACGAATTAGGCCTCTGAATGAGAGCGAATCAGCCCAGGACAACATAGTCAAGCAGTGAAGGCCACGGCGCAAAGTTAGCTCTTCTACAACGCGCACCCAATCAGCTGTCAAAATATTTGCGCCATTGAGGGTAGGAGTATCCTTCCAGAAAGCCGTGATATTGTCGTGGCCTCTCTGGCCAGATAAATACGGCCTGTCTAGAAGCGGTAACATTTTTTTGATGACAAGGTCTCTCACCGAAAGACAATGGTGTTCAGCTAAGCGGGCAATATAGCTCGTTAAACTCTCTGTAAAAGGAGTCTCAAGATTGACTGGATTGAGGCAGTAAAGTTCACTACGAACGGGAAGAGCGGAATGCTCTAGATCCCATACTTCATATCCCATAGAAAATTTCTCTCTCGTATTCATAAGCCGTATTTCATCCAGCCCTACACCCGATATCCTCGCTTTATCAGAATTTCCTTCCAGGGGACAATGATTTCGAGCTGAAAGAGAGGTGGGCAGACGCAGAACCGGTCAACGTGCTCCATTACACGACGCTCGCTGGGATACGCCTTTTCAGCTTCAATTGCCAGCACGGCGCGTAAGACCTCCTTCTGGATAGTTTGCATTCTCAATTCCTTGTTCCTTTTTCGATATGCTTGCCTCCGCGCCGAAATCTCACGACATTCATCGGGAAAGATCCTTAAGAAGATATGAACGGGATGCCCAAGAGCCCTGGCTATCTCGCGCATAGATCGAGGTTCTTCATCCGACTGAATTTCATTCACCAAGGCTGCTCGTAAGGCCACGATATCGAGTGGTTCAATGTATCGTCTAGTTATAGTACTCCATAGTTCTGGGAACTGCTCGCGAAGCATCCTGCCTGGGCAACCGAGACGCTGAGCAACTTCATCTGGGAATTGGAAGGAATCCGCGCTTTCAAGAACTGCTTCGAGCTCTCTCTGCAAGTGTTCTATGGAATATTGTTCTAGATGCCTCGAAGTAATGGCGCGGCATAATCCTGGAAAGCGATTATAAAGTATTGAAGAGCTGCGATATCCAAGGCGTTTAGCCACCTCCTCTACAGAGGGTGGTGGTTCTTCATCGCTCATGAGCGCGGCTTCAAGAGCCTGCTGCAGTTCATCAGCACTTATACGCTGCTTGTGTAGGCACCGAAAATTAGGATCGAGCTTTTGATGCCTGGCGGTTATCGCATGACATAGCTCAGGAAAACGCTTGTAAAGCGGCGCTCTATCACGATATCCCAGGCGCTTGGCCACTTCATTGATGGAGGGAGGCGGCTCCTCTTCGCTCACAAGAACAGCCTCCAGGGCTAGCCGCAGTTCATCGGAACTGAGCGCTGTACGCTTCTCTCTCAGGGTAATGGGACGCTCTTCACTGCCCTTTCTTACAGGTGAAAAACTTGTGAGAGGGGATCTCTCACACAAGAAACACAGCGGAGATATACCCAGGAAGTGGCACATGAGCAGCAGCGAATCGATCTGCGGAGAATTCTCTCCTTTTTGCCAGGACATGATTGTATTGTGTCGCATGCCGAGCTGACGCGCTAATGAAGCCACATTCTTTGTTGGCATGTAATCCAGGATAAAGGTGATTGCCGAAGATAGGCTCTCCCTTTGCAGCGGGGAAAGCAGACGTGGAGCGTATTCAACGAGTTCACCGATAGCAACCGCATCCCGATAGGCCAGTTCAAATTCCTCCCCTACCGCAGCCTCACTACTATTCGTTCCCAGCGTACCACCAAGCCAGCGATTACAGCTTGGGCAGTAACCTAATCTGAGCCCGGTCGCGAATACAGGAAGAGTTTCCCGACAATCTTGGTATGGGCACACCTCCTCAAGAAATCGACGATGACGCATACACACCCTGACCATACGCAGTGACCACAAGAGGGGATAGTAAACAGTATCGTTCTTTGTTCGCCATTCCTCGCAACAGATCGGGCACCAGGCCTGTGTGCTACGTAAGAGGCCGCGTTTACGCACCACATTGGCCCAGGTCAACATAGTTAGGGCGCGCAGGTTATCGCGCCCCGTTAGTTTCTCCAAGGCGCCTACGCACTTCTCGGATATTTCGCTCGTTCCATTCAGTGTCTGGACATTGCCCGACCAGGCAGTGTACGAGTAAAGCGACGAGGTTTCCGATCGGCTTGGCCGACCCAGAAGAGGAAGGATTTCGTGGGTGACCAGTATTTTCGGCAGCACGCAATGCGCCTCTGCAAGGCGGACGATGTAACTTGTCAGGCTCTCTGCGTAGAGTGTGCCGACCCCTATTGGCTTGAGGTGATAAAGGCGGCTGCGCGGAGGTACTGAAGCTTCTTCCAGATCCCATTCCTCATACATCTTTGTCTCCCTGATTCCCAACCGGGTCACGTTTAGGGTTGCGCTGCCCGGCTCTTCCTTTCTTTTGATTCGGTTGGGGTTGCTGAGAAGCCTTCTCTTGTGTTGGCGTTTCCTGGTCAGCTGGTCGCTCGGTTCCACCGGTTTTTTGCTTCTCGACAGCCGCTGTCTTCCAGCCCAACAGCCAATGTAGTTCATCGCGATCCTTTTTACTTTCAGCCAGGAATCGCTCACCTTTATCAATTTCAAGAAGCATATTCATAAGATCGTGGACTGACTTCTCATGCTTTTTCAAGCATGCCATAGTGAGTGTCTTCGCATTATTTTCCAGCGCCTCTCCAAGAGCGCTGTGCAGCCAATCTTTCAGCACGCCAATGCAACCAACGCAGCCATCATAAAAATACTCATAATGATCGACAAGGTTTGGTGCTTTGGAAAGTGGCAGGGAACGCTGGAACATCATCAACATATTTATAAATGCCTCAAGATCTGCAGGTTTCTCACATCGGTATCGTGGCAGATGGATGCGAGTGCTTCGTCGACATAATTGGCCGCTTAGCCGTGTGAGATCCAGTAGCTCATAGGTTCCCACCAGGACGTAGATGGCGTTGGTCATTTCTGCTAAAGACTTTATATTATCCATCTGATTTTTATAACTGTATCCACCAGCAACCTTCTTGAAATGCTGAGCTTCATCTAAGAAAATGGCCCTTGGCCGACGGTTACGAAAACACTCTTTTACTGCTCCCCGCAGGTCTGCCAGTGTACTTGTCCGCCTCAATGACTTCTGTAAAGGTCCCAGCGAGGGGTCATAATTGATCTTGTACTCAATCAAGGGCTCATTTTGGGCCCGAAGCAGACATTTAAAGAAATCTTTCCAATCAAAAATGCCTCTTTCAGCTGATACATCTTGCAATCCAATGCTCACCAGCGCTAAAAAACCTGGATCGTCCATCATAGCTTGCAAGGCGTTCTCTATCATTTGTTTCACGGTTTTTCTCAGGAGTGTTGTTTTCCCCACTCCGGTAGGTCCGACTATCCAAATGATCGATGAGCCTGCAGGATGGTAAATTGTATGGAGCAGTTTATCGTACGCATCTTTAAGAAGAGGATGAGCGATCAGCTTATTCTCAAAATATGCAAGCTTTGCGGCCATCGGTTGCGTAAGGATTTCGGGGGGGAAGCCAGCATCTTCCGGAGGTTTATGTTGTTCTGTCATTTGCTAAAAGTCCTCATAAATCGTAAATGTACGGCCGTTATCTGTTACAATTTTGTTGCCATTAGCATCCGGCGCTTCCTCACCCTCGCTATCCTCCTCCTCATTTTCCTCATCCTCGCTATCTTCCCCATCCTCATCGGTTTTGAGCGCATTCTGGCTATCTGAGGTGTCAGTTTCTTGCCCATTAATATCCGCAAGAATGCTTTTTAACTCCATATCATGCAATCGCTGCAATAATAAGGCTTCTTCGGCTTCCAACGAACTCAGGAATCCCGCAAGCAACGAGGAATTAATGGTATAGCGCTTCGCGCTATTTTGCTGACGTTTGCGTAGAATCTTCGAAGCCAGATCGACCTCGCGCTCAGATCGCCCGGCAAAAATGGCCCGGTACTGGGAAATGCATGGCGTCCATTCTCCTTTCACAAATGCATATGCCTGTCCCATATCAAAAGGATCATATCGTACAGGGACCCCAGTACCTTTTACTCCATCGATTCTGAATGCATCGCAGTAGTAGTAAATGTAGTTAATCTTCACTCCCATGTCTTGAACTTTCGCCGTTTCTTTCTGCGTCGATGGAAGTGTGTCCCGCAGAAAATTCCGATCATATGAAATGTGTTTAAAGGGCCGTATCCCTCCTTGAATAAGGCCAAGATCGAAGGCCCTCTTTGGGGTCTGGCCCAGGGTGAAGTGTTCTGTGTTATCGTAGACTTCGTATGCCCATAGGGTTAAAGCCTGATAAAGGCTGCCCAACGTCCAGCAAGCTAACTCCTTTGGGTTGACAGATTTTGAGACCTGACGAACGTTTTTCATAATTTGCGTATTGCCGATCAGATTATGCACGAAAGTTGTGTTGGCAGTATCAAAAAGACGCTCGCATACCGATCCATAATGGGGTTCGGACCAGGGCCTTTTGTAAAGAGAGCAGCCCTTAAGTGCTAGAAAGGACTGGAAGTAAACGCTGTTGAACTCTTTTCCGCCATCTGCAACAATGGACTGTGGAAGTCGCCCGTGTCTGCGGACACACTCTCGCAGAATCATCATGCATGATCGGTAGCTTGGCGGGTCAAAGGTCAGATAAACAGCGAGAATGCGGCGAGAATAGGCATCAACCATGAACGTCACCCAGGGGCGTCCAAGGTTTTGCCCTGTGTGGGAGTCGATGAGTTCGATATCTAATTGCGTGTGATCGATATGCACAATCTCGAAAGGGCGGTCTCCGTGCCGAGGTGTTGTCACCTCCAACTCCCAATACATTGGCTTCTCCGGGTAGGCTGCCTTCTCTCCTTTGCGCTTTCTCTTTTGTTGATAGGAATCGCGCATTTTCACCTTGAGGGTGAAGGTCTTGTAACTGGGAACTAATTTCCCTGCTTTTTCGCAACTCTTCTTGAGGCCTCGATAGACGGCTATGCGTGGCTGCTGCTTGAGCGTTTCATAATTTTCCGAGATATAGTCGTCGATGAACTTGAGCACGTCTGATGGAAGCTTTTGCTGCCTATTGCCCTTACTGAGATGCTGTGAGAGGAGGCCAATAAACCCATTACCGTGGATCTGTTCGCTTTTTCGATATTTCGCTTTCCAATGACGAATTGTACGATCAGAAGTTGTATCGTTCTCTGGCGGGTACCCTTCCAGGTAAGGTTTAATCGCATAATAACGTTCGAGCGCTTTTTCCAGGTCTTCCTTATCCGAAATCAGAATCTTTCGGACTTCTTCTGCACTCGCGCTGGCAGGTTTGGGGTCATCGAGACCTGTTATCTTCCCCACTTTGATCAGACCCTCGAATGTATCGCGAGGTAATTCAATCAGATCCCCGCTTGTAGCCAGTAAAGAGATATTCTTGTTCCCATCATTGACAATCACCCACACCTTACTGTCCCACGTGACTGACGTGCCGATGGCTATTGTTACGGGAAGGACGACGCTATACCCTCTCGGGGGTGGTTTATTATTTAATAAGATATACGCTGAAGCCGTACTCTTGTTCCGGAAGAGGTGTACGCGGTCTGGTTCGGCCAGTGGTGCAATGCGCACATCAACAAATATTTTTTCTGTCGCCATCAACGTGTAGATAGCATCGCTGCTGGCATGCTTCAGATCCTTAAGAAGTTTATCTAAAGTAATGCCGGCCTCCTGCGTAACTATCGATAGGATTTCCTCAGACGCCTCCTGACTCACAGTCGGGTTCTCTTGCAGGAGATAATCTTCTAAAAATCGCATGTTGCGCTGGAACACCCAATCAATTTCGGCAGACGAACGTAAGCGAAAGAAAAAGCCAAATTGAGCGGCATACTTTTCTCCCGGTGGGCAATGCCATCGACCGTCTTCACCTTTCACATAACGGTTTGGATTATCCTCAGCGAGGCGCATCAATTCCTCCTCCATCTTCCATTCATCCCAGCCAATGGATAGTTCCCGTTCGTCCTGTGCTTTAGAATCTTTCTGGATAATAAAGAAGTCCGGAGTATAGAAAGGAGCCACTTTTTTCCCGCTTTTCGAATAATACTCAATCTTTATGGGGGGTGGCTGATCGTAGTACTCCAGTACATTTTCGTCATGCTCCATCTCGTAAATAGCAGCTAGTTCGTTACGATGACTTTCCGCTTGGATAGTACGTCCCATTTTATGGCTGGCGTAACGAACACAAACGTTACTCGCACGTCCAGTTACTCTGCGAGAAGGTTCAGATGTACGAACATTTTTAATAACGGCTTGGGCCTCTTCAGTATACCCGCTCTCTTGCAAGAGCTTTGATAGTTCTTGATCTCCTAGCATAATCAGCCTCCAAACTCGTTTATCCATTCTTTACTTTTTTGTATAACTAATAGGAACAACATGCACCGTTTCCGTGACCTCGGCCAGGGATTTGAGACAATCTAGTTGATTCTGCAATTGACGTTTCCCGCTCACTTTTCCCAGATGCTGCGCATTGTCAATGATAACGGCTGCAGGACATTGCCGCTTCGAGTGAGATGCGCAAATAGATCATCTTTTGTCCTCGTCAGAGATCTCCTTCCAGACCAGGATTCACCCAGCTGTGCCAGATGTGTATTCTCTTCGTCTTCGCCAACAACAGAGCTGTCCATACGGCCAACCAACGGTTGCTCCAGCGCCGAAATGCCGTTTTGTAGAAACTCTCCCCAATTATTCGTCAATATTCACATTACCTACCTGAACTTCACTCTCTCTGTCTTCAAGCATGATATCCTCCCCTGTTCACATAAATAAGTACCTATGTTCTAATAAACGTGTTATCTCCCAAAATCTGCCCATGTTCCTAGAACATTGGTTTTAAACAAATGAACCTAATCCCGTATTTAACTCTAATTTCTAAGCATCTCCGCATTACCGAGTACAAACACTTCATCGCGAGATATCCTCCTCAATGAGAAAATACTGACGCCACGCCAGCATATATCCTTTAACAGTCAGTTCAGAATCATAGGGTTGTCAGGGTAGACGCGGGAAGCGGATACGTAGGCGTAGCAATCCACTGCGAAATTGATCATCGTGAAGTACTCCATGTCTTCCAGGTTGCTTCTCGCAAGCTCGAGTGCTTCCCGGAACTGCGGTTGCCCTTTCTCCCCTGCCTCTTTAAACTTCGGAACAAGCTGCTGAAGATTGGGCCATTCCTGTACCAGGCGTTTGCCTTGAAGTGTTATCTCTGCGACACTCGTGAGGAGCGCTTCCAGATGACGCGGTTGCGGCGCTGAATCATCGTCTGGTCGTCCAATATCGCTTCCTCCAACGTTGATCAGCTTAATATAGTGGATAGCGAAGGCTATAACACATCTTTCTGGATCAATATCCCGACTATAAAGATCGATGAACTCCTCTAGATAATCCACGTTGCTTCTTCCTCTCATTTTAGTGCGTTATGCTTCCTCATTTTGATCACCGTTCCGTGAGCGTTTGAGAATGCCGATGAACGCAGCTATATCCAGATGCCATTGGGCAAGCTTCCTCAGGGATACGAAGAACCGTTCACAAACTTCGCGGGGTATGATCGGCAATAAGGGAAGCGTCCCTATTTCAGTTCCTACTCCATCTGCATCAAGCGCGATCATATCAACAACGGGAGCCATCGCCTGCTCCTGTACCATCTGGCGCGCTCGCGCAGTTGCTTCACCGATGAGTGTTTTTCCCTGAGAAAGAAGCAAATCGAGCTGGCGGGCAGAAGCGACGTCAAGGGAGCAGGAGAGGTGCAGTGCCCATTGATTGAGCCAGGTCTCGGTATTGCTGTACGACGCAAGGAACGCAAACAGATACTTCCGTAGCGCTCGATAGCGCTCCAGCAGTAATTGATGCGCCTGCGCCACGTCCTCTTGCCATGCCTCGGTGGCCTGACGAAGCTGCTCGCGTCGTTCAGCTGACACTAATGACCAGTTAAAGCAAGCACACCAAAACGGCAGAGCTCCCATATGGAGGCACCAGACGGTGCGCTGTCCTCGTGCTGTCTGCAGCGGTAACTTGCGGGCATTCGCCCACAAGAAGAGCTTCCGCCACCGTGGGATATGGGTCTCGGGTCGAAGACCGAGCATGCGGCAGAGTGCTCTCACCGGGAGGTAGACCGGGCCATCTGCGAGATATAAGGCCGGCACCTCCTCGTCAAAATAAGGCAGCATCATCGTTGTCTGTCGGATAGCTTGTCTCTGCTTCCCTATCATGCTGTCTTCTTCGGCGTTCATCGATCTCACCTCATTCAATGAGGACCTTCTAGAGAGCCTTGCCTTCACTTGCAATGGAAAGCATCCAGCTGGCAAGGAGAAGCATCCTCTTCATTTTTGGGTCGTTTGAAAACCATCTCGATGGCCCGCAGATCCGATGAAATCGATTGGGTTTCGAGAGATGGTTGCCAGTTTGATTGTGTAAAGACAATGGGGTGACAGGAAAAAAGCTCCCAACCAGTAGCTCCGAGTCGGTTTGCATAGTCGTGCATAGTTGGACCTTTTTGCCAATCGTCGAGTTCCTGGTCATTGGCAAAGCGCGGACGAAACTCGCCTCCCTCGCTTGTGATTGCCGCGAAAACGAAGAGGTATTCCCATTTTTGCATGGTATGGCTCCTTGCATCATTGGACATGATAGAAATTTCAATGCGTTCAGCCATTTTCAGCATAGGCATGGCTGTGAGGCCACATACGTGATGCCTTTTCGCTCTTGTTAGCTCATATTTGTGCTTGCTCCTTCCATTATCCGGTTGTCTCCACTTTCAGCCTCCAGGCAAAGTTGCGTTTGAGAATAGAGAGGAGTAAGAAATGTTGTGGGAAGAGATGCTCCAATTGGTCAATCATACGCAGGATCACCATGGGGAGTAAGCTGTTCTGCTGGGTAATCATATGGGGAAGATAGCCCATATGGAAGTATTCGGTTTGGTTTTCAGCATCTTCCTGATCGCTAAAGAGATGGAATAGTTGCACATCCTCATCTGTCATGGTCTCAACGCTGCTGCCCAATTCCAGCGAGAGAGGCGGTACGCCATGGACTATGCATGCCTTTCTTGTGTCACTCGATAATCTATGCAGTTGCATCATCCCAAGCATGATTAGATGAACGAGCATCGCTTTTTCTGACAGGTAATCGGGTGAGAACAGTTCAACCTGTGCCTCATTGAAGAGGCGTGGTCCCAATGAGCCAAAAGTGGGGTTAAGTAGCGTGGTATCGTAAATCACTCCCACAATGTAGCAAGAGGGTTCATCATTGTTGTTAAGAGCAGTGTCTCGTCTTCCCCGGGGCTTATCGAGAAGGTTTAAGCGTTCAGGGACTCGTACGAAGTGACCAAAGGCGTAGTCAGAAGGATGTGGTGGCACCTCAACCTCGAGAGGACCATAAATTTGACAGACGTAGTTGATATGAGAGTATGATTTGACGATCTTCCCGATAAGCACCTGCAAGCCTCTCCAAGACCTTAACGATTGGTAAGCCTATTCGCAGAACACTATGTGTTTAAGTATGACTCCTTAGCGTCCTTACGTTCAGGCATCTAGCAGACAATGCTATAGAATCAGTAGCCTGTCCTGTCATGATTTTTCACTGTTCAAAGCAAGCCGCGTAATCACCGATGGACTACTTGCCCATCGAAGAATATGCTCGGCCTGCTGAAGGAGGGTTTCCTCCTGGATAATTAAGCAACGCTCCTGCATGTGCAGGCGCTGAAAGGCTGGTCGTGCAAGCGCAGCTTGAATGCGCTTGAGGGACGGATACGGAATAACAATACAGAGATGCATGATACTGGTCGGATATAACGCATTCAGATCATAGAGACGTAACAGCCCGGACGAAATGGAGGTGGTATGTTCGATCTCATAGGCAGCGATCACATCGTCTCCTCGTAACCAGAGCACATCAATGAGATTAACGAACCGGCGGGATAGACTATCGAGAAGAAGTGGCAGGGTTTTCAGGCTCAGATCACCTAATCGTTCGCCATTCCAGCTTTTACTCTGATCATTCGCAGCGATCCAGACATCGCATCCGACTCGATGGCCGATCTTTGCAAGCAACCATTGTATGCGGGTATGTTCAGATATGTCCCGCTCACTTTTCTGGCTCTGGTGTTCTACCTCCCCATCAGTTGAAAGATTGTCCATCGTCTCCGAATGAACAGGGATGACCTGGGCTCCGAAAAGTGAAGAAGATCGCGTCATTTTTCTCGCAGCCTCTTCACCAAGACTTTGCTGACCTTTCCAGGTCACAATGTGTTCCAGCTCCCACAATGATACGCCAAGCGCTCGTGCCAACGAGAGAAAGTGGGTCCGGAACGCAAAATACGCCTCAATGGGACTCCCTGACTGTGCTGCTTGTCCGTCTTCGTGCATGAGCATGAGATGCACCAGCGGGAAAAAGATTGGCCAGTGTTGCGAGTTTTGTAGATGCCACCATGAACTCAAGAGAAATGGAATGCGCGCAGGTTGCAATTGAGACCTGGATACTTTCTGTTGAGTTATGAGGTGCTCGAAATACCGGGTAAGTTCCTGCATATGCCGCTGGCCGTCTCGACTATCTTCCGGAAGGCGTAAGCCTGCCCGCAGGTGTGAGGTAAACGTATCATCTTCGATGTACTTTACGAGTTTGTTGAGGTACATGCCTCCCGATGTGCCTCTCATGCGAAAGACGTTCCAGGCACCTTGTGTCTTCTGTTGGAACATCGTATTGAACTCCTTGAGTGTGATAGTTCTGTTCAAAAAAGCATCAAGTAACTGCGTCATTTCTTCCTGCACATGGAGGCGCCGCTGATCAAGAGCTTGATGCGCCATGACCTCCGGAGTATCAGTGAGATATTCTTGTTGTATGACGCGCCACTGTTCTATCAGGTTCGCTGACTGTAGCATACTTCCGCCTCTTTCGATCAAAAAACTCCTCACTCCGATGTAGAAATTCCCACCCTGGTATGTGATAACAGATAGATGTTCTTCAATACGCGTTCCATTCTGTTTGCTGCGGTACTATTCCCGGTCTCGTCATGCGTTTAAAAGATGAGTGAGGTCGTTCGTTCTCACGACGCAGTACTTCATCGCTCAATCTTTCTACATTTTGATGATAAAGTGGTCAAGACGCTCGACGGGATAGAATATCATATTGAATGGCCGTTGCTTCTGTTCTACGTCTGCCTGTGTATACACCTGTTTATACAGGGCGGTGCTCTGTTCCATCGTCCCTCTTCGATGATTGGTAGCACTTCCTTCTCTGCGCGTCGAACATACATGGCAAGCTCTTCTGGCTCCATCTCGACGGCGCTTAGCTCTGGTGCCTGCCGGACGGCAGAGATGGTAAAACTTCTTCTTTTCTTTCGTTTCTTCAAGACACGCCTCCGATTTCTCTCAAGAGACACGACATTGCTACACAGGTCTTTGGCTTTCATCATCGGAAACTTCTTCGATCAGCTCTCCAGGCGGAACCCCTAACGCCCGCGCTAGTTTACCAAGGGTCTCCGTCGTGGTGATGTAATACGGATCTTTGAACATCCGCTTGACGGTGTTATATGCTACATCTGCATCCCTCTGGAGTTTTCCCATGCTAAAGCCTTTCTCCCTGGCGATTTCTTTCACACGTAAACGTACTGCCATAGGCTGCTATCCCCAACTATACTCGACAAGATTGTAACAGTCTTTGCCATTTCGCAACACTAGCCAGCTAGAGTCTCACATTTGTGTGGGGCCATACACATCAATTATCTTCAAAGCAATGCCCCAGGCATCAAGTTAAAGCCCGGGGGCAACTTCCAACACGAAGAAACTAGAATATCGCCAGATTGAACAACGACAGGTATGTTATTCTGCATAAGGGATAGAAATCATTTTCTATTTATTCTCTCTCTGTACACTTGCCTTCTTTCCACTCATCTTAAATTAATGGGGTCATAAATGTCTACTCTTATAAGTAGGTCTTCTATTAGAATACCACTATATGGGGAGTTTTATTGAGGGGACTCTCTTGATACAATCTCGTCAAACAGCAGGTGAGAAGACGAGATATGGCAGTACGCTTACGGGTGAAAGAGGTTGCGAGAGAGAAAGGCATCAGTATGGGGAAGCTCCATAGACAAGCTGATGTCTCCTACAAGACGATCAAACGCATTTACTCCGATCCTTTCTATGCGACAACCACAGTAACTCTTGGTAAGCTCGCTAAAGTGCTTGGCGTTCCGCCAGGAGAGCTGATCGAAGAAGTACCAGATAACGAAGATAAATGAGGCTTAAAGAGTCTCAAGGGTATCAATATCATAATGCTTCCTAAGAAGAAAGTGAGTAGCAATTTTGCTCACTTCCGAGTTAATAGCCGCCGTTCTTCCTACCGCTATCAACACAAAATAGGGAGATTACCTGATTTCTTCGTATGCTTTATCTCCTCAGCAAGCAATATTAAACCAAGTACTCATCAACACGTGTCTTGACAACGAGGATCAGCTTAAAGTATACTGTAATCAGTTTCAGGACTAACATTGCATGATGAGGCGTGGATAAAATTCGCATCATATTTCAGGATAAAAAGGTGAACTTCATGGACTTCAAATCGATATTTGGTGGAATAGCAATTGGCAAGGACATCTCCGGCAATTTCAAGCTTAGCTTTAAAGGGCTGGCAATACGTGCATCTGATGACAAATTCGTGGCCAAAGATGGGGATCAATTCCTGGATGTTACCGACTTGACTCTGGATGGAACGGAGAACTTTGTTTATCGTCTCCCGGTTCAGAATGTCAACAACGGCGATGTAGTAATCATGTCAGAGAATCCTTTCACTGTCATGTTTGTCCAGAATGTGGATCAGGATGGGACAACAATAAGTGGCTACGTCCCACAAACCGGCACGATAGAGAGCTGGTTCCCAACGACGAATGTGCTTAATGTCCAGTTCTTTGTCAAGGTTGTTAGTCTGCTTGATGGATTGGGCGGTGACAACACCGGTGCCAATAACCTTTTGCCCCTGCTTCTACTCGGCAACAGAGGGAATGGCAGTAACAGTGACGATAGCTTGACAGCACTCCTCATGCTGCAAGCTTTTGGCGGAAAAACGCTGGATGGCAACAACCTCCTGCCGCTCTTGCTCCTCTCCGGTAGTAAGGGTGATGGCCTGGAAACATTGCTGCTCATGCAAGGTCTGGGAGGAGGCAAGAACTCGTTAGGCAATCTATTAGGTAATGGTAGCCCCCCGCTAACTGGTGAAAAGGTCAAGAGGGCTTGAAAAAAACAGGCGTCCAGAGGCATGCTGTGAATAATGAAAAGCACAACAGAGCCGATGGACGCGTCACAGCAATTTTGCCCGAATGAGGCGTGTTCCGCAAGAGGCCAAAGCGGAGCGGGCAACATCAGTATTTATGGTCGCAAACGACCTCGTTACAAGTGCCATCACTGTGGAAAGATATTTAGCGCAAGAAAAGGCACTATGCTTGAAGGGTTACGTACAGATGAAGAGAAGGTAGCAATGGTGGTGACCTTACTTTGCTATGGATGCCCCCTTCAAGCCATTGTTCATGCGTTTGGACTCGATGAACGGACAGTAGCAGCATGGCAAAAGCGTGCAGGAAAGCATTGCCAACGAGTGCATACGGCTATTGTGGAACAAGGAAAGGTCGAGAGCCAACACATCCAAGCAGATGAAATACGAGCGAAAGGGAGGAAGCTCATTATCTGGATTGCTTTAGCGATGGATGTGAGCACACGCTTATGGCTAGCAGGCGTGGTCAGTCAGCAGCGGGATCGCAGGCTCATTGATCGTCTCTTCCAGCACGTTCGTGCTTGCTGCCAATTCATGCACGCCTTGCTTGTCTGTACTGACGGGTTCGCAGCGTACCCAAAAAGTATTGTACGTACTTTTCGTGAAAAGGTGAAAAAG
>WNFX01002813.1_pt1 | contig 17472 bp, 15 predicted proteins | sample 5400111 | NCBI WGS metagenome assembly WNFX01 (sample SAMN13153363, study PRJNA577476) | soil metagenome | isolation source: 40 cm soil or saprolite under grassland replicate 1 | place: USA:California | collected 2016-06-15 | reverse complement strand
TGTTGCATCTTCCCATCGCACTGTGGGCCGTGCTCACCGCCGTCATCCTGACGCAAATCAGCGTCGGCCGGTCGTTCAAGGCGACGATCGACTATTTGGCCAGCACGCTCGGCGGCGCCGTCTACGCGGGCGCGATCGGCGCGCTCGTTCCCCATGACAATCAATTCGCAGTGTTCGCGGCACTAGCGATCGCGCTGGCGCCGGCGGTCCTGCTCGCCGCGCTCAATCCGCGCTTCAGCGCCGCGCCGTTCACCGCGGTGATGGTCTTCTTCGGCCCCACCATCACGCATACCGGCCCGATCGCCGCGGCCTTCGAGCGCGTCATCGAAGTCGCGGTCGGATGCGTGGTCGGCCTCGCAGTCTCGCTCGTGGTGTTGCCCGCGCGCGCGCACGACCTGGCGGTCAAGGCCGCGACCGAGATGCTCGAGCTCATGGCGCGGTTCCTGCCCGAGCTGTTCATGGGGTTCACCCAGAATTTGGATCGGCTGACGCTGACCAGCATCCAGAGCCGGATCGGCGAAGCCTTCGCGCGGCTGGACAACGCCGCGCTCGAGGCCCAGCACGAGCGGATGACGCGTCTGCGCGCCGAACCCGACCAGGCGCCGCTGTTACGCACGCTGCTGCGGCTGCGGCACGATCTGATCATGGTCGGGCGGGCCGCGCTCGCGCCGCTGCCTGGGGCATTCGGGGCGCGGCTCGGGCCGTGGCTCGCGCGCGTGTGCGACACCGTCGCCGAGTATTTGCGCGCGAGCGCCGCCGCGCTATCCACGCGGCAAGGTCCGCCGCCACTCGACGACGTCGAAGCCGCGCTCGACGGCTACGCCGCGGAAATCGCCGCGCTGCGACGCCAAGGTTTGACGCGGGAATTGCCGGACGAGGCGGTGGAGCGCATCTTCGCGCTCGGCTTTGCGCTCGATCAGCTGCACCTGCATTTGCGCGACCTCGCCCGCTGCGTGGCCGAGTTCGCGCCCGCGCGCGGCGCCGGCGTCGCGAAGGTGGCCGTGAACGCGGGACGCGTCCAATGATGAGAGCAGCGCCGCCCCGGCGCCGCCGCTCCTTCGCGAACGATGCCCGCCGGCGCCGATTTCACGCTTTGCAAGCCCAAGCGCCTTTGTTATAGCCGGACGCTCGCGCGAGTGGTCCCCGGTAGCTCAGCGGTAGAGCAACCGGCTGTTAACCGGTTGGTCGCTGGTTCGAATCCGGCCCGGGGAGCCATTCTGCTGCGCGCGACCGAGATCGAACAGGTCCCATGAGTTTTGAATTGAGTTTCGGGCGATCGCCGCGGTGACGCGGTAGGCTTTCCACTCTCCACAAGGTGGCGATGCAAGGGACGCCGACAAGCCGAAAGAGCGGGAGTAACGCCCCGCATCGCCCGACGAGTTCTTGACGGCGCGGTGCGCGCGTTGCGCGCCGCGCCGTGCCAATTTCAAGCGGTCGTCCCCGCGCATAGCGCGTCGTTAAGGGCGTTCACGCCCGTCTTCGACGGGCTATGGACGCGCGTAAACGCGCTTATGCTGGGACCCATATGCCAGAGACGGTGGTTATGGGTCCCCGCAACGGGGTCCCCGCGACGCGAGCGTAGCGGGGTGCCCCTCGCGGGGACGACAGTATACGAGCATTCGGCATGATCGTGCTGTTCACGGATTTCGGCTTGCACGGTCCCTATACGGGTCAGATGAAGGCGGTGCTGCATCGGATGGCGCCGGGCATACCCACGATCGACCTCTTCGCCGATGCGCCGGCCAGCAATCCCAAGGCAGCGGCCTACCTGTTGGCCGCCTATAGCGAATGGTTTGCGGCGGGGACCACGTTTCTCTGCGTCGTCGACCCCGGCGTCGGCGGCACGCGCCCGCCCGTTGTCCTCGAGGCCGACGGCCGCTGGTACGTCGGCCCGGGCAACGGCTTGTTCGAGCTAATCCAGCGCCGCGCCGCGAAGACGCGCAGCTGGGACATCGACCTTAAGCCGGAGCGCCTGTCGGCGAGCTTTCACGGCCGCGACCTGTTCGCGCCGGTCGCAGCCATGCTGGCGCGCGGCGAGCCGCCCCCAGGCCGGCCGCGCAAGGATGACGCGGATCGCCGCGCAGACTGGCCGGACGACCTCGCCGAAATCGTCTACGTCGATCACTTCGGCAATGCCATGACCGGGTTGCGGGCGCCGATGCTCCCTCCCAACACCAAGCTCGCCGCGGCGGGCCGCGTGCTGGAGCACGCGAGGACGTTCGGCGATCGGCCGCTCCGCGCGGCCTTCTGGTACGAGAATTCGAACGGGCTTGCCGAAATCGCGGTCAACCAGGGGCGCGCAGACCGCGATCTTGGTCTTGCGATCGGCAGTCCGGTCGAGATCGTCGCTTAGTTCGAGTGTTCAATTGCGGCCCGATCTCCGCTCGTCCCCGCGAGGAGAGCCAGCTTTTGCCCTGGATTCCCGCTTTCGCGGGAATGAGCGGACGAGGGACCCGTCCATCTTCCCGGCACTCCCAAGCAACGGCCCGGGCTGCCACTTGGGGGTACCTGATACTCCGGCGCCGGACCCCCGCCGGTCGCGTCCGCGCGATCTGAGCCAACGCTGTCGCGTTAATTTTTGTTCCCGGCACGGCCAAAACCGTGAACCGGAAGGGGCGCTCGCAACACTAAAGCTTTAGGTGCGTCTTCATGAACCGGCCTGCGTGACCCCATGACCTCGTTCATTTCCCCCGAGCTGCTCTGGTTGGCGACTGCCTTCATCATGCTGATGGCCGCGTTCCTGGCCGCGGCGGCGGAGTAAGGCCACCGATCCAACGGCTCGGTAGCCGTCAGTATGCGTTCCCTGCGCGTGCGCGTTGAGGAGGGCATTACCCGTGGATTCTCGACCCGCGATGCCGACCGTGCCGCCCCACCGGGGGGCCTTCAGGGCTCGGCGCGACTGGCTGATCACAGCCCTGGCAACCTCCATCACCGTGCTTACGGCCGCGATCGCCGTTCTGGTCGCGGCGGCGGCCGCGGTGGTCATCACCATAACCTGATACGAAACCTTCCGGTTCGTCGTCCCGGCCGCGCCGCGATGGCAGCGAGAGCTGGACACGCCAACCACTGCCAGTGGCTATGGGATTCGGGTTCGCCGGCCTGACCCGTTTTGCCGCCTATTCGAGGGTGGAGCCGCCCTCGCCTAACATCCCGTGCGCTCGCTCCAGGATATCGACGACCTGGGCAAACGCTCCCGGCTTGAGCGGAGGGCCGGGGTTGTGACCTTTCCGATCGCGCACGACGCGATCGCGTGCCGCCAGCAATTCCTCCTTGCTGATCCCGGTGGCGATGATCTCGGCCGCAACCGCGTCGCTTACCCGACCGAGGATTTCAGCAACCTCATCTCGCGATAGCTCAGCCATGGGGAGTGTCTCCTATCAACGTGCGGGGGGTTACCCGGCAGGGGCCGCCTTTGCGGCCCCCTTGCCTTTGCGCGCGGCGCGCCATTCCTCGAAACGTCGAACCACGACGAAAAACGACGGCACGAACAGCACCGCCAGGCAGGTCGAGGCGAGCATGCCGCTGAACACCGCGATGCCGATCGACTTGCGCGAATTGGCGCCGGCGCCGGTTGCGAGCACCAGCGGTACCACACCCAGGATGAAGGCGAACGAGGTCATGAGGATGGGACGGAAGCGGGCGCGCGCCGCCTCCAGCGCCGCCTCGACGATCGGCTTGCCGTCGAACGCGCGCCGCTCGCGCGCCACCTCGACGATCAAGATCGCGTTCTTGGCGGAGAGCGCAATGAGCAGCACGAGACCGATCTGCGTGTAGAGGTTGTTGTCGAGGCCGAGCCCCTTGAGCGCCACCACCGGTCCCACCAGCGAGAGCGGCACCGCCAGCAGCACCGCGACCGGCATGAACCAGCTCTCGTATTGGCCGGCCAGCACCAAATAGACCAGCAGCATGGCGAGCGCGAAGATGTAGTAGATCTGGTTGCCGACGAGCTTCTCCTGATATGACATCGCGGTCCACTCCCACCCGATGCCGGGGGGCGAGGCATTGTCGGCGATCTGCTCCATCAGCGCCATCGCCTGGCCGGAACTGAAGCCCGCCGCCGGCAGCCCCATCACCGTCGAAGACGGGTAGAAGTTGTAGAGGCTGAGCAAGGACGGGCCGACGATCGGCGTGATGTGAACCATGGTGCCAATCGGGATGATGCCGCCCTGCTTGTTGCGAACCGGAAGCTGCTCGATGTCCTGCTGCCGCAGGCGGAACTGCGAATCCGCCTGCACATAGACCTGGAACACGCGGCCGAATTTGTTGAACTGGTCGACGTAGCTCGAGCCCAGATAGGCCCCGAGCGTCGCGAACACGTCGTCGATCGATACCTGCAGCGTCTCGGCCTTGGCGCGGTCCACCTCGACCTTGAGCTGCGGCACCGTGGAGCGGAATGAGCTCGTCACCCGCTGCAATCCGCTTTGCGTTTGGGCGTCCTTGACCACGGTATTGGTCGTGGTCTGCAACTTGGTGAGATCGAAGCTGCCGTCGCGCAGCTCGAGCTGCATGGCGAAGCCGCCGGCATTGCCGATGCCCTGGATCGGCGGCGGCGGGAACACCACGATGCGCGCCTGCTCGATCGCGGCGAAGTCACGGTTGAATTGCTGGAACAGCGACCGCAAGTCCTCGCCCTTGCCGCGCTCGCTCCAATCCTTGAGCACGACATAGGCGACGCCGGCATTGGCCAGCGTCGAATTGTTGTCGAGCGCGGACACGCCGGAAATCGCGATCACGTTGGCGACCGCGGGATTCTTGCCGGCGATCTCGCTGACTTGATCGAGCACGCGCTTGGTCCGCACGAGCGAAGCGCCGTCCGGCAACTGCACCGTCACCAGCACGTAACCCTGGTCTTCGATCGGGAGGAACCCGGTCGCGACGCGAGAAAGGCCATAGCCGGCGGCGCCGATGATGATCAGCGCGATGACGCACATGAGTCCGCTGCGCGCGACCATCCCGCCGATCAGCCGCGCATAGGCGCGCTCGAAGGGATCATAGACGGCGTTGAACGCGCGGAAGAACAGGTTGCGCTCGCTCGGCGGGACGGGTGCCCGCAGCCACAGCGCGCATTGGGTCGGCTTGAGCGTGGCGGCATTGACGGCGCTGAGCAGCGCGGTGGCGGCGATCACCAGCGCGAACTGCGCGAACATCTTGCCGGTGAGGCCCGGGATGAAGGCGGCGGGCAGGAACACCGACATCAGCACCAGCGTGATGCCGATGATCGGGCCGAACAGCTCGTTCATGGCCTGGATCGCCGCCTCCTTCGGCGGCAAGCCCCGCTCGATGTGATGCGCCGCGCCCTCGACCACCACGATGGCGTCGTCCACGACGATGCCGATCGCCAGCACGATCGCGAACAGCGTCGACAGGTTGATCGTGAATCCGAGCGCCGCCATGGCCGCAAACGCGCCGATGATGGTGACCGGCACCGTGGTCATGGGCACCAGCATGGCGCGCCAGTCCTGCAGGAACACCACGATCACGATCAGCACCAGGATCGCCGCCTCGAACAGCGTCTTCCATACTTCGTTGATGGACTCGCGCACGAACGTGGTGGTGTCGAAGGGAATGCTGTAGGCAAGTCCCGGCGGAAAGCTTTTCGCCAGCTGGTCCATCTTCTTGGCGACTTCGCCCGCCACGTCGAGCGCGTTCGCCTCCAGCGTCTGATAAATGCCGATGCCCGCCGCGGGCTTGCCGTTGAGCGTGAAGACCTGGCTGTAGGTCTGCGCACCCAGCTCGACACGGCCGACGTCGCGCACGTGGACCATCTGCCCGTTCGCTTCGGTCTTGACGACGACGTTCTCGAACTGGCTGACATCGTCGAAGCGGCCGGCGATGTCGAGGGTGTACTGAAAAGCTTGCGTGTTCGGCGCCGGTGGCATGCCGAGCTGGCCGGCGGTGACTTGCTGGTTCTGGCCCTTCAGCGCGTTGACGACGTCCTCGGTCGTGAGCGAACGCGCATAGAGCTTGTTGGGATCGAGCCAAATCCGCATCGAATACTGGCCGGCCCCGAAGATGTTGACTTGGCCCACGCCCGGCAGGCGGGCGAGCTCCGGCTGCAGCGAGATGGTCGCGTAATTGGCGAGGAACAGGCTGTCATAGCGCTCGTCGGGCGAGTTCAACGTGACGAATTGCAGAATGGCCGTCGATTTCTGCTGCACCGTCACGCCTTGCGCCTGTACCGCCTGCGGCAACTGCGCGAGCGCGCTGGAGACGCGGTTCTGCACCAGCACCTGCGCGAAGTTGATGTCCATTCCGATCTTGAAGGTGACGATCAGCGTGTAGCTGCCGTCGGCGGCGCTGTAGGACTGCATGTAGATCATGCCGTCGACGCCATTGACCTGCTGCTCGATCGGCAGCGCGACGGTATCGACTACGGCGCGCGCGCTCGCGCCGGGGTAGCGCGTGGTGACGGAAATGGTCGGCGGCACCACGTTGGGATATTGCGCAACCGCAAGCCGCATGAGCGCGACGGCGCCGATCACCACCATGAGGATGGCGAGCACATTTGCCAAAACCGGACGCTCGATGAAGAATTTCGAAATCATGGCGCGCCGCTAATTCGGTCCGGCCGGCTCGGCGGCCGCGGACTTCGGCGTCTGGAGCTGCGGATCGACCTTCTGCCCCGGGACGGCGTCAAGGATGCCGGCCACGACGACCCGCTCGTCCGGCTTGAGCCCGCTCTCGATCACGCGCATCTCGCCCGTCGTCTGGCCGAGTTGCACCCGGCGTTGCTCGACGATGCCATCGGCGTTGACCGTGAGCACGTAGCGGCCCGCCTGATCGGCGCCGACGGCGACTTCCGGCACGAGCAGCGCCTGCTGCGCCCGTAGCGGCACCCGCACACGGACGAAATAGCCCGGCAGCAAAGCCTGCTTGGCATTCTCGAAGACGCCGCGCACCTGCAGCGTACCGGTCGACTGGTTGACGTCGGGAGACACGTAGTCGAGCAGGCCTCGGTGCGGATATCCGCTCTCGGTCTGCAATCCGGCCTCGACCGGCACCTGGTTGATCAGCTCGGCGACGGTCACGCCGCGCTGCGCCATTTGGGCGCGCACGCGCTGCACGTCCCGTTCGCTCAGATTGAACCACACCCAGATCGGGTCGAGCTGGACGATGGTCGCGAGGTCGCTCGTGTGGTCGCCGCCGACGAGTTCGCCGACCGATACCTTGCGCGCGGTCACGACCCCGTCGAAGGGAGCCGAAACCGTGGTGTAGCCGAGATTGATCTCCGCCGTCTGCACGTTGGCCTGCGCCTGCAGCACGTTGGCGCGCGCCGTATCGCGGTTCGCGCGTGCCTTGTCGAGGTTGGCCTGGGTCGAGACGTCCTTGGATTGCAGCTCTTGCTGACGGGTGAATTCGGCTTCGGCGTTGATCAGCGTTGCCTTGGCGCCCTCCTCCGCCGCTTGTGCCTGCTCGAGCTGGACTTTGTAGGGCTCCGGCTCGATCACGAACAAGGGCGTGCGCTTCTTGACCGTGGCGCCGTCCCGATACTTGATTTCTTGGACGTAGCCTTGCACGCGCGCCAACAGCTTGACCGTATTCACCGAGGCGGCATTGCCGGTCGCCTCCAGATAGGGCGTGACCGTCTGCTGCAGGGGGAGCTGCACCGTCACCTTCGGCGGCGGCGGCGCGACGAAGCGGTTTTCTTGACCGCACGCGGTCAGCAGCGTGAGCATCCCCACGCCGGCGAAGAGGAGCAAGCGATGTGCCGCGCCCGCCGGCGCCGCCGGCGCCGTACCGCTGCCTGGGCACGTCCCGGCGCGCACCGCATCATGCATGAAGGGCCGAGCCCCGGCGGCGCCCAACAGACCCTCGGCAATACGTCCCATCTTCACCATCTCCGCGACTTGCGCCGGGCCCGCCAATAGTTGGCCAAAGCTAGGCAAAAGTCGACGACGATTGCATGCCCGCAACGGGCGCCGAATGGCGGAGCGCAAACGGAAGAGAACGGTGACCGGATACTCCGCGTCGCGGGGCGCACGAGAGAGTGTGATCATTCCGACGACGATGCGATCCGCGGCGTCCCACACGTCTATTGCGACGCTTTGGCTGCAGGGGGGCGCTCCTTTGTTTCGACCTTGAGTTGGAGCTCCTGGATAACCTCCTCGCCGTAGCGCATGAGGGCTGCGCTCTTTTCGACGTCGCCTACGCCCGCGAGGCCCACCACGCCCTCGCAATAGGCGAGGATCAAGGCATCGGCCAGATCCGCCGGCTTGGCCTTGGGATTTTGCGCGAGCATGGCGTCGGCTTGCGCGATCGCGGCCGGGGCGGAAAAATTCACATCGGGGCTGCCCCGGATCTGCACCGCCGCCGCGACCAAGGCCGCGGGCACGCGTGAATTGTCGTTGGCTGGGCACTTGAGCGTCGGCTGCCAGCCCGGATCTCGCTCAGCGAGCGAAGAGCCGAGGGAAATTGCCCAAATGATGCCGACGTCGGGCTCCGCTTCGGCAACGACGTTCTGATTTGACAGATAGGAGGTGATGGCTAGCGCGAACCGTTTGAGCGCCAGGCTCTTTGATTGATCCGATCCGGCGCTGCTGGCGACCACGGGACAGTACGCGGCCACGAGATTGTTGACGATATCGGCCATGCCGGCGCTGGGATTTTGCGCCTTGTACTTGTCCACGAGCGTGGCATAGGCGACGGAGCGCTGCGCCAATTCACCGCCCAAGGCCGCGATCAGGCTGGGGTCGAGGTCCGCGCTCCCGCCTTGACCCACAGCCGGGCAATCGAACCGTCGCGCCGAAGCGCTCGCGTAGACCGGCAGCGCAAGGCTCGCGCGCCAGGCCGCCGCCAGCGCGGGCGTCGCGTTCGGCGCCGCCGTGTTGCCCCAGCTCGTGCGCACGTAATTGACGACATTGGCAACGTCGCCGTCGCTCAGCGATCCGCCGAAGCTCGGCATTACGGGACTATCGCCGCGCGCCGGTATGCCCTGCAACACCACCGAAAGAACGTCGAACGGCTTCGCGGCCACCACGGCCGGATTGCCGGCAAGCGGCGGGATCGAGCCTGCAGTGCCCTGACCATTGGCCTTATGGCAGCTGGCACAATAATCCGCGTAAAGTTTCGCGGCGCGTATCTCGACATCGGGCGCGAGGGTCCGGCCGGGACCACCCGCCGTCAGGATGGCCGCGACGATGACACTCGCCAGGACATATCTGACAGCCATGTTGCCGGCTCGCCGAAATTGAAGGTCGGACTCGAGCCGGCATTCGCAGCTCGAACCACGCGGAGGGCTCACTTCAAGCTGGATTCGTTGAGCGACTGCGGATCGCGGCGCTCGATCGTTTGCGCATTCGATGTGGTAGTGTACATCAGCATGTTGGCTCGGCAAAGGCCTGCCCGCACAAGGACGAAACGATGTCGACGAGGATGTCCGCCGGGAAACCGGCCGCGAACGGACTGCGGTATTTGCTGGCGCTGAGCGCCGGCTTTCTCGCGTTGTCGGTCGCGGCGCCGGCGCGCGCGCAATATGCCTGCACCACTAATTACTGCATCAGCAGCCAGAGCATATCGTTTCAGACTCCGCCGGAATGGCCGGCGGTTCCGGTCGAGACCTGCTGTCGGACGCATTGGGGCGCCCTGCCCGGCGCCATCGACTGGAGCAACGGCGCGCCGATCATGATCTGCGCCGGCAGGCCGGACTACGTGACCTCCTTCCCGAACTGCGGCGACCCGCAAAATGTGTCGCAGGCATTTCCCTTGGATTACGAGCGGCCGACATTCGTCATCGGCGTCGCCTGGCCGAATGCGAAGGATTATCGTTACGAGATGCAAAGCGTTCCGCTCGTCGACGGACCCGACGGAACCTGCGCGCAATATTCCAGTCAGCCCGGTCAAGTCACGAATTGGTGGGTGCACGAGCTCAAGGAGCCCAAGCGCGGAACCTACGTGTTCACGGCCGCGGTGAGCTTCCAGAAGGGCGAGAAGGGCTATTACGCCGTGCTCAACAGCTGCAAGCTCAGTCCGCCATCGTCGACGACGGCACAATAGCGCGCCAACGCAACGCGGTCGGCGAACGGTTGCCAATGCGGACCGTCTGCGCGGCGAGACAGCAGCGCGACGCGATGCTCTAAATTGATGCAACGAAGCCGTTGACCGGCCTCGGCCCGCGGGCTATGCCCCGCTGCGTTGCCGGCGTTCGCGCCCGGCGCACATTTTCGGTTGTGCAGCAGGCGCGCGCGAAGACGGAAGACCCGAATGTTTCCATCAGCGTTGCTTCTCGCGCTCGCCGGCACGCTGCTCTTGACCGTCGCCGACAACGTCCCCACCCTCAACGTGGAATCCGGCTGTCGTGCAGCGGCGAAAATGGGAGACAGCTTGAGCCTGGATACGACGCTTCGGCAATGCCTGGCGGACGAGAACGGCGCGCGCGACCAGTTGGAAAAGCAATGGACGCAGTTCCCGCCGGCCCTGCGTCAGCGTTGCCTGACCACCACCGAGACCGGCGGCGATCCGAGCTACGTGGAAGTTCTCGTCTGCCTGCAGATGGGGCGCGACGCGGCGCAGATGGAAGACCCTTTGGGAGGGGGTCGGCAAGACAAGAAATGACACAAATCATGCACGTATTCGTGATTTGATCGGCCGATCATCAATCCGCTTTGCCTGTCAAACTCGAGAGAGCAGGAACCCGAAAAACGGATCGTCGTTGCATGATCTCCACTGATGCTTCGGCTCGCGTCGCGCCTTTGACGGCAAAACGCGAGTCCTCAGCCGTCGATGTCAAAGCGCCATCGCCGCGCTCGCCCAAAGATCAAAGCCGACCCGTCATCAAGCCGCTCCTGAAGAGCCACCGCGACCTGAAGCGGCCACCGTTCGACTGCATCGCCTTGGTATTGCAAGGAGGCGGCGCGCTCGGCGCCTTCCAGGCCGGCGTGTATCAGGGACTGGCCGAGGCGAACCTGCATCCCGATTGGGTCGCCGGAATTTCGATCGGCGCGATCAATGCGGCCTTGATCGCCGGCAACGCACCCGAGGCGCGGCTCGAAAAGCTGCGCGCCTTTTGGGAGCAAGTCACGACCCAGCTTCTGTTCGATCCCTTCGGCGTCGCGCACTACTGGCTGCGCGGCGATACCGGTCATGTCTTGCTCAACCGGTTGCGCGCCGGAGCGACCCTGCTCGAGGGGGCTCCCGGCTTTTTCAAACCGCGAATTCCGCCGCCTTACCTCGCGCCGCCGGGCGCGGTCGAGGCCACCAGCTGGTATGACACCTCGCCGTTACGGAGCACGCTGGAGCGGCTCGTCGATTTCGATCGCATCAACGCCGGCGAGATGCGCTTCAGCGTCGGCGCCGTCAACATCCGCAGCGGCAACTTCGTCTATTTCGATTCGACCACCCACAAGATCAGGCCCGAGCACATCATGGCGAGCGGCGCGCTGCCGCCCGGCTGTCCGGCCGTCGAGGTGGATGGCGAACTCTATTGGGATGGCGGGCTCGTCTCCAACACCCCGCTGCAATGGGTGGTGGCGGGCGATACCCGCCAGGACACGCTCACGTTCCAAGTCGACCTGTGGAGCGCACGCGGCGGGTTGCCGTGCGATCTCAACGATGTGACCTCGAGACAGAAAGAGATTCAATATTCGAGCAGGACGCGTGCCAGCACCGATCAGTTCAAGCAGATTCAATGCGTGCGGGTGGCGCTCGCCGACGTCCTGGAAAAGATTCCGCGCGAAATCCTCGACTCCGAGGACGGCAAGCTTCTCCAGTCCGTCGCGGATCGCAACGTCTATCAGATCGTGCATCTGATCTATCGCTCGAAGAACTATGAGGTTCAGTCGAAGGACTACGAGTTTTCCCGCAACAGCATGCTCGACCACTGGACCGCGGGATATAACGACGCGATCCGCACGTTGCGCCATCCGGAAGCGCTGCAACGGCCGACCGATCAGACCGGGGTCGCCACGTTCGACGTCGCCATCGACGGCCGCGAATGACGGCAAGGCGATCCCGACATCCACCCAATCAGAAGGAGCACAGCATGAAGGAAGCAGAGGTCAAGGCGCGGGCATTCGCCATGCCGCTGACGAGCCCGGCCTATCCGCCGGGCCCTTATCGTTTCATCAACCGGGAATTCATGGTCATCACCTATCGAACGGATGCGGACAAGCTGCGCGCGGTCGTCCCGGAGCCGCTCGAGGTGGACGAGCCCCTCGTCAAGTACGAGTTCATCCGCATGCCGGATTCCACCGGCTTCGGCGACTATACCGAGACCGGACAGGTCATTCCGGTGCGGTTCCGCGGCCGCAAGGGCGGCTACAGCCACTGCATGTTCCTCAACGACGAGCCGCCGATCGCGGGCGGCCGCGAGCTTTGGGGCTTTCCGAAAAAGCTGGCCGATCCGACCCTGCACGTCGAGATCGATCAAATGGTCGGCACGCTCGACTACGGCCCGGTCCGCGTCGCCACCGCCACCATGGGATACAAGCACAAAGCCGCCGATCTCGACGCGGTGCGCGCTTCGCTCGCGGCCCCGAACTTTCTGCTCAAAATCATTCCGCACGTCGACGGCAGCCCGCGAATCTGCGAGCTCGTCGAATATTATCTCGAGGACATCACGCTCAAGGGCGCGTGGACGGGGCCGGCAGCGCTTTCGCTCACGCCGCATGCCCTCGCCCCGGTCGCGGAGTTGCCCGTGCTCGAGGTCGTATCCGCGGTTCACCTCATTTGCGATATCACGCTCGGCCTCGGCAAGGTCGCCTACGATTACCTGCAGCCAGCCTCCTCCAAGCGCGAGCCGGCGCTGAAACCTGCCACCGCGGGAGTTTCGTGACATGCGTCTCAAGGACAAAGTCGCCATCGTGACCGGCGCCGCCAGCGGGATCGGCAAGGAGATCGCCGCAACCTTCGCGCGGGAGGGCGCACGCGTCGTGATCGCCGATTTGAATCAAAAGGCCGCCGACGCGGCGGTGGCGGAACTCGGCGATGCGCGCAAGGCGATCGGGGTGGTCATGGACGTGACGAACGAACAACAGGTCGAGGCCGGCGTCGCGCGCACGGTCGAGCAGTTCGGAAAGATCGACGTGCTCGTGAGCAATGCTGGCATCCAGATTGTCGCCCCGCTCGATGAATTCAAGTTCGCGGACTGGAAGAAGCTCTTGAGCGTCCATCTCGACGGCGCGTTCCTCACCACCCGCGCCGTGCTGCAGCGGATGTACAAACAAGGCTCCGGCGGCAGCATCATCTATATGGGGTCGGTGCACTCGAAAGCTGCATCGGTGTTGAAGGCGCCTTACGTGACCGCCAAGCACGGATTGATCGGGCTCGCCAAGGTGGTCGCGAAGGAGGGCGCCAAGCATGGCGTGCGCGCCAACGTCATTTGCCCGGGTTTCGTGCGCACCCCGCTGGTCGACAAGCAGATCCCCGAACAGGCCAAGGAGCTCGGCATTTCAGAGGCCGAAGTGATCAAGAACGTGATGCTGAAAGAGACGGTCGACGGCGAGTTCACCACGGTTGCGGACGTGGCCGAAACGGCGGTGTTCTTTGCCGGCTTCGAAAGCAACGCGTTGACCGGGCAGTCGCTGGTGGTGAGCCACGGCTGGTTCATGCAGTGAGCGCGAGCGCGCGCCCGGCAAGACTTCTGGATGCGGCGACGCAAGCGGCATTCCGCGAAAGGGAAGCCGCTTGCGCCGAACGCGCTCGTGCCCAATTTCTGCCAAAGTGTTTTCCGCGCGGCGCGGCGGCCGCCAGAAATATAATCAATCATATCAATGGACTATGTTATCGGCCGCGTCAGCCTATGGTCGCGCGCCGGCCGTCGCCAGGTCCCGGGCAGCGTAAGCTCGCTCGAGCCGCAAGTTTGAACCTCCGACCCCCCAGCCGCGACTAATAGAGACGTAAACCCCCGCCGGCCCTCGATATGGGACCCGGGAGAAGAGTGGGTTGGTCTTTCAGGGCGAGGTGCGTCATGAGTGTACAAAGCAGGCATTGGCTCGACTACGACCCGGTGGCACTGGTGATCCTGGTCGTGGGTATCGGCGCAGTCGCGTTGCTCGCGCTGAGCATCTAACCTAATCGAACGAAGCCGCCGGGGCTGGTGCTGCATCGGCCCACGGCGCTGCTTCGTCTCATTGCCCCCTCGCTGTAATCACAACACGGCATGCGGCGTCTTGCGACAGCTGTTTCGACGGCCGGCACCTATTCAAGCTGAGTATTTGCTTCCTGAGCTTCGCCCAGAACCCGATTTGCCACGCCCGGTTTACCGTAACGCAGTGCCGCCGCGGTTCCAGCCACGACCGCCCTCGCCGTAAATGTCAAAGCCTGTGTCGGTGACCACGACCGTGTCTTCGAGCTTGATGAAGCCGCGCTGTGGGTGCTGCAGCGTGGTCTCGACCGATACCACCATTCCGCGCTCGAGCGGGCGATCGGCGTCGTAGGCGTCATATGGCACCGGGCCGGTTGCGGTGAGCCGCGGCGCCTCGTGGCTGACCAATCCCATCCCGTGGGCGAGGAAGTGCATGTGGTTGTGGTGCTTAGATTTATGCACGAGCGGCTCGGCCGCGGCGTAGATCGCGCTGCCCATCGCTCCCGCCTTGATGGGCTTCATCGACGCGCGCTGAATTTGCTCGATCTCGGCCAGCAAATCTTCGAGCTCGGCATCGGGCTCGCCGTGGATCGCCATGCGACAGAGGTCGCCGATATAGCCGTGATAGTTGCCGCCGGAATCGAGCGAGAGCACGTCACCCTTGCCCCATTTCTGCTCCGACGGCGCGCGGTTGAGGCTCGCGCCCGCCGTAATCAGGCAATAGTCGAAGACGAGACCGCGGTTGGTCTCCTCCCGCCGCAGCGCTTCGGTCAGCTCGCGCTTGGTCGTGCCCGGGCCGTGGTTGGCAATGACCGCCAGCATCGATTCGATCACCCGCTCGGAGGCGATACGCAGCTTCCTCAATTCCTCGGGGCTCTTGACCGCGCGCAGCCGCTCGAGCACGAACAGCGCGTCCACGATTTCGCTGTCGGGGAAGGCGTTGCGGAGCGCCGTGCCGGCATCGACCGGCAGAAAACTGAGCTCGGCGCCGATGCGGCGCGGCTTTGCTCCCAATTTGCGCACGTAGTCGATCGCCTTCTGCATGGCATCGACGGTGCCGGACGAATTGGTCTGCGACTCCGACACCCAGAACGGATCGTTTTCCTTCTGAAAGCCCTCCATGCGATGCCCGAAATATGCCGCCTTCTGCCGCCCACCCTTGGGATAGACGAGCACCGGCAGATAGCGACTCAATCCCATCGCATCCATGGACTCGAAGAAAAAGGCGCGATGCCCGCCGAGCAAATACTGCACATTATGCTTCGAGGTCGCGACCAGGACGTCGATCCCGGCCTCGTCCATCAGACGATCCAGGCGATCCGCATCGAACGGAATCGAAGGTGCAACTTGCTTGACGACGTCGAGCATGACCAAAGCTCCTTGTGAACCGACCGCAGCGCTCTCTGCACGGGTCGCGCGGGGGTGAGTGAGAGCCTGCGATCATACACCAACACGGCGCGCTCCGGCCATGCCCTGGCCGGGGCCCGCGGCGTCCCTGCAGCGGCGTCGCGTTGCCGCCGCCGTCACGATGTCACGCTCGCTCTATTTCGCTTGGATGCCGGCGATCTTGACGGCTTCCCCCCTTAAGGCGATGTCGGCGGCGATCATCGCCGCGAACTCTTCGGGGGTGTTGCCGAGCGGGTCAACGCCGAACGCGGCAAGCCGCTCGGCGAATTTTGCGTTCTTGGCGGCGTGTGACACCTCTTTCGCGACCCGGTCGATGGTGTCCCTCGGCGTCGCCGCAGGCGCCATCAGGCCATTCCAGGTGAGCGCCTTGAATCCCGGAAATCCCGACTCGGCGAAGGTGGGAACATCGGCGATCTGCGGGACGCGCCTCTCGCTCGACACCGCAAGCAGGCGAATGGCTCCGCTCTTCGCCCGCGACATCGCTTCCGACAAGGTCGCGAAATAGATGGGAACGTGGCCGGCGATGACGTCGGCCAACGGCGCCGCGCCACCCTTGTAGCTCACGGGGGTCATTTCGAGACCTGCGCGTTTGAGAAACAACACCGTCGTGAGATGACTCAAGCCGCCGAATACCGGGGCCACATAGTCCAATTTGTCGGCGCGGCCACGGGCGTAGTCGACAAATTCAGCAAGCGTATTCGCCGGTATGCGAGGATGGACGACCAGAACGTACGGATTGGTCCCAATGACGCTGATGGGAGCAAAATCTTTGACCGGGTCGTAGGCCGTCTTAGTCGTCTGCGGGAGGATCGCGATTTGCGACGGGCTTCCCATCAGCAGCATATGTCCGTCGGCGGACGAGCGGGCGACCGCTTCCGCCGCGACCGCACCGACCGCAGCTGGCCGATTCTCGACCACGAATTGTTGCCCAAACGCGTCGCCGAGGGGCTGCGCGATAAGACGCGCAATGCCGTCGCTATTGCCGCCAGGCGCAAAGGGAACGATGATCTTGACCGGCTTCTGCGGCCAGATTTGCGAGCGCGCGGACTGACTCAAACCCACAATGGCGAGCACGGTGAGTGCCGCCAACAGCACGTTTCGCGCGCTCACGATCGTGTTGAACGGCCTTACCAAGGTCAGGTCCGATAGTTCGGGTCGATGCGGTCGAGCATGCGAAGATAGGCCGGCCAGTCGGCGGAGCCGCGGCCGCTGTCGTGTTTTTCGTACTGCAGCACTGTCTTCTTGCAGATTTTGGGCGGGATCTCGATCAGCTCGCCGCCGGTTGCTTCCATGGCCAGCTGGATTTCAGCGGCCTCCAAGAGATGCTTCATCAGGATGAAAGCCTCGCGCGCACTCTTGCCTACCGTAAGCACACCGTGATTGTGCATGACCATGGCGCGATTGTTGCCGAGATGGGCGATGAGCCGCTCGCGCTCCCCGAAATCCTCGGTGATGCCTTCGTAGGGGTGATAGCCGACGCCGCCGAAGAAGCGCACCGCCTCCTGCGAAATCATCCGCAGCCCGCTCTTGAGGCCTGCAATCGCCATTCCGGTCCGGGTGTGAACGTGCACCGCGCAGTTGACGTCGGGGCGCCCACGCAGGACCCCGCCGTGCAGCGTGAAGCCCGGGCGATTGACGCCGGCGCGCTCGTCGAGGTCCTCGTCCATGCTCACCTTGACGAGGTTCGAAGCCGTGACCTCCGTCCACAAGAGCTCGTGCCGCTTCATCAGGAACTTTCGATCTTCGCCGGGAACGCGCATGGAGCAGTGATTGTAAATGCCGTCATCCCAGCCATGGTGCGCGACCAGCCGATAGACCGCGGCGAGATCGACGCGGGCCTCCCATTCCGCGGGGGACATCGTCGTCGCTGGATCGGTTGTGGTTTTGGGATGGATGTTCACGGCGAAGCTCCCTGTTTGAGATGGGCCCGCGGCGGCTGACGTCGCCTTGGCCCTGCTGGTAATGGTAACCAAACCGGCTACTGCATTCCAGCGAGTTGGCGCTCAGAATTCTCGCCCGATGAGAAGATGATCGACCGAGATCGC
>WNFX01003561.1_pt1 | contig 17473 bp, 23 predicted proteins | sample 5400111 | NCBI WGS metagenome assembly WNFX01 (sample SAMN13153363, study PRJNA577476) | soil metagenome | isolation source: 40 cm soil or saprolite under grassland replicate 1 | place: USA:California | collected 2016-06-15 | reverse complement strand
ATGCTCTTGTCCCCTCTGCCTTTCGACTTCAGGTAAGCGCGATGATCCAAGAATCTCCTTCCAAATTCTTCCTGACTGCGTCAGGGATACTCAAACCGCGTCACGCGGCGCACAGGAGCAAGACCCCGACCGCTGGTGTAGTCACTCGCCCGGCTTTCCAAGAAGCCTGGCAGATTATCTCACAGTGGGTCTGGAACCTACGCCTGGAACTGGGGCATGTGCTTGAGCCGACGCCGCTGCGCACGACCGAGTTTGCTCCTCCCGCCAAAGAGACCACCGAGGAACAAGGGCCTGTGCAAGGCTATGGCAAGCCTGCGGTTGCCTTGCCCTGGAAAGCGGATCGTTTCTCGGGGCAGGACTTCGCCCTCCAATACGACGGGGTGCTGCACTGTCCAGATGGCAAGACGTTGCGCCCCACCGAGCAGCGCCGCGAAGCCGATGGCAGTCTGCGCGTGCTCTACAGCGCTAGGATCCTCGATTGTCGCGGCTGCCCAAAGCGTCCGCAGTGTCAATGGCATGGGGAAGCAACCACGAAGCCGCGTCGGATCAGTTTACTGCTGCATCCGCTCCAGGTTGGTCCCGCGCCACTGCTCTGGCGGGATTGGAGCCGCAGAGAGCATCGGCGTGCCTGTATGCAGCTCCTGCGACACCAACGCATCGAGGTGAGCCTGCCGCCTCCCGCCGCCGCTTCGCCGCGCAACACAGAAGTGATCCTGTCCCGCGCCCAGCGCGCCCATGCTCGCCTCTCGTGGGCAGAGCGGTTCGCTCGCAACGCACGAGTCCCAACAGCCAGTCAGGTGACGATCAGACTGTTCGGTGTCCCCGAAGGCTTTGCCATCTCGCTCGGTTTGGCCACGGCGTAACATCGTTTTGACAGCCGTTGGGTTCCCTCTTCTCGGACATGCTTGCTTCTCCGAGTGGAGCCTCATGGCCTCTTTTCCTGACTATTCCTCAATTCTTCCCATCTTCTAACCTTTTTGCTCTTCAGCCCCCTGTTTCTGTCATCTCTCACGGGCGGGGCGTCCAGTTCTGCACGACTTTCGCTCATCAGATCAGAATTAGCTCTTCAACAACCTCGTTGCGCAATTCGTGGGAATAGCGAGCGAGATCGACAGGATTCGGGTTCCGACGCTGATACTTGTCGGAGACGAGGATGTCGCTGTTCCGCCGGTCCACTCCCAGCGTCTGCATGAGCGTATCCCTGGCTCGCGCCTGGAGATCATCCCTCATGCCGGTCATACTTCGACCGTCGAGGAGCCGCAAGCAGTGAACGTTGCAATCACAAACTTTCTTGGCAGTCTCTCTAGGCCCATGGGATTGAAGAAAGGCATGCGGAACAATACAACGATACTCCGTGCGAGAAAAGGAACTGGGCTCACGTGCCTGCCTGGTCACGCTGGCCTTCTGCACGGAAATTGAGGAAGAGCCTTAAAGCTGGACATCGGGACATCAGAAAGCGGAAGCGCGTACTATCATCTGGAGCCACCTCTTTTCGCCGCCCAAGCGACCAAACGTACATAACGAGCCCTGTCCTACTCCCAATGGCCACTCACCGCTGCTTTTGTTGAGAGGGGTGCTGCTCAATGGCACGTGTGGCGATGCAGCCATAGTCAACAGGTGGTATCATGTGGTGTGGCTCTGGGGTGCTCCAGCTATCCACGTGAGCGCCGTGCTCGATGTCCAGAGACACCGGAGGGCTGTTGGTGGAGACACACCGAAGATCACCATTTTCACAGATGAAGACCGGCTTGATCTTCCCTGGAAGCCTAGGGAAGACGACAGAAGATACCTTGGCGCGGGCCTACGAGGGCTCGACCATTCTCTCCTGCACGACCAGCAGTGGCTACCAGGTTGGCCTCCTGTTCGGCGCGGGTCAGCCTTCCGCTGTACAACCCTCCCCTGCCGTACCTGGAACTTGCTACCTGGTGTACTTTTACGGCAACGGTATGTGCCTAGAGACCTCCTGCTATGAGCTTGCGCAGCTACGAGGCAGCGGACGCAGCCTACCACTATCTCACCGAGACCCTACACGCCCATCCCACCCAGATCGTGGTCGCTGGCTGGTCCCTGGGTGCCGCCGTGGCCATCGACCTCGCCGCCCGCAAGCAGGCGGCCGGTTTGATCGTGCTCGGTGCGTTCACGAACATTCCTGAGCAAGCCCATGCTCCCGTGGGTTCCCACGTGGGTCGTCCGCCTCTTCATCAGGGAGCGCTTCGACAATGTGAGCAAGATCCGCCGAGTGACTTGCCCCATCTTCATCGGACATGGGACCCAAGACGAACTGGTGCCCTTTGCCATGGCCGAGCGCCTTGCACAAGCAGCGAGGCCTCGCAATTCGGTGACATTCCTCCCTATCGGGGGGTGCAGCCATAACGGGATCTTTGAGGCGAATCGGGGCTGTGTTTGGACCGCGATCAAGGACTTTTTATCGAACTTGTGGCAAGTGGGCGCCCACACTGATGAACGCCCTGGAACTGTCAGCTGGGACAGTGGGCGAGTGCGATGACCACGCGACAGATCAACGCGGTCCCTCGTTGCAGGCAGAGCTTTGCTTGACGGTTGGTATAAACGTGGGAGCATCCACGGAGAGCGTCCAGGGTGGTAAGCGCGTTTGCATGCGCTACCTCCCCTTGGTAGCAGCATCATACACGCCCTCCATCAGGGAGGCACCGTACATTCCTTTGTCAGGAAGGAGCAGGCGATTTTGAAAGGACAAACGAAGCACCTGACCGGGCAGGTACGAGAGGCATTGCTTGCTCTGCCAGATACCGTGCTCATGGAGACACTTGCCCAGTGGCTTGATGGTAGCGATGAGCACCTCCTGGACTGGAGCGACGAGTGTCGCTCTGCGCTCGGCTACCGCATCCAGTCGGATGAGACGCACAAGCTCTATGCCTCATTTGAGGAACTCGAGCAGGCGGAGCCTGATGGGGCAGGTGGCTCCTGGATGATTCCAGACGCCCAGACGCTGCGCACGATCCTCGTCAACCTCTCACTTGAACAGTTTTACCACAGCGTAATTGTCCTAGCGGGTGAGGCCCTGGCTCTCCAGGCCTCCGAAGAGGCGTGGGGGTTTCCGCCATCGGTAGCCAGCGACGGCTACGATTTCATGCGCTGCTTGACCGTCCACTTGCGCTATAAAGCCCTGCGCAGGTCGGAACTAGGCCATATCTCCTTTCCCCAGCAGGCCACAGGCAGAAGAAAGCCGATGAAACCTTCGAGTTCCGGACTACCTGGCTGGCGCCTCCGTTCATCGCGCCATCGTCAGAACACAGTATCACCTGAACGCCACACAGAGAAGACAACGGAAGAGCGATAGCTACTTCAGCGAAAAGCGCACCTCCACGGTGTCATGCCGCCACGTTGTATGCTTCTTCCTCCCTTTCAAAACGGGTGCTGTCGATGCCCTGGCGAGTCTATCACCTGATGCCTCCACAGCGGCTCTCCTCGCCACACAAGGTACCACCTCTACTGGTGGACAACGAAAATCTGTATCGCCTCGGGACTGGTCTACCGACATGATACAATAGCATTACGGCGAAGCGGACGAAGTGTCCCTGCCTAAGCTTCAGGAACGAGAGCAGGCCTTGAATGGCTGACACAGTTCATCTTGAGGAGTACCATCTACTGGCAGTTTGGAACGACAAGCTGTGAGCTTGGCTTCCTCCAGGAAAGCACCTAGGTTGACGGAAAGGAGGCGCTATGATCGAGGAAGAAAACATGGATGAGCTTGTAGAGTTGGCGCTGGATTGGGCTTTGGGTGAGGAACCCACCGGTACTACTGCCGAGGTAACAGAGATTGTAGAAGTTGACCCGGTCGAGTGGGTGACGCCAACAGCGGGCGTCTCTCCCGATCGGGCCTTTGTGGTGAATGTCTTGCTCGATTATGCTGAGGTGCCAGAGGAGGCGGAGGTCGAGGGTGAACGTGAGGTGTCGGCGGTCTATGGCTACTTCCGGGATGCTGATCGCTTCGACTTCGCGTATGGGGCTGATTACCCCCTGATTGAGCCTGACTTTGATGAGGAGTTTGAGGACGAGGAGTTTGGTGGGTCCGAGGAGGACAATAGCTGATGAAGTTGGCGGGTATCCGCTTGTATGTTTCGAGAGGGGCGTGAAGGCCGATCGCCAGAGCAGAACAAGCAAACAGTCGTGCGTTGTAAAGATGTACTGGATGATCGTGTCTGCCTGTCACGCTGGTAGTCTTGGAGATAATCGGACGCCCGTCGGTTCCGGTCTGATTATTTATTCATCATTCTATTAATTAATAGAATCGTTATGCTTTCACCTCGCAATCTCCTCCCTTTGCTGGCTCTCTTGTCTCTGCGTTCCCAAACACGCTCTTCATGGCTGCCTTGCCGATTCCTCCTCTGCATATTCACCTAGCGCTCATTGGCCCTCAGTTCTCCATTTCTCTCACCATCCTCGAACAGATAAACCAAGTAGCCAGCACAGGCAGAAGTGAGAAGGAGATGGGAGACTGAGGACCAATTCCAGGTGAACAAGAGGAGCCTTCAAGGGTCACCATCATCCTTCCCTGTCCTCACTGTGGAAGCGAGGCCCTGCTACACGACGGGCATTCCCCCAATGGCAAACAGAAGGATCGCTGGTATGCCTGCAGCCGTCGCAGCCGCGAGAATCCGACTCCCAATGTCTATCCAGAAGCTCGTCGCGAGGAGATTCTGCACGCCTACCAAGAACGAAGCAGCCTGCGTGGCCTCGCTCGTATGTCCGGGGTCTATCGGGCAACCGTGTCCAGTTGGATCAAAAAAGCGCGCGACTCCTGGATTTGGATCGCCTTGTGCCGCAAGACGCGTCAAGTGGTCGCCTATGCAGTGGGCGATCGAAGCTGGCAAGACGTGTCAACGCTTATGGGAGGCCATTCCAGCATCCTACCGCCAAGGACATTGCTTCACGGATTATTGGGAGGCGTACAAGGTGGTGATCCCCGAGAAGCAACATACGGCTGTAGGAAAAGAGACCGGAGAAACCGCCCACGTCGAGCGTTGGAATAACACCCTGCGAAAGCCGCTGGCCCTTTTTGTTCGTATGACGTTGTCGTTTTCGAAATCCGAGGTCATGCACGAGACTTGCCTGGCTCCTCTTTCTTCATCGATAGAATTTAGACAGGGCTATCCTTCTCAAATGAGCCACTACCAAGGAGAGTAATATAGGGTGTAGGAAGACAGAGCGCACGTGGCTGAGGCAACCCGCTTTCATCGGTGATTGTAACTCCTCAGGTCGGCTTGGGACTTGTCAAGCGACATCAAAGCGAGTAAAGGAAGGGCATGACGATCGAAGAAGAACTGATCTCTCTGCGAGAGCAACTGGCGCAGCGTGATGAACTGATCCAGCAGCAACAAGCGTTGCTCTGGGAGCAAAACGTCTTGATTGAGCAACTGCGTGAGCAGCACAGCAGTTTGGCCGAGCAAGTGAAATCCTTGCAAGATCGGCTCTCCAAAGAGAGCCACAATAGTCACCTGCCGCCGTCCTCGGATCGTTTTGGACGCAAGCCGAAAAGCTTGCGCACAAAGAGCGAGAAGAAATCTGGAGGGCAGCCAGGCCATCCAGGATCGAGCTTGCGCTGGTCGGGCAGCCCAGATGAAGTGGTGGAGCAACACGTTGAGCGATGTGAAGCCTGCCAGCACGATTTGCACACGGTTGCAGCCTGTCACGTCGAGCGCCGACAAGTTGTCGATGTCCCAGCCCCTCGTCTGCTCGTGCGAGAATATTGCGCGGAACACAAACAGTGTCCGCTGTGCCAGCACATCACCGCTGCTCCGTTTCCTCATGAGGCTGCCGCTCCCATCCAATACGGACCGACCCTGGCGGCGACAGCGGTGTATCTGACCCAGCAGCAGTTGTTGCCTCTGGCACGAGCTTGTGAGGTCCTGCGTGATCTGTTGGGCGTCCAGATGAGCGAAGGCACCCTGTGTGAGCTGACCCAAAAATGCGCAGCACGGTTGGTGCAGGTGGAGCAGCAGATCAAAGACGCCTTGATCCAGGCGCAGGTCATCCATCAGGATGAGACGGGATGGCGTGTGGCGGGGAAGCGACACTGGATGCATGTGACTTGCACGCCGACCCTGACCCATTATCAGGTACATCCCAACCGAGGTCAGGCCGCATTGGATGCCATCGGGATCTTGCCTGCGTTCACGGGGATCTCGATCCATGATGGATGGGCTTCCTCCTTCCTGTACCCGTGTGGACATGCCTGTTGTAACGTGCATCTGTTGCGAGACCTGCTCTCTTTGGCGGAAGAGCAAGGATGCCAGTGGGCTGCAGACCTGAAAAGCCTGCTCCTGGATATGAAAGAAGCCACAAAGCCTGCACGCGACCAAGAAAAACACTGGCTTGACCCACTGGAGGTTGCCGATTGGGAAGGCCAATTTCTCCACATCCTTGATGAAGGGGATCTGGCCCATCCCAGAGCGACCGCTCCCCCAGGAACACGGGGACGATCCAAGCAAAGTCCTGCCCGCAACTTGCTCGATCGGTTGCGCAAAGACCAGCAAGCCTTCCTCTGCTTCCTGGAAGATCTGCGGGTGGATTTTGACAACAATCAGGCGGAGCGGGATGTGCGCATGGTCAAGCTCCAGCAAAAGATGGCTGGATGTTTTCGCACCGTCCTTGGCGCTCAAGCTTTTAGCCGTATTCGGGGCTATCTGTCCACCTTGCGCAAACAAGACATCCCTCTGTTGTCTGCGAGGCCTCGCCACTTTTTGTGGGCATCCTGTTCTTCCTTCACTCTAGCGGACCTGGGTAGTAACACCCAATTTACCAATAGGCTGAAGGTTCGACACAGAGGCCCTCGGCTCAGCATTTTCGTCCGAACCTTCAGCCTATTTACCACACGCGGTTTCGCTTCACCAGAACGAAAGACGCGCGAGAGGAAGAAAGACTCACTGGCGAAGTCGAACAGATGAAGAACAGGTGAGAGAAGTCCGATGGATCGCAGTGGCATCTCTTGCTGTGTCACAGTCTCTCGCCTGTCGACGCTTCTCCCAGTCGCGTTGTTCTCACGGAGGGAGCGGTTGCACCTCCACCAGACGCTTCACCTCACCCGACAACTCAGGCTCCTGGATGCCGAGTGCTCGACATTGGGCGAGCGCCTCCTGGGAGGCCCAGGTGACAAGAAAGGCCCGTTGCGTCCTCACATAAGCAGCCCACGCCTCCACGCCTTCTTCAATGAGGAACTTGCCTCCGCGCTCCGTTAGACAGCGATACTCCAGCGCTTCCCCAATCTTCATCAACCGGTAGCGATCCCAACAATCCAGGCGGTCGCACCACGCCTGACCAGCGGGATCAAACCGCACCATCCGCGCACGTGGATGATGAGGGCAGCGATTCCATTGAGGGGAAGCTTCATGTGGTGTTGTTCCTGCGCTCTCCTGGTCAGCTTCACCAGGGAGCATTGCTTGAACCTCCGTCGGTGGTTCTGAACTGGGCAACTGATTACGTTGATTACGCTGATTACGATTGATAACACTGATGACAGCAGGTTCTTGTTGATGGTCTTCCCCTTGCAACATTGCTCTCACCTTGCTAAGCGTATCGAGGTCATTCTCTCCTGCCCATCGGCCGCTTCGGGCAGAGGATGTTCCGGCGTGAAGGAATCGGAGGAAGTGTCAATGACGTAATCGGTGGCAGCAGCGTAATCAGTGTAATCAAAAGATTCGGCAGGAATGTCGTTGCCGTAATCAGTGGCAGCAGCGTAATCAGCGTAATCAGTGGCATTACCCTGAAGGGCGCCAGCATGGGCATCACGGCTCTCATCGCCAGGAGCTGTCAGATCTCTTCTTTGAGAATGCTCGACTGGTTTGATCTGACCGTTCCCATGCGCTAGCTGCACCTGCTCTCGACTCCTCTCTCCCGAGGGTTGTGTTGGCGACTTAGCCTATCTGTTCCAAATTCGCAACGGATGTCCCAAGAGCCAGCACAGTCCACGGGTTGCGCAACCCGTGGGATGTCGGCCATGTCTCCACTGGCTTCTCCACCTGTCTTTCGATCGACAGGCTGATCACACTCCACGATGAGCGATAGGGCCGCTGGCGGTCCTTCATCCGCTCGTCTTCACGCCTTGAGCAGATCCGACCGGTCATCACCTGGCAGAGGTGGAACGACGGATGCGACGCAGACGGAAGGTGCATCGCCTTCCACCGCACAGCTTCCCCGAACATTCCCCCCACAACAAGAAGTGAAGCCGCCTTCTTTGCAGGCAGGGCATGGCCGCTGGTGGTCGCGTCAGACAGGTGCACTTCTCCTCAAGAAATGGTCATGAAAAGCCTTGCTAAGCCTCATCCTCGTAACACTCGTGTTTGGGGTCGATGCGCTCTGGAAGCCCTCTCGTGCGGGGAGTGAAACTAGAGTGTTCCCAGTCCATTCCCAGGTGGTTGCCAGATGGTTCCCACCTTGGTTCGACGTGTCCCAGCTGGATCCAGCTATGCCAGATCTGCGCAACGTGTCCTTAGTTCGTCTGCCTGGCGACGACAAGGATGCTTCGCTCCTCTGGGATGCGGGCCTCGCGCGGTGCTCTGTGAACTTGAAAACGTCCCCGGTTCCCTCTGGAGGGGCATCCTCTTGGCAACCCCACCATCGGCCATCCTTGCCAGCTTGTTCCCGTTCTCCTCCTACCCTGTTCTCCTCTCCTGTCCAGGCGCTTCCAGCCTCCGTTCCCCCCTCGTCTGCTACGCTCGTTGCGGGCCGAGCGAGGGGACCTGCACCTCATGGCGGACCCCCTCCGTCTTGTCCTTGCACAGGAGATCACCGCACAGCAACCAGGCCATGAAAGGAGGCAGGACAACACCCTGGCTGTCCACGACCTGATCTCCTCAACACGAGATGAAGGGAGGAAGATCGCCTCAAGAAACGGATGACAGAGAATAAGCCGAACTCCTTCAAGAGCACTTCCATCGCCACCACCAGCGTCAAGTCCGCTGTTCACCCTGTTGCCCAGATGTTGGCCTTAGCCTCCCCCCTTCTTGCCAACACGGCCAAGGAGGCGCCGGATGGTTTCAGGGGAGACGCCATACTCCTCAGCCACGTTGCGCACCGACTGCTTCTTCTCCAGAACCCGACGCAGCACAGTCGGCCATGCTGAAGAGGGGATGGCAGAAGGAAGATCTTGTGGTCGGCGCGGCGTTTCAAGAACAAGGGGTGTTTGGGCTTTCTCCTCTTCTGCCAGATGGATGTGCAGTTTCTGAGAGAGCTCGCCAGATGACGAAAGGAAGAGGTAATAAATTGGTGACAGAGGACTGGAAACCCGTCGGTTCCGGTCGGTTCCGCGATCAGACCCGGGATGCAGAAGCCGTCCCGGGTCTGTTTCTTTCTCTTCTCATCCAGGATCTGCCACCGGACGTTTCTCTCCTCTGCAGAGAGGTCAACTCCAGGCACCCCTGTTTCAGGAGTGGGAACGTCATCTTTCCCATCAGGTACGACTTGATGAACTCTTCCTTCTGTTCTCAGACTCCAAAAAAGCGGGAGAGGATCACTTCTCCGATGGGACAGAGGGATATCCTTTGACCCTATCTCTCCATCCAGGCTCGTGTGCAAAAGGTCCGACAGGACAACGTTGCCACCCGTGATGCCTGCTGCAACACTGCCACAAATTGGCTGCCTTTGTCATATTAGCGGCAGAATGCCCCGTGCAGGATGTCTCCGGCACCCAGCGTATCAACCACCTCCACCGACTCGATGGCGATCTCACCGCTGCCCCCAGCAGTATCATAGATGACGGGACGCTCACCATGGGTGATGGCCCGGTAGCACACACCTTGACGAGCCAGGTACGCCAGAGTGGCATCTTCATCGTCCCCATCGGGCGAGCGAAACTGCTCGGAGCAAATGGCGATATCAACACAGGGAAGCAAGCGCTCCATGCCCTCCTTCCAACTGCCGCCATCCAGTACGACCGGAAGCTCGTACTGTCGGGCTTGCTGGGCCACAGTGCAACAGGTGTCCATCTGGAAGCCGTCAACAAGCACCACGTCATAGTCATCGGGATGTGGGATCCAGGTGATATCGTTCATGCTGGGCGTGGAAGACGACCGGGTGGTAAGAATGGCTCGCTGACCTCCAGGGGTCGTCACGATCGACGAGATCGTGGGAAGCTGGGTGGCTGTCGGGGAGAGGTCCGTCATTTCCACATGGTAGCGATGCAGTTCGTGCTCGATGAAGGAGGTGAACGGGTGCTGGCCGATGGCGGAGAGCAGGTGACTCTTTCCTCCCAGATGCGCAAAGGTGATCGCCGCATTGGTGGCCGGGCCCCCTACTGCCATGGCAAAGGCACCTGCGAGCGTCTTGGCATTTGATGCCGGAAACGTGTCAACCAGGTAGTGGATGTCGATGGTGGTCAGTCCCACAAAGAGCCCTCTCAGCGTTATAGCTCCCTCTCACGTCGTTTTTGTTCTCACTTTCCTGTATTCTACCCCTTTTTACTGGCTGTTGGCAACGCTGGTTCTCCCCTGATGCTCATCCATGTCAAGTAGAGGTGCGACTTGTGTCAGGAAGAAGGTGCTGTTCCTGCTGCCTATCGTGCCCCCTCAGTGACGTAGATACACAAGCACCAGGCGCAGGAAACAACGATCTCCGAGGCACCCTGCAAGCTAGGTTCGATGATCTGCGTGAACCAGGACGAGTCCCCCGTGAGGAAATGTGCATGCAGATCGACCAATGCTCCAGAGCGCTTGGCCAGTTCTGCGATCACGCCGTTCATGATGTGATGGCTCTGCTGGGCAATCGAGGGTTCTACATTCCGGAAGTGGTAGGAATCATCGCTAAACGTTGGGTCGTAGACGTTGCCCAGGAGGACCGGACGGATCGGAGCGAGTGTAAGAAGCGCTCAAGCGCCTCGGCAAAGCGCTGCATTTCGGCTCTCTGACTCCTGTCGGGTTTGCTGAGCAGGCCATTGCCGCCAGTGGTGAGCAGGGCAATGGCCTCTCCTTCCACATTGAGCTTGCGCTGGCAAATTGCTGACGGTGGCCCCATCTTGTGCTCGATGGATCAGACGGGCTGGACCAACCAGCGAGGAGAGATCGTGCCTGTGAAACTCCGGGAAGAGCGGTCATCGTTGTGCACGACCAATTGGCCTGGGTTTACGCCCAACGCATTGGAGTGACCGCAGTCGAGCATCGAGTCGCCGAAGGTATACACAGATACCATTGTTTCTTCCTCCTTGAATGGCTTATGGCTACCACCCTCTATGTGCGCGAAATACCGCGATTCCCCTTCAGGTAGAACCGCAACGGCCATTCCTTGGCTTTCCCGATGCCAATACGCCTCGTTTACACAATCTCTGCATCTCCCAGCGCAGGAGCAGAGGGGAGGCTGTCGGCAGACCAGATTTGGAGTGGTCCATCAAACAGAGGCATTCCGTTAAACACGAGTGTAATGGCAAGGGCTTCGGTCAATCGTGCTGGCCCATTACATAGGAGCTGGAACTTTTGGGTCCTGCGCCGTTGTTGCATCACGGCAATACTTTGGAGCGTCTCCAGGGCTCGGATCAAGACCGCCTCTCCCGTTCCTACTTGCCCGGTGACGGCATTGACACAATGATGCATGCCGTAAAGAAGATACACGTAGGCATGACCCACCGGACCAAACATGACCCTGTTGCGGGCTGTCTTGCCGATAAAGGCGTGAGAGGCCGGGTCATTGACCAGATAGGCTTCCGTCTCCACGATTCTCCCCAGAGTCGTTTCCTCTCCCTGCAGATGGACCAGGTAACAGCCGAGCAGTTGTTTGGCGACACTCACCGTCTCTTGTACATAAAACGTTTGCGGAAGAATCATCTTCCTGCTCTGTGTAGCAGCATGTGGTTCTGCCTGTCCCAGCGCCAGGCGGCATCAAGGCCGTCGAGATGCACACCACCAAGCCAGCGATCAATGCCCCCACAAAGCGTGATCCAATCGGCTTGCCCATGCAGGACTGCGAAGCCATCTCCCGTCAGAACCATGTGCTGTGTATGAAATTCCTCGTGATACTCTCCTGGTTCTGCTAGCACGAAGGGGGCCCCATCGCTCCGTGTGAGAAGTGGCCTAGCGCCCTGGCACAACTGTGACAAGTGGACCCAGCACGTCATGTCTCCCATGAAGGCGTTCTCTTCTTTGTCCATCGCCGCTCGAAAGATGTCGACTGGCTTGGAAATCCCCGATACGACGACCTCCAGGATCTGCCGCTCCGCGCGGGAGAGGCCATCTCCCACGCCAGGATATTCCTCTAGGTGGCGGAGCAAGGCATGCTCAAGAAAAGGCAATGCCATTGTCTCGGTCCTCCTCAGGGTTTCTACTGCATGGGGATGAGGTGAGCAATACGCTTGCCCGGCTTGCCTGCCCAGGTGCAACATGGCCTGGGTGACCACTTGTCGTGTACCCAAGAGCGAGGTGAGTTGTACTGGTGTGAGCTGGCCCAGGCCCACAAAGTGATCGACGCCAGCAAAGGCATTGATACAGATGAGACTGAGCTTCGTGCTCTTCAGATCCCGCCCGGCAAACCAATCCAGCAGTTGGACGAGTTGGAGGTGATCATAGAGGTCATGTTCAAACCATAAGACGACCTCTTCATGCTCGTGAAAGCGGGTGAGTGTTGTATCCCTCTGCGTAAAGTCGGCCATGACCTCCTCAAGAGGCAGGGTATAGAAGTCTGCGATGAAGCGGCCACGCAACTCGCTCATCTGGGGCAGTGAGAGACCAGCAGGTGTTGGGCCTTCATGGAGCACATCGTCCCAAGTGAGCACGGTTCCTGCGATCCCTGTTTGGTGGATGCTTTGCCCGACACTCTTGCCGTTGGTGATATGGAGCATTGGCTCTCCTCCGCGTTCTCTGGATTAGAACATCTGTCTCCAAAGAGCATAGCACAGACTTCTGCCCTGTTGCAAGCGATGGTGAGGAGGAAGCGTTTACGGGCTGTGTTGCAAAAATGGCGAAGGAAACGAACAGAGCATGGAGTCTCCTTCTCGTTCTCGTTAAGGCAGCGACTCCAAACAGCTTGGCGACCAATGCAACCTGGCCTGCTACATCTCCTTTTTCCACCCCGTGCAGTTGCCCTTTTCTCATCATGTTCATCATCTCAAATCCCCGTAATGCTCGCCACGCCGTTTCGAAGGAGAACAAACCCATCGCCGGCTTCGTCAACCGTTTGATGAAGCGATGATCTTGTTCGACCAGGTTATTGAGATATCTCACTTGTCTCAGTTCGCAGCTTTCGGGGATGCGTCCTTCCGCTTTCAATTCAGCAAATGCTTTGGGATAGGCGGCGTTTTTATCCACATTGATCACGCCAGGCTCGCTCGTATGAGAAGCCGCCAGGGTTTTGAGAAAGAAGCGCTTGGCCGCTTGTGCATCTCTGGTCGCGCTGAGGAGGAATTCCAGCGTGTTCCCATGCCAGTCAGCAGCCCGATAAAGATACACCCATTCCTTTTTCACTTTGATGGAGGTCTCATCAACACGCCAAGAGTCCGTCATGGGCTTCAAATGAGGGCGACAACGCCGTTGCAGCTGTGGAGCATACTGCTGAACCCAGCGGTAAATCGTCGTATGATCCACATGCAGCCCTCGCTCCAGCATGATTTCTTCCAGATCCCGGTAGCTGAGCGAATACCGTCAATACCACCTGATGCATAAGAGCATGATGTCGGATTGAAAATGGCTCCACTTGAACGGGTCCTGCTCTCTCATCATGGGTTCTCACTTGCTCTTTTTCGTCCACTTTACCAGATCAGCTTACTTCTTGCAACACAACCAAAATGCGCCTTCTTTCGAGATGGCAACAGGGCAAGCGATGCCATAACGAATGTTGGGTCTTCCGCACTTTCCGTGCTAAACTGTGCAAGAGGGATGAGCTGACTTTTCTTAACCCGCTTTGTTAGCCAATTCCTTACACCTAAGATCGCTTGAAAGCCCCTGGCATTTATGCAGGGGATGAAAAGCGTTCCTTGTTCCTTTCCACTTGTTGCCAGCGCAAAAAGAATGGACTGGTAACAAGGCTCCATAAGACGTGAGTAGGGCTTGCCCGAACGTGCAGGAGAACCTTTCTCTCCTCCTCGTTGGCTGCGTAGCAGCGGTGCTTGGAGATGGGCGCAAGTCGCAACGAGGAGTATCAACCGACGGAAGTGTAGGCTTTTCTGTGCTACACACGGTCATGTTCTGAACCGTTAGAGTCGGTCGGCTTAAAGTTCTCTTGGTCTGCATCCAGACTCCTTTCCGAACAAGTGGAGAGAGGTGCAACGACGGTAGAACCCCCTGTGCCTTTAGGCCAGGGAGTCTCAGCAATCTTCCCCGACGAGGGTAAGTGAGATGCGGCTGGCAGTGCTACCAACTGCTCATGCTTCTGGTGCGAAGATGCAATTGTTTCGATACTACCCCCTGTCACCAGTGTAGAGGTGTCCGGGTCGACAGTCAAGGAAGGGGGGCCATTGGTACCATAAGTATTTTGGTGGGGGTGAAAGAGGAGAAGAGGCGAGAAAAACTCTTGACAGGTGGGGAGGGATACAGTATTATAGTGCGTGTCCAAGTCCAGGTGTGAGGGAAGTATGAGGATGGCAGGGCGAAGAGGGATGAGGACGCGTAAGTAAATAAAGAGCCGAAGTGGTGAAATTGGTAGACACGCAACGTTCAGGGCGTTGTGCTCGCAAGGGCGTGGGGGTTCGAGTCCCCCCTTCGGCATACAACGTACAGTCGGGAAGCTAGTTGTGATTAGAAGCATAAAATTGCAGTCACTGCAAATTTATGCTTCTAATTTCTTACTGCAAATTTATGCTTCCGAAGAACTACGACAAAAGAAGGTCCTAAGGTTCCTTAATTTTCAATCCCAGATCTTGTAATGCCTCGTGCCATGCAGCAAGTGCTCCCGGTTCTTTTATAGACCCTGGTTTTGTAAGTAGTAGCCTTACTCGCGATGCCATCTCGAAAGTTGTGTAGCGATGCGGCGTAGAGAAAAGGTCCACTTCCTGAGCACGTAAGTCTATCTCCTGACGACTTCAAATCCCTCGCGGTTTCCGCTTTCTCCTGCTCAAGAGGAATTGCTTCTCCCTGTGTTGGTGGCAAGTGGGTCTCTTGAGGTGCAAAAATCACCCTCTCCTGAACCACCCTCTCCGGCTGGTTGATTTGGCCATGCTCAATTCTTCATGCTCAGACCTCATGCAAGTGAGATCTTGTGCAGCCGGATATCCTGGATCGTGGCCCAGACAATCGCCAGGCAACTGGTCTCTGTGGTGAACACGTCAATCTGGTCGGTGCGCTGTCTCACATTGCTAAAGAGACTTTCGATGGCATTAGTCGTTTGAATGTGACGATGCATCACCTGAGGAAACGCATAAAACGTCAACAAATGCTCTTCATCCTCAGCCAGACTTCGGACGGCTTCTGGATAGCGCTGAGCATACTTGGCGGTTCTCGGCAGCCAATTGGGTCAACGCCTCCGGCTGTGTCGGTTGCTCCCAGATCCCCACGAGTTCGGCTTGGACACCGCTGCGCTCTCGTCTGGGGATGGCAGAGAGCACATTGCGCTGTTTATGCACGAGACAGCGTTGACGAGGCGTAGCCGCAAACAGTTCCCCGACGGCAGCGAGCAATCCATCGTGCCCGTCGGTGATGATGAGATCGATCTGGGTTGCCCCGCGTCTGCGCAGATCCTGCAAGAGACCGAGCCATCCCTCTTTGCTTTCTTCGGCGCACGCTTGCAATGCCAACACCTCTTTGTTTCCTGTCGCGTCCACCCCTAAGGCGGTTAAGATGATGGTGGAATCGGCCTTGTCCCCGTGACGAATACTGAAATGGATTCCATCCAGGTACACAATCCGCCAGGGGGTTTGCAGAGAACGCTCGCGCCAGGTTTCAAATTGCTGGGTGAGCGTCTGATTGAGGCGACTGATCGCACTGGCACTGGGAGCCACTCCCAGCAACGTTTGGGCCACTTCTCCTACTTTGTGGGTGCTCGTTCCTGCCACGAACATCCCCGTCGCGTCCTTCTGCGATGTGCGGTTCAAAGCGACTGTAACGGTCAAAGACCTGCGTGTGGAACTGGCCTTCGCGGTCTCTGGGGACGTTGAGATCTTCGAGTCGGCCCGTCGCTGTTGCTAGATCGCGCGTGTAGGTGCCATTGCGATAGCCTTTGCGTTTGGGACTGCATTCTCCCCAGGCTGCTCCAATGAAGGCATCTAACTCTTCACGCATGACCAGTTCCAAGACCGTCCGCACCGCGCTCGAAGCCAGAGCCCGCAGGTGCTGATGAAATTCTTGCTGCTCTGGCAGCGGGAGGGAAGAGGCTTCCGAGGTTGAAAGGGCATTCTCTGCTGTGATACGCTTTTTCTTAGGTACAGGCATACGTACGTCCTCCTTCTTAGGGGTTGAATGAAAGGAACGAGTTCTTCCAGATGGAAGAGTCTATGCCTGTATTATCCGTTTTGCAGACGCTCTTTTACTCCCTCTCCTTTACACACCTTTCGGGATGGCATCGCGTTTTGCACTGATCTAGAGTGGGACTAATCTCCCTCGCTTGAGCGTGTAGAACATCGGGTGTCCTATTCCAGATTAGCAGTCTGGATAAGTGGCCCGAAGCCCTGTCCAGGTAGTCAAACAGATCACTATAAGATATAATAGCACTGGCCTATCGGAATACCTTACCAGACAGGAGAGAACCATGTTCATGGGACAAGCTTACACTGATGTCCTCACTCCACACGAGCAACAAGCACTCCAAGCCAGTTGTGACATCCTCATAGATAGCATTTTTGATGATCTTCAGAACGTCAAACGACCGGAGGATGTTACTCATACAATGCTGGGCACATATCTTCCCGAGCGCTATCTGTATAAATATACACCAGCTTTCCTGCGGAAGTTCGCGATTTGCATGATCACGGTGGCGTGGAAATTAGCGCAACCAGAACACAGAGTGCTTTCCTCTTTAGCAGAAGAATTGGCCGCATGGGTCATGATCCAAGAGGCCAAGAGGCACCTTGAAGACGAGACAGATGAAGAAGGAGAAGACGCTTTTGATGCATTTATAGATGCATACTTTGAGGACACCGATTTTGAGTATCTCTACGACGATGCCTATGATGGCATTGAGGAGACAGAGGTAGCCAAACTGATGGGCATTTCCCCATTAGCTTTTCGTGACTGGTTTTCACCCTTTTCCGACGAGCCTTCCCGAACACCACATCCATACGTATTCGAAGAGGGTTGACCCAGGCAATGAGAGCAAAACTGAGAGCAAAACCACTCTCCTTCCATCATTTCTTCTAGACAACAATAGACAAATAGATCACCCCATCAGGCTTAAGAAGCCAATAGGCACACTTGACAAGCCCATCCAAAAAGCCTACAAAGGTAGTTCGAGTCGTACTCACCAGGCGAGACGCGCGGCTGCCACCTGGTTCTTTCTGCCTGATCACGTGCTCTCTCCTTCCAGGGGATAGCCGGCAGCCTCCCAGTCAACCAGTCCTCCTGCATAGTGGCTCAGGTGGCGATAACCG
>WNFX01002810.1_pt1 | contig 17478 bp, 26 predicted proteins | sample 5400111 | NCBI WGS metagenome assembly WNFX01 (sample SAMN13153363, study PRJNA577476) | soil metagenome | isolation source: 40 cm soil or saprolite under grassland replicate 1 | place: USA:California | collected 2016-06-15 | reverse complement strand
AAAATCGGAAGAGGAAGCGCTCCAAAAAACAACCAACCGACGACAAACGACTTTATGCCTTAATCAACCACCTACACCCTCGCCTCTCACCCTTGACATCTTACATAGGGGTTAGGCCCTTTGATCACTGGGAAAGGGAATTCTGCGCAACGTAATCGGCGAGAGCGTGGAGTTCCAAAGGAATAGTCGGCTTACCGAACTTTGCTCAACGCGCAAGTCTTCTAAGAGCCTCAAGGACCGGGCGGCAATCAGTAGGATTGAGGGATATGTCTTCTGCCTGTGCCCATTCCGAGGCAAGGAAGTCAATCGACTGATCTGAAAGGATGCTCATGGCGTCGACAAACCACGGAGGGCGTGGTGTCAGCACTTCCCCTACTCGGTTATCGTCCCTCTGAAAGTTTCAGGAAGTCGCGCAGCCCTAATAGTTCATATGGGTGGTGGGTAATAAGTGAGCATGATCGAGCTAAGTCTATCGGAGTGACTGAAGTAAAAGTTGCCTTGTCATCGGCCGAAAAATCGACTTCGTGAGGATACCTTCGCGCCTCTGGCAGTTCGGCGACGAAAAAGTCTGCGTAAAGCGTCATTCGTGATTGTGAGTAGGCTTAACTATGATTCGACGAAAGTCCGTTTCGCCTATTTCGACCTTTATCCAGAAAACACTCCGGATAAAAGGAATGCATCGCGCGGGCGCTTTTATCGCGAGTAAAGTTCGACGATGAGCTGTTCGTTGACGATCGGTTGCATCTCTTCGCGAGATGGGACGTGCACGACTTTGCCGCTAAGCGCATCGCGATCGACCATGAGCCAGTCGGGTACGGGGGCAATTTGTGTAAGATCGAGATTTCGCAGCACGAGTTGGCGCGATTTCGGTTTGTCTTTGATCGTGATCGCGTCGCCTGCCTTCACGTTATACGAAGCGATGTTCACGGTGCGTCCATTCACCAGCACGTGCCCGTGTGAGACAAGCTGGCGAGCAGCGCTGCGGGTGTTAGCCAGCCCGAGGCGGTAAACAACGTTGTCGAGCCGGGTCTCCAACAACTGGAGGAGCGTTTCACCTGTCACACCGCGTTTGCGCAGGGCGCTTTGGAAAATGCGACGGAACTGGCGCTCGAGAAGTCCATATTGATAGCGCAGCTTTTGTTTCTCGCCGAGCGCAATCGCATAATCGGATTGTTTGCGCCGGGAACCTCTCGGGCCGTGCTGCCCGGGTGGATAATTCTTTCGTTCCAACGCCTTGGACGGACCGAATAGCGGTACACCGTAACGGCGGCTCACTTTGGTTTTTGGTCCTGTGTATCTGCCCATGTTGAGAAAGTTGAGAGTTGTTAGTTGAGAGTTGAGAGCATCAGACGCGGCGTTGTTTCGGCGGACGACAACCGTTATGCGGCACGGGAGTAACATCGCGAATCACTGTTAGATCGAGTCCGATTGCCTGCAAAGCGCGCACCGCCGACTCGCGTCCGGCTCCTGGCCCTTTTACTAAGACTTCCACTTCTTTCAGCCCGTGGCCCATCGCCTGCCGGGACGCATCCTGCGCAACCATCTGCGCCGCGTAAGCAGTGCTTTTGCGCGATCCTTTGAAGCCAACCTTGCCCGCGCTCGACCATCCAATGACGTTGCCTTTCAGGTCCGTGATAGTCACGATTGTGTTGTTAAACGTCGAAAGCACATGCGCGATGCCTGAATGAACATTCTTACTGCCTTTGGCTTTGACGATCTTCGGCTTCTCAACTTCATCGCTCGAAAGCGAAAGATTTTCAGAAGCTGCTGGGGCTGCGGCTGGCTGTTCTTTCTTTTGCTTGGCAGGTTTTTTAGCAGGTTTGGTTTGTGCCTCAGCCTTGGGAGCTGGCACCTTCTCACCTTCCTCGCCTTCGGGGGAATCCGCCTGAGCCGCCTTTGGCTTCGATTCCTCCGTTTTCGGCTCTTCTGGACTCGTGTCGTTCGGATTCTCTGGTTCAGCCATAATTCTAATGAGTCATTTAAACTTTGCCGGCTTTTGCTTCCGGATTGCGGATCACGCCGACGGTTTTGCGCGGTCCTTTGCGTGTGCGGGCATTTGTTGAAGTGCGTTGCCCGCGCACAGGCAAACCCTTCCGGTGACGGATGCCGCGATAACTATTGATCGCTTGCAGACGTTTCAAGTTACCTTGCACGTCGCGGCGCAGGTCGCCTTCAATCTTAATCTTGTTGTTCGTGATGGCGTGAATGATTTCGTTCAACTGCTGCGGCGTAAGATTTTTCGCACGGATGTTCGGATCGATGTTGGTCTGCTCAAGAATGCGCCTGGCCGTGCTGAAGCCGATTCCGTAGATGTAAGTAAGCGACGCTTCGATTCGCTTGTCTGCTGGAATTTCAACTCCTAGTAATCTTGGCATAGCTAATCACTAATCACTTTTCACCAATCACCCCTGCCTCTGCTTATGGCGCGGGTTCTTGCAGATGACGCGCACCACATTCTTGCGCTTCACGATCCTGCAACTGGCACAAAGTCTTTTTACTGATGGTCGTACTTTCATAATCTGCGAAATGGACAACGACGGGGCGACCCGCCGCGTAGTCATTTTTGGCGATAAGTAATTCGCCCCTTCGACAAATCGTAGGGTGAAATCTCTAGCATAACTTTGTCTCCTGGCAAGATCCGAATGAAGTGCAGACGCATTTTCCCGGAGATATGCGCCAGAACACGATGCCCATTGGGCAATTCGACCCTAAACATGGTATTGGGCAGCAACTCGACGACTGTGCCTTCTACTTCAATTGCGTCCTTGCGCGCCATGTCAGGATTTCAGGCTCATCCTTGGTAATCAGGACAGTGTGCTCGAAGTGCGCCGAGGGCATCCCGTCCGCCGTGCGCACCGTCCAGCCGTCATCGAGTAATCTTACGTCAGACGTGCCGATGTTAATCATCGGCTCAATGGCCAGCGTCATGCCTGCTTTTAGCTTTGGGCCGCTGCCGCGTTTTCCATAATTGGGGATCTGTGGTTCTTCGTGCATTTTTCGCCCCACGCCGTGTCCAACAAATTCGCGCACCACTGAGAAACCAACGCGGTGCGCTTCATCCTCGATTTCCGCGCAGATGTTGCCGAGGCGCCCGCCTTCACGGGCAACGACGATTGCACGCGCTAGCGCATTTTCAGTGACACGCAGCAGTTGATCTGTCCGTTCGTCAACAATCCCAACCGGCACAGTGGTGGCGTTATCGCCTACCCAGCCATCTTGAATAATGCCAATGTCCAATTTCACGATGTCGCCATATTGAATTCGCCGTTGGCTGCCGATGCCGTGAACCACTTCATCATTGAGCGAAATGCAAATGTTGCCAGGGAACACACGGTGCCCGAGCCGATAACCCAGAAATGCACTTTTCACGTGGGCTTCGCTCATGAAGTCCGCGGCCGCTTCGTCGACTTCTTTGGTCGTAACGCCAGGGCGAACCAAGTCGCTGACACGGTGCAGGATTTCGCTCGCCGTGCGACATGCCTGCCGCATCTTCTCGATCTCTTTAGCATTCTTGATCGGAATCATGTCGCGCTTCTGCCTTCAATCAGTCGCGAGATATCGTTAAATACCGCTTCGCGATCCCGGTTGCCGTCGATCCGATGCAAGATCGACATTTTCTGATAAAAGGACGCGAGCGGTTCGGTCTTGGTGCGGAACTCTTGCAACCGGGTTTGCAACACGCCCAGGTCATCGTCATTGCGGCGCTCTAATCGACCGTCGCAATATGGACATACGGGACGGTTCGCAAACTGCGCGCTCGATGAGCTGGTGGTAAACCCACATTCGCCGCATTGAAGCCGGCCGGCAATACGGTCACGTACGGTCTCTTCCGACACTTCGAGCCAGATCACCAAATCCAAGGCGGTGCGCAGCCTTTTCAAAATGGACATCAAACTCTCGGCCTGCGGCAGCGTTCGAGGAAAACCATCGAAGACGAACCCGTGCCCACCATGCAAACGCAACCAGTCCTCGATCAGTTCAATGATGATTTTGTCCGAAACGAGCCCGCCGCTACGAAGCACTTCAGCAGTCTCCTCCCCTAAAGGCGTCCCGAGATCTCGTTCACGCCGCAAAATAGCGCCGGGCGAAGTTACTGGAATACCGAACTGCCGGGTGATCATTTCTGCCTGCGTTCCTTTGCCGGAACCAGGGGGCCCAAGAAGAACAAGGCGTCTTTTCACCTATCGCCCGTAAAGAAAAATGGCGACCCCGGCAATCACCAGCACGGCAATCCCAACGTACAACCACATCAACATGCCGCTTCCTGCTGCCTCGCCACGAGCATACGAAGCCCGATCAAATGATCGCCCCCGAATCCGCCCCTTTCGCAAAAAGCCGTCGTAATGCCGCTGAATCAGGTGCGTCTCCACCTGGCGCATCGTATCGAGCATGACGCCCACAATGATCAACAAGCTGGTGCCGCCGAAAAATTGCGCTGTGATCATCGGCACGTTCAAGCTCTGGCTCAGCAGACTTGGCAAAACGGCTATGAGCGTCAGAAAAATCGCGCCGGAAAACGTGAGTCGCGTCATCGTGAAGTCAAGAAAGTCGGCAGTCGGTTTTCCCGGCCGGACGCCCGGAATGTAACCGCCGTATTTCTTTAGATCGTCCGCGATTTGAGTTGGTTGAAACTGTGTGGCAACCCAGAAATAACTGAAAAAGAAAATCATTGCTGCAAGGACCACGTAATGCACCCAGCCGACGGAAAGCGCGCTGGCGATCCGGTTGGCTGTAGGACTGTTTTTGAATGCGTACTGAACAATCGTTGCTGGAAAAAGGAGCAGCGCCCACGCGAAGATGATCGGCATCACGCCGGCGTAATTCACTTTCAACGGCATGTATTGTGTCTGGCCCCCGTACATTTTTCGCCCCACTACACGTTTCGCATACTGGACGGTAATCTTTCGCACACCTTGTGTAATCGCGATCACTGCGGCGATTACGATGATCAGGAACGCCACCAGAAGGAGAAGGGTAGCCGGATTTTGCTGGCTGGTTCCGGTTTGTGCAGACGGCACAAAGGTCTTCCACGCCTGCGCTAGCGCGGCTGGTAGCCGCGCAACAATGCCGATGGTGATGATCAGCGATATTCCGTTGCCGATCCCGCGCTCGGTAATTTGATCGCCCAGCCACATCAGCAAAAGCGTGCCCGTGGTCAGGGAAATGACTGTTACGATTCGAAATTTCCAGCCCAGATCGTCCACCAATGGAATTCCGAGATTCCTGATTGTGTCGGTGATCCCAGGCAGCATCGTGTGATACGACTCGGGATGCTGAAACGACAGTGCCAGCAGATACCCTTGGAAAATGCACAGGCCCAGTGTCGTGTAGCGGGTTAGCTGCATGATCTTTTGCCGTCCGCCATCCTCACGTGCCAGTCTGCCAAGCTGCGGAATGACTGCGGTCAGCAACTGCATCATGATCGATGCGCTGATGTATGGCATAATGCCAAGTGAGAATATGGCGCAATTCTCCAGTGCGCCGCCACTGAACAAATTAAAGAGTGCTGCCAAACCGCCTCCAGTGCGCTGACTGAGTGAAGTGCGAAACCATTCCTGCAACACAGCCTGGTTAACTCCTGGAGTCGTGATCGCGGCTCCCAGTCGTACAACCACGACTACAGCCAGCGTAAACAAAATACGACGGCGCAGCTCCGGTATCTTGACTGTATTTAGAAACGCCGAGACCATCCGCTAAATCTGAAACAATCCTGCCTCGAGGCTAGCTCTTCCGCGATGTTTTCTTTCTTGCCCGGGATTTCGTTTTCGCCGACGGCTTCTTGGCTGATTTTTTCTTCGTTCTCGCATGCGGAGCACGTTCGGCAGATGGTTCTCCCGCCGACATTTCAGCCTCGCCGGTTGCATCGATTGCACCTGAGTGCGGTGCTTCTCGCTGGCGCAGTGTAATTGTTCCTCCGGCGTTCTCGATTTTCTCCCGTGCTGTCGAGCTGATTTTATCAGTTTCGACCTTTAGGCTGTGTTTCAATTCACCGTCACCAAGAATTTTTATTCCTGCAAAATGCCCTCGAACGAAATTTGACTTACGCAGCAGTTGTTCGTTTATCACCGTGTCGGCTTCAAATGCATTGAGGTCACTGACATTCACAATTGCATAGTGCTTGTGAAAGGCGGCGTTGTTGAACCCGCGCTTAGGCAACCGACGAATCAGCGGCATCTGGCCGCCTTCGAATCCGAGCCGAATGCTCCCACCGGAGCGCGCCTTTTGGCCTTTGTGTCCTTTGCCGCTTGTCTTCCCATGGCCGGAGCTTTCACCGCAGCCCAAACGTTTGACGCGATGTCGCGAGCCGGGACGCGGCCGCAAGTTATGAAGCCGCATCATGTCGCTCCCCCTTTTCCGTCACCGGACTGAATTCCGCGCACCTTAAAAATCTCGTCCTTCCTGCGCAGTGATTTCAGCGCTGCGATCGTCGCCTTTACTACGTTGGCGTGATTGCTCGATCCGAGCGATTTGGCCAGAACGTCGCGAATGCCGGCCGCTTCAGTTACGGCTCGCACACCTCCGCCGGCAATAATCCCGGTCCCCGGCGAAGCCGGGCGCAACAGCACTCGGGCTCCATCGAATTCGCCGATCACTTCGTGTGGGATCGTGTTTTCGCGCAATGAAACCTTTTCCATCGATTTGCGCGCCGCCTCGGAGGCCTTTCGAATAGCCTCTGAGACTTCGTTGGCCTTACCGAATCCGCATCCCACTTTTCCATCGTGATCTCCAGCTACGATCAACGCACTGAAGCTAAAACGCCGACCACCCTTCACGACTTTCGCGCAGCGATTGATAAACACGACTTTCTCGGTCGTGTCGCCCTTTGCCGCGGGAGCCTTGTCTTGTCTGCGGAAGTCTGGTCGCCTGCCTGAACCTGTTTGAGCCATGAATTAAAATTTTAAGCCGCCTGCGCGCGCTGCCTCTGCCAGTGCCTTGACTTTTCCGTGATACAGGAATCCGCCGCGATCAAAAACCACTCGCTCGAGTTTCTTCGCCAGGGAACGTTCCGCGATTGCCTTGCCGATCAATTCCGCTGCGGCCTGATTTGCGCCGGCTTTGTTTTTGTCGAGCAAAGAGCGCTCCGCGGTTGATGCAGCCGCCAGTGTCCGTCCCGCATCGTCATCAATCACTTGAGCATAAACGTGTTTCCCAGAGAAATGAACCGCCAGCCGTGGTCGTTCCGCGGTACCGGCGACTCTTTTTCTGATCCTTCGATGAACACGCTGCCGCGCTGCCTTACGGGTCGTCATCATACTTATTGAACAGTCTTGCCCTCTTTGCGACGAATCTGCTCGCCTGCGTAGCGCACACCTTTGCCCTTGTACGGTTCCGGCGGATAAAAGCGACGGATATCCGCCGCCACCTGCCCCACCAATTTTTTATCCACGCCCTCTATCCGAATTTTTGTGTTGTCCGTGACCGTGATCTTAATGTCCTTGGGAATTGGAAATGTAATCGGGTGGGAAAAGCCGAGGCTCAAGTTAAGGATCGCTCCCTGCACGGCGGCCCTGAAACCGACTCCTTCAATCTCCAGTTGTTTGGTGAAACCTTCACTCACTCCCTGCATCATGTTATGCACCAGGCTGCGTGAAAGCCCGTGTAACGCTTTCACGCTGCGCGTTTCTGCTTCGCGCACCACCGCCACCCGGTTATCCTGCACGCTCGCACGGATGTCGCGCGGCAGTTTCCACTCAAGTTTTCCCTTGGGCCCTTCGACTGACACCGCTCCTTCGTCGTCAATGTTAACCTTGACCTTGTCGGGAATCTCGACGGCCTTATTTCCAATTCGTGACATGTGTTCGTGCTTCGTTAAATCGTTCCAACGTTAAATCGTTACCAAACGTAGGCTAGTAATTCGCCGCCGACCTTTTGCTTTCGCGCTTCGCGCCCCGACAAGATGCCCCGCGAGGTGGACAGAATCGCCAAGCCCATTCCACCAAGCACGCGCGGGATTTCATCCGCGCCGACGTATCGGCGTAATCCCGGCCGGCTCACCCGCCGCAATCCTGCGATGGCGCTCGATCGGTTCGCGAGTTTGTTCGTGATCTTAATACGCGGATGCGCAGCGCTCGTATCAACCGAGTAATCGGTGATGTAACCTTCGTCTTTCAAGATGCGCGCAAGCTCGGCCTTGATTCTCGAGTACGGAACCAGCACCTCCGGCTTTTGCGCGCGTGTGCCGTTGCGGACACGCGCCAGAAAATCGGCAATTGGATCAGTCACAGTGCTCATGAAATCAGGCGGCTTGCGCGGCGGGCTTCTTTGCCCGGTCGCTAAACGGCATTCCCATTTCGCTTAAGAGCGATTTGGCTTCCTCGTCGGTTCGGGCCGTGGTGACGATTGTAACATCAAATCCGATGTTGCGCTTGATTTTATCCAGTTCGATCTCGGGAAAAATCGATTGATCCGAGACCCCGAGGGTATAGTTGCCGTGGTTGTCAAAGCAACGGGGAGAGACACCGCGAAAGTCACGGATGCGCGGAAGGGCAGCCTTGATGAAGCGCTCGAGGAATTCGTACATGCGCTCTCCACGCAAGGTCACCTTGGCGCCAATCGCCTGACCTTTTCGCAATTTGAAGTTGGAAATGCTTTTCTTGGCCAGGGTTTCCAGCGCGCGCTGGCCGGTGATTAACGCGAGCTCCGCTTTGGCTTCTTCCAAGGCCTGCTTCACGTCCGGTTGCGAGCCGACCGACGTGTTAATGATCACTTTCTCCACCTTCGGGATCTGCTGAACGTTCTTGTACCCGTGCAGTTTTTGGAGAGCTGGCATAACGCTCTCTTTGTAATGGCGATGAAATTCGTTTTCCATTTTCAACAAAACTGAGAGCTAGCTGTTCTTTTTGCTCTTTTTCGCGTTCGACTCAGGGCCTTTTACAGGTTTCGCATCGCGTTCGATCAATTTCACGTTGGAAATGTGAATTGGGCCCTCGCGTTCGGCGATTTTGCCACTCGGATTATCCTGAGATTTCCGAAGGTGCTTCTTGATGATGCGCACGCCTTCAACCAAAACACGCTGTTTTGTCGGAAACACCGCCAGGATTCTCCCCGAAGAACCGCGGAAATTCCCGGAGATGACTTCGACTTGGTCGCCTTTTTTGACGTGAAACTTTATTCGATTCATAGAACTTCGGGGGCAAGCGAGACAATTTTCATGAAGTTGCGCTCGCGCAATTCGCGGGCTACCGGCCCGAAAATGCGCGTGCCGCGGGGATTCAAATCTTTGTCGATAATTACGATCGCGTTATTATCGAAGCGCAGCAGGGAACCATCATCGCGCCGGATCGGCTGTTTCGTGCGGACGAGAACCGCGCGCACTACTTCGCCCTTCTTTACAGTCCCGGTCGCGCTGGCTTCCTTCACGTTCGCGGTGATCACATCGCCAATGCCTGCGTAACGCGTGGATTTGCCGATTACGCCGATCATTGTCGCCATGCGTGCCCCGCTGTTGTCTGCCACATCCAGTCGTGATCGAAGTTGCACCATCAGAATCCTCCGCTCTTATTTCTGTACGACCTCCACCAAACGCCACCGCTTTAGTTTGCTAAGTGGCCTTGTCTCCATGATGCGAACTGTGTCACCGGCTTTCGCTTGGTTCTCTTCATCGTGGGCATAAAATTTTCTCATTTGTTTGACGATCTTGCCAAACTTGGGGTGCGGCACACGCGTGACCGTCCGCACGACAATCGTCTTATTCATGCCGCTGGAAATTACTTCGCCAGTTCGTGTCTTGCGCGCACCCCGGCTCGAGGACTCGGCCTGCGGCGACGCTGCTGCTTGGGATGATTGATCTTGCTCAGACATAACTCTATTTCTTCGCGGCGGTTTGTTTCTCTCGCCCCGACAGCACTGTCTCCAGTCTCGCAATATCGCGCCGCAACAAGCGCAATCTGCTTGGCTGTTCAAGCTGTCCACTCTGCTGTTGCAAACGCAGATGGAGACTTTCCTGGCGCAAATCGCGTCGCTTGGTCAGTAATTCGTCCGTGCTTAGCTCGGTGATTTCTTTCATTTTCATGAGTGTTAACCGGCCCTGACGTGATGACGCGTGAGAAATTTCGTGCGCACCGGCAACTTGTCGGCTGCAAGACGCAGAGATTCGCGTGCAATCGATTCCGGCACACCGTCCAGCTCAAACAAAATGTTACCAGGCCGAACCGTCGCGACCCAGTATTCGGGTTGGCCCTTGCCCTTGCCCATCCGCGTTTCCGGTGGACGCGAGGTCACGGACTTGTCAGGAAAAATGCGGATCCACAGTTTGCCCTTGCGCTTCATGTTTCGAGTCAGCGCCACGCGCGCTGCTTCCAGCTGTGTGTTTGTAATCCAGGCGCGTTCAAGTGTCTGCAAGCCGAACTCGCCAAAATCAATTCTTAGATTGCGCGAAGCAGTCCCCTTTCGGCTTCCTCGCTGGGACTTTCGATACTTCACGCGTTTTGGCATCAATGGCATAAATTTTCTCCTTAAACTTCAGCAGGCTCGGGTGCCTGTGGCGGCGGCGGCGCTGGTGGCGTAGCCGACTGAGGCGCTGGTTCTTCTTTCTTACAAATCCAACATTTCACCCCGATTTTGCCATAGACCGTGTTTGCTTCCGCGAATCCGTAATCAATCGGCGTCCGTAACGTGTGCAGCGGAACTTTCCCCTCTCGATACCATTCCGAGCGCGAAATCTCGGCGCCATTAAGCCGGCCCGAACTCCGCAGCCGAATTCCTTCCGCGCCAAAGTCCATGGCAGTCTGCACAGCTTTTTTCATTGCACGACGATAGGCAATCCGGCGCTCGATCTGCAGTGCTACGTTTTCTGCGACAAGCTGAGCGTCGAGTTCCGGTGTTTTGATTTCCTGGATATCGATCTTGACCTGCTTGCCCTCGGCCATCTTCGAAATTTCTTCGGTCATTTTTTCGATCTCCGCACCCTTTCGTCCGATGACAATCCCGGGACGCGCCGTGTGAATGGTCACTCGAATTGAATTCCACGCCCGCTCTATCACAATTTTCGAGACAGCTGCGAACTGGAGTTTCTTCTTCACGTAATTGCGAATCTTGAGATCGCTGTGCAGAAAGGATGGGAATTCCTGTGGCGACGCGTACCATCGCGAGCGCCAGTCTCGATTGACGCTCAAGCGAAACCCGGTTGGATTAACTTTTTGTCCCATAGGATTATTTCTCGTTCTTCGCGCTCTTCTTTGGTTTCGCTGATTTTTTGTAAGACGGGCTTGCCGCGCTTTCACTTCCCTCGCCCTTAATCTCCTTCTTTGCAGCTTTTTTGTCTCGTTCCCGTTTTGCTTTGCGCGTTTCGCGCGTTTCGATTGGAATGTCGTCCGAGAGCACAATGCGGATGTGACTCGTGCGTTTCAGGATCTTGCTGGCGCTGCCGCGGGCGCGCGCCATGATCCGCTTTAGCGTTGGGCCCTCACCGACAATCGCCTCTTTCACTACCAGCACATCTGGTTTCAGATTGGCATTGTTTTCTGCATTGGCGATTGCGCTCTTTAGCGTCTTGCCAATCAGAAATGCCGCTTTCTTCGGAATGAAAGCCAGTAGATCGAGCGCTGCCGAGACCGGCAGACCCTGGATCTCACGTGTGACTTCGCGTGCCTTAAACGGCGAAATCCGCGCGTACTTATATATCGATCTAACCTCCATGGTTTCGTTTAAGCGTTGAAGGGTTAAAGCGTTAAAGCGGCTTCTGTTCTACTCCGCTTCAACCCTTCAACTCTTCATCGCTTCAATCTTTCTTCACTTCAAACTCACATCCGCCTGGGCATCCACCTGGAGGCGGTCCCCTACTCTTATTTTTTCCTTCTTCGCATCCATTTCCTGAATTACCGCGCCACAAATCTTTTGCCGCACGTCGACTACTCGCAGCGTTGCGATCTTTCGATCGCCTCGCATGATCCGCATCGGCATCCCAATTTTTACCCCTTGTTTTTCGCCGAGATTGCCGACTACAAACGACCATTCCTCCTTCACACTAATCACGTTTCCGTCCATCAAACCAAGCTCGGGCGCGTCCGGCGCGCTGGCGGATTTTGTGATCAGCGTATTGATGCTGCGCAGTTGCGCCTCCATGTCCATTCGCGCCTTCGCATCGCCGCCTTGGGACGTCCTCAAATAACACAACACCGCTTCGTTCAAGCGCAACATTTGGTCGCGATATTCGTTGCGCTCCTTCTGTGCGAGCTGAAGATCGCTCACCGCGGCAAGCAAACGCTGCTCCAGTTTAGCCTTATCTTTATTGGCTGAAGCCAAGCCCAGCGCTTCCATTCGCAATTCCAAATCGGAATACTTGCGGCGGAGCTCTTCCGCCTCCGCATTGGATTCCGCCAGGCTGCTTGTCAGCGCCCTGAGCGATTCCTGCGCAATCGACAATTGCTTTTGCAACTGTTCATCCTCCTGCAGTGACGCCTCAGATGCTGGCGCGTGTGCTGCGCTTTCAATTTTGGATTCTGAGAAAGAACTATCTCCCTGTGCCTGCACTGTTCCCGCAGTGAGCAAGCACAACCCAATTGCAGATTGCAGATTTACGATTTCAGATTTGAAAGAGCGGCGGGTTCGCCGCCATCCATTCAATCTGCAATCTTCAATCTTCAATCTGAAATTACTTGGTCACCTTCGCCGTATGCGAACCATGTTTCTTAAACACGCGCGTAGGCGAAAATTCACCAAGCTTGTGACCGACCATGTTCTCGGTAACGAAAACGGAATTAAACGTCTTTCCGTTGTGCACCAAAAACGTGTGGCCGACAAAATCCGGCGTCACCATCGAGCGCCGCGACCAGGTTTTAATCGGTTTCTTTACGCCCGAACTATTCATCTTGTCGATCTTCTCAAGAAGATACAACTCGACGAAGGGCCCTTTCTTTAACGATCTAGCCATAAAAATCAAATTCTATTTGGTAATCTGGAAACCGGGAAATCCGTTTGAAGTTCTTGGTCGAAGTTAAGCTTTTTTCTTCGGCCGTCGCCTTTCCAAAATAAAGCGATCGCTCGGTTTATGTTTGCTGCGCGTTTTGAAACCTTTTGCCAGTTGTCCCCATGGACTGACTGGGTGATGTCGTCCACCGCCTCCTTTTGATTTTCCCTGGCCGCCGCCCATCGGATGGTCGATCGGGTTCATGACCATGCCGCGCACATGCGGCCTGCGCCCTTGCCAGCGAGTCCGTCCCGCTTTACCGCTGGATACATTCATGTGATCGACATTTCCCACCTGGCCAATCGTGGCGAAGCAGTTTTCGTGAATCCGTCGAATTTCGCCCGAAGGCAATTTCACCAGGGCGTAACCGGCCTCAATATTCGTTAAAGTCGCCTGCTGGCCGGCGCTGCGCGCAACCTGACCACCACGACCTGGACTCAGTTCAATATTGTGAATGCTAGCGCCAAGGGGAATGGCACGAAGCGGCAGCGCGTTTCCCACGTCAGGCGTAGCATCGTCTCCGGCAACAACCGTGGATCCGACTCGAAGGCCGTTCGGTGCGAGAATGTAACTCAGATCTCCATCCGCATATTTGATGAGAGCAATTCGCGCGGAGCGGTTAGGATCGTACTCGATGCCGATAACCTCCGCCGGCACACCGCGCTTGCGTCGTTTAAAGTCTACCTTGCGATATTTCTGTTTATGACCGCCGCCGATGTGCCGTGACGTGAGCCGGCCGTGGCTGTTGCGACCACCGGTTTTTTTCTTCGGCTCAATCAGGCTTCTTTCAGGTCGCCACTTCGTGATTTCATCGAAAGCGGGCAGCGACTTGAAACGCAGCGTCGGTGTTAGTGGGCGAAATTCTTTTAAAGCCATGGTCCAAATGGAGTGCTACGCATTCCTCATACCAGATCGATCTTCTCGCCTTCTTTCAATGTCACGATGGCTTTTTTCCACCGCGGCCGTCGTCCCAGGGGTCCCCGGACGCGTCTCTCCTTGCCAGCGTAATTACAAGTGTTCACGTCGACGACGCTCTTCTGAAAAAGCCGTTCAACTGAGTTCTTGATCTGAACCTTGTTCGCCTTCGGGCTCACGCGGAAAACGTATTTGTTCTGCTTCTCGCTCATCAGTGTTGACTTCTCAGTCAACGAGGCGGTCTTAATGATCTCGTGTGGGTCGTTCATCGTATCATTCCGCAGTTCCGTGATTGCGCGGCGGCCCGATCCGCTCTGCTAATCCTTCTAACGCCTTTTGGGTGACGAGAATTTTCTCGAAGGCGAGCAGCTGCTCTGTGTTCACATCGGAAGCAGTAGCAAGCGTCACCGGTTTGACGTTGCGTCCCGATTTCAGAGTTGTTTGATCAAACGCGTCCGAAATTAACAAAATTTTCCGGGCGTCCGTTTGCTTTTTCAATAACGCCACAAACGATTTCGTTTTCAGCTCCGGCACGACAAATTTGTCGATCGCTAATACGTCGCCTGCCTTGATCCGCTCGCTCAGCGCCTTGTGAAAGGCCAGACGCCGCACTGATTTTGAAATCTTTTTGGAATAATCGCGCGGCTTGGGCCCAAAAACGACGCCACCACCGCGCCAGATCGGCGACGACTTGTAACCGGCCCGGGCGCGGCCGGTTCCCTTCTGTCGCCAGGGTTTCGCGCCGGACAGGTCAACCTCCGCTTTGGTCTTGGTGTTAGCCGACCCTGAACGACGCGCGGCGCGCATGGCAACAACGACATCGTGGACGGCCTGCGTACCGCGACCATCTTCGATGAGGTCGATCTTCGCTTCCTTCGCTGCAGCTTTGGTCAAGACTTTTGCGCTCATTGTCTCTGCCCCATCTCACGTAGCGTTTTCGGCTTCTTCGACTTCTCTTCTTCCTCGTGCTTTCGATGCTCAGCATGTAGCGCCACTAGGCGTTCCGGATGTTTAATGGCCGGCCGAACGATCACATAACTGCCGTTCGCTCCCGGCACGGCGCCGCTGATCAAAATAATCTTTTCCGCTTCGCGCACCTGCATCACCTGCAGATTCTGCACGGTGACGCGTTCGTCGCCCAAATGTCCTGGCATGCCTTGATTTTTCCAAATACGTCCCGGCGTAGAGCGATTGCCAACTGCGCCGATGCGCCGGTGTGTTTTCGAACCGTGCGCCGCGCCCTGCCCGTGAAAATTGTGCTTCTTCATCACGCCTTGAAATCCTTTTCCTTTCGATCGGCCAATCACATCCACGTAGTCGCCTGGCTGAAATTGCGTAACGCTTAAGTTGATCTCGCCTTCGGGGAGATCTCTCGTCAGGCGAAACTCACGCACAAATTTCTGAGGCCCGACTCCAGCCTTTTTAAATTCGCCAAGCAAAGATTTCGTGACTCGCGATTCCTTCTGGATGCCGAATCCAACCTGCACCGCCGAATAACCTTGGTTCTCTTGGGTCAAACGGCGCAGCAAAACGTTATCGCCAGCCGCGATCACGGTCACCGGACGTAATCGACCCTTGGCGTCGTAAACGCTGGTCATACCGATTTTTTGTCCCAGAAGTCCGATGCTCATGACCGTGCGATTGCAAATCTTTCAGAAGCGCCTCCGCTTAAATCTTAATCGTAATGTCAACGCCCGCAGGTAAATTCAGTTTCTTTAATTCATCCACCGTTTTCGCCGTTGGCTCGATGATGTCCAGCAGCCGTTTGTGGGTGCGAATTTCAAATTGTTCCATAGACTTTTTATCGACGTGCGGGGAACGATTTACCGTGAACTTCTCGACCAATGTCGGCAGCGGGATTGGCCCGGCCACGCGCGCTCCGGTGCGTTTCGCCGTCTCTACTATCTCAATTGCGGATTGGTCCAGCATGCGATGATCAAACGCCTTCAGGCGAATCCGGATGCGTTGGCCATTGCTCATTTGGCCTCTTTCTGATCGAGAATGGCCGCCACGAGGTTGGCCGGCACCTGTTGAAAATGCGACGGCTCCATCGAGTAACTGGAGCGGCCCTTGGAAAGCGAACGAATGGCAGTGGCGTAGCCGAACAGCTCGGCAAGCGGAACCTCGGCATGAATAATGGCGAGGTGGCCGCGTGTTTCGATGTTGTTAATGCTGCCACGGCGGCGGCTTAAGTCGCCGCAGATGTCTCCCTGGAACTCGTCTGGCGTAATGTTTTCAACCTTCATGATCGGCTCCAGTAGAATCGGTTTGCCCTGTTTAAATCCGTCTTTCATGGCGAAGATCGCAGCCATTTTGAACGCGATCTCGCTTGAATCGACTTCGTGGAATGAACCGTAAACGATATCGACCTCTACATCGACAACGGGATAGCCGCCCAGGACGCCATTGAGCACAGCTTCTTGGATGCCCTTTTTGACCGCGGGAATGTATTCGCGGGGAATGACGCCCCCGACGATTTTGTTTTCGACAACCAACCCGGTGCTTCGAGCGCCGGGACGGACATCCACTTCGACGTGGCCGTACTGACCGCGGCCACCTGATTGTTTGATCAACTTGCCGACGCCGTGCGCGCTGCTCGTGATTGTTTCGCGATACGCGATCTGGGGTTTGCCCGCGTTGGCGTCTACTTTGAATTCGCGGAACATGCGGTCGCGAATAATCTCCAAATGCAGCTCGCCCATTCCGGCAATGATGGTCTGGCCGGTGTCTTCGTGCGTATAAACCTTGAACGTCGGATCTTCTTCAGACAACCGCTGCAGGGCGATGCCCATTTTTTCCTGATCCAATTTTGTCTTTGGCTCGATCGCCATCGAAATGACGGGATCAGGAAACGTCGGCGGTTCGAGAAGGATGGGATGATCCTCGTCGCACAACGTGTCGCCCGTGGTGATGTTCTTAATTCCAACGATGGCCGCGATATCGCCCGAGTAACAGGTTTCGATGTCCTCGCGTTTGTCCGCCTGGATTTGGATCAGTCGCGAAATGCGTTCGCGCTTGTTCGTGCGCGGATTGTAAACCGTGTCGCCTTTCGAAAGTGTGCCGGAATAAACACGAAAGAAGACAAGCTTGCCGACAAACGGATCGCTCCACAATTTGAATGCGAGAGAACAGAATGGCGCGTTGTCGTCCGTCGACGCCTCCATTGGTTCGTGCGTATCGGGCTCCATGCCTTTGGCCGGCGGAATATTGAGCGGGCTCGGCAGATAATCGACCACGGCATCGACCAGGTACTGCACGCCTTTATTCTTGAGTGCTGAGCCGGCAACGACCGGCACAAACTTGTTAGCGATGGTTTGGCGCCGAATGCCCGCTTTCAGCAACTCGGGCGTGACCAGCTTTTCCTCGAGAACAGCCTCTGCAACTTCGTCGTCGAGATTTGAAATTTGTTCGACCAGATCGTTGTACGCCTTGTCTACAAGATCGACATACTCCTTGGGGACATCGGTCAATTCATACGTCGATCCAAGCTCATCGCTGTCCGAATAAATGACCGTCCTCTTATTAATGACGTCGATCTGGCCTTTGAACTGATCTTCCTTGCCGAGCGGAAGCAAAACCGGCCAGGCGTTCGCGCCCAGTTTTTGGCGCATGCTATCGATCGACATCTTAAAGTCGGCACCGACGCGATCCATTTT
>WNFX01008473.1_pt1 | contig 17481 bp, 20 predicted proteins | sample 5400111 | NCBI WGS metagenome assembly WNFX01 (sample SAMN13153363, study PRJNA577476) | soil metagenome | isolation source: 40 cm soil or saprolite under grassland replicate 1 | place: USA:California | collected 2016-06-15 | reverse complement strand
CCAACGGCACCCGACCGATCACCCAAGGGTGGCTGGCTCGCATCCACCGCGACTGGGTCGACGGGCTGCCCGAGCTGCTGGCGGATCGGGAGCAGCGCGGAGCGTTCGACAGGGCCAAGGTGTTCCTTTACGCCTACCGGCACAGCTACGCTCCGCCTTCCGTGGCCGTTGGACGCCATCGCCGTGCTACAGCCCCAACCGCTTCGCGACATGAACTGCATGCAAGCCTGGCGGGTGCTGCCCCCGGGTCGAGGTCATGGGGGTGCTGGAAGGGGTCCGCAACCGGCTGCTGGACCTTGTCCTGAAGCTCGAGCGGGAAGCACCAGACGCTGGCGAGGTGGCCTCCTCCACGCTGCCCGTCTCCACCGAGCAGATCACCAACATCGTCGCGGCCACCATCTACGCAGGGAGCCCCACTGTGACCGACAACTCCATCCGCGTGCACGGCACCGCCGGCAACATCGCCGGCGGGCAGGGCAACCGTGCCCGGCAAGGCGACGTCTCCATTACCCAGCAGGGCATCGACCTGGGCGCGCTTGCCCACGCCGTCCGGGCCGCCGTCGAGCAACTGGACGGCCAGCTCCCGCCCGAACAGCTCGACGCCGTCCAAGGGCTCGTCGAGGACCTGGAGGAGGACGCCACGGCGCCGCAGCCGGCACGGCAGCGGATGGTCCGCACGCTCAAGGGCATCACCGCGATCGCCGGTGCGGCTGGTGGGGCCGGCGCAGCCGTCGTCGACGCGGCCCAGGCCATCCACCGCGCCCTTGGCAGCTAGGCAACCAACATCGCAAGAGGACGACCAAGTGATCGAGTGGCTTCCAACCAGCGAGGACGAGCTTCGAGACGCGCTCAGCCAAGAAATCCTCACCGAGCGGCATACCCTCGACTTCAAACGCGAGCTGCCCTCTGGCAGCGGAGCGAACAGGGAACTCGCCCGTGACCTGGCACAGTTCGCCATCGACGGTGGCGTGCTGATCATCGGGGTCGACGACAACGCCCAGCCCACCCCGGTGGACCTCGACGGGCTCCGGGAGCGGATCGACCGGGTCGCCTGTGACCTCATCGACGAGCCGCTGCACGTGCGCATCGACACCATCCCCACCGCCGCTGACCCCGCCAAGGGCTACCTGCTGGTGACCGTGCCGCCCAGCCCGACCGCGCCCCACCAGGTTGACGGGCGCTACTACGGCCGCGGCGACACCACCAAACACGTGCTGCCCGACGCCGAGGTCCAGCGCCTGCACCAGCTTGCCCTGCGTCGGCAGCGCGACGCCGACGAGCTACTGGACGCCGAAGTGGCTCGCGACCCGACCAGCCCAGAGAGCTGGCGCAAGCACGCGCACCTGTTCCTGGTGGCCCAGCCGATCATCGAGCAGCCCGATCGCTTGGAGCGCGTGCTCGGTGCGAACGGCCCCAAGGGCTGGCACGATTTCCTCCACGGCCGCGTCCGCTCCGGGCCGGCGGGAGTCCCGCTCGACCCTCCTTGGTCACCGGACATTCCCTCGACCAACAACGTTGTCCGGCGAGCAAGAGGGTGGGCGCTCAGCTCGGACTGGATCCAACCACACCGGGTCGCTTCGCTGCAGGCTGGCCGCCCCAGCACCGACGGCGAGCCGCGCCTGCTCGACCTTGAGATCAACGAGGACGGCGGGGTGCGGTTGTTCTGCGCTCGGGCGTCGGACTCCCGCCAGACGAACATCGGCCAACGGGAATTCGCGATCGAGGCTGTGATCCTTGGGCTCACCAAGCGGGTCGTGCTGATCGCTGGAGTCATCGCCGCAACCACTCACTACCTGGGGAGCTGGGATTTCGGCATCGCGATCACCAAACTGCGTGGCTGCCAGTCTGCTCTGCTCATGCAGGGGGCGTGGGAGGGAGTGCCGTTCTCGGAGGACGACTACCGCCGGTCTGTGCGGGTGACCAACGAGCGGCTGGTCAAGGAACCGGACTCAATCGTGGAAGACCTCACCGGGCGGCTCAACCGCGCGCTCGGCGGGTCGGCGCCCGTCCCGCGTCCCCCTGGCGAGGCCCCCTCAACCTAACAAGCCCTCGTCCGCTACACCTGTTGCACACGTTGATCACGTGACGGCATAGCTGCTGACCAGCAAGATCATCACGAAGACATCGGCAATGACCCCAACTCCCAGAGAGAAGCAGCGACACGCCGACGCCGGCACCCCGGTCGACGAGCTCCGCGAGCTGATGGGCTACGACAGCATGACCGTCACCCAGACCTACTACCGGGTCACTGCCAAGCGGACCCGCGCCGCGGTCGACCGGCTCGCCGCGCTGCAGTTCGACGGGCGCGGGAACCGCATCTGGCGCCAAGCCCGCGCGCTGCTGGAGCACGAGCATCAGCGCCTGGCGGTCGGCCAGGTCGCCGTCCCGTTCGGGATCTGCACCGAGCCCTCCAACGTGCAAGCCGGCGGGCATGCCTGCCCGTTCCGGTTCCGCTGCCTGGGCTGTGGTCACTTTCGCTCCGACCCGTCCTACCTGCCGGAGCTGCGCGGCTACCTCGACATGCTGCTGCGCAACCGCGAACGGGTCCGCGCTGCGGTCGAGTTGGACGATTGGGCTCGCGCCGAGGCGATGCCCTCCGACGAGGAGATCAGCCGGGTTCGGGCGCTGATCGGCCGGGTCGAGACCGACTTGGAGCTCAGCGAGCAGGAACGCCGCCAGGTCGACGAGGCCTGCCGGATCGTGCGAGCCACCCACCGGACCGTCCACCTGGGGATGCCCACCATCAGGCCGCCAGACCTCGACCCGAGCCTGCGGCCGGAGCTGGAGCCGGATCTGGAGGGCCTGGGGTGACCGGCGCTGCCGCCGGTGCCGAGGCGCTTGCTGCGGCTCGGCGGCGGGACTCGACCCGCCGCCGCCAACGCGTCCTGACAGCCTTGGAGCGGCTGACCGCCGCCGGCGACCAGATCACCGTCGCCGCGGTCGCCCGCGCCGCCGCGGTCGACCGCTCATTCCTCTACCGCCACCACGACCTCCGCGCCCAGATCCTCGCCCACGCATCCCAGGCCCGACCGGACGCCTCGATGCCGCGCACCACGACCGTGAGCCGTCAGTCGCTGCTGGCCGATCTCGCCAACACCCACGCCCACAACCAGCGGCTGCGCCGCCAGGTCGGCAAGCTCACACAGCGCCTGTCGGAGCTGCTGGGAGAGGAGGTCTTCCGCGCCAGCGGCCTCGGCGGGCCCGCCGAGGACGACACCAAGGCGCTACGCCGCCGCGTCGCCGAACTCGAGCAGACCACGGCGGATCTGCGCGAGCAGGTCCAGGAGCAATCCGAGGAACTGGACGCCGCCAGGGCGACCAACCGGGAGCTGATGGCCGAGCTCAACCGCCTACCCGGACGCCGGCCCGCCGCCAACCCGCCGCAGCCAGGGAATCCGACACCGCGTCGATGAGCGCCTGCGAGCACGCCAACGGCCCGCGAGGGGCCGCCTCCTCGCTTTACTGGACGCTGTCGTTTGGATAATCTGCAGCCGTGTTGGCGAACGTGCTCGTCCAGATAATCGTCGGCGCTGCCGCATGGGTGATGGGAGACCGGACGTGGCCGAGGACGCTGGAGCGGCCCCGCATCTCGTCGAGCCGGGACCAAGTCCAGAGCCGGCGAGGGGCCGCCGGGGCCGCCCACGCGACCCCAGCGTGGACGCGGCGATCCGGGCAGCCACGATGGAGCTGCTCGGCGAGGTGGGCTATGGGCAGCTGACCATGGAGCAGGTCGCCGGGCGGGCCAAGGTCAGCAAGTCAAGCCTATATCTGCGCTGGCCCAACAAGGTCGCGCTGGTGGCCGACGCTCTCCAGCACCGCGCCCGTGCCGTGCCCGAGATCCCCGACACCGGCAGCCTGCCAGGCGACATGCGGTCCTTCCTTGGCGCGCTGCTGCGCTCACGCACCGCGGCGTCGCGCGCCCTCCAGGCGGTCAGCGTCGAGATCGCCAGCAACCCCGAGCTCCGCCAGGCCTGGCACCGCGGACTGGCCGGGATGCTCACCGGCTGCCTGCGCACGATCGTGAACCGCGCCGCCGAGCGCGGGGAGCTGCCCGAAGGCAGCGACGTGGAGCTGCTGTCCCAGTTGCCGCTGTCGCTGCTGCAGACCTGGCGGCTGGAACACCAGCACGACCCGGACGACGTGGTGGTCGAGCGGATCGTGGCGCAGTTCTACACCCCCACCCAGCAAGAGCCGCAATGATGCCTACCACCGAGATGACGATCCAGGCACACCAGCTCACCAAACGCTACGGGCCCACGCTGGCGGTGGATGGGCTGAGCTTTCGCGTGTCCCCTGGCCGGGTGACCGGGTTCCTTGGCCCCAACGGTGCCGGCAAGTCCACCACCATGCGGCTGATCCTCGGCCTGGACGCCCCCACCACAGGCACAGCCACCGTCGGCGGCGTCGCCTATGGCCGGCTGCGGCGGCCGCTGTTCCAGGTCGGCGCGACGCTGGAGTCGGCCGCCGTCCATCCCGGCCGCAGCGCCCACGCCCACCTGCTGGCATTGGCGCAGGCCAACGCGATCGGTCGTCGCCGGGTGGACGAGGTTCTCGGCCTGGTCGGGCTCGAGCGGGTCGCGGGCCGGCGGGGACCTTCTCGCTGGGCATGACCCAGCGGCTGGGCGTGGCCGCCGCGCTGCTCGGCGACCCGGGCGTGCTGCTGCTGGACGAGCCGGTCAACGGGCTGGACCCCGAGGGTGTGATGTGGATTCGCACCCTGCTTCGCAGCCTCGCTCGCGAGGGCCGCACGGTGTTCGTCTCCAGCCACCTGATGAGCGAGATGGCCCAAACCGCCGACCACGTGATCGTGATCGGCCGTGGCCGGCTGATCGCCGACACCAGCGTCCAGGAGCTGGTCCGGCGCGGCTCCGGCGGGCAGGTCCGGGTCCGCTCCCCAAAGGCCGACCGGCTGGCCGCGCTGCTTCGCGCAAAAGGGGCCACAGTCGAGATGGGTGCTGACGGCACCATGGTGGTGCGCGGCGTCGACGCTGCTGCGGTGGGGGAACTGGCCGCCCGCCACGGCCTCGCCCTGCACGAGCTGGTGGCCCGTGAGGCCTCCCTGGAGGAGGCGTTCATGGACCTGACCCGCGACGCCGTCGACTACCAGCAGCAACCCCAGAAGATGACCCGCGCAGGAAGGGTGCCCTGACCATGACCGCCACCGCCGGCAGCCCCGAACCGTCCGCACCCCCACGCAGTCCGTCCACGCCACTGGCTCGCCCGCCAGCCGCCCGGCCGCTGGGTCCCGACCTGGTGCGCGCGGAGTGGACCAAGCTGCGCACGGTTCGGTCCACCTGGTGGACCATTGCTCTCACCATGGCGGGCATGGTCGTGCTCGGCGCGCTGTTTTGTGCCCGCTACGGCATCGGCGGGATCAGCCCCTCGGACCGGGCCACCTTCGATCCGGCCGCCTACAGCCTCAGCGGCTTCTTCCTGGCCCAGTTGGCCGTCGGGGTGCTGGGCGTGCTGACCATCACCAGCGAATACCAGACCGGGTCGGTGCGGGCGACCTTCGCCGCCACCCCGCAGCGCCAAGCCGTGCTGGCCGCCAAGGCGGTCGTGGTGGGCGTCGTCACCGCGCTGATCGGGACCGCCTCGGCCTTCGCGGCCTTCCTGGTCGGCCAGGCCGTCCTGGCCCAACAGGGCCTCCAGGCCCACCTCGGCGACCCGGGGGTGCTCCGCTCGGTGGTTGGTGCCGGGCTCTACCTGGCCGTGCTGGGGCTGCTGGCGGTTGGGCTTGGCACCCTGATCCGCTCCACCGTCGGCGCCACCGCCGTGGTGGTCGGCCTGGTCTTCGTCCTGCCCGGTATCGTGGGTGCCCTGCCGTCCTCCTGGGACGAGGCGGTCACCCCCTACCTGCCGTCCGACGCCGGCCAGGCACTCATCGGCCGCACCAAGTTCGCCCCCCAAGGCCTGCACCTGCTCTCGCCCTGGATGGGCTTTGCCGTCGTGTGCGCCTATGCGGCCGCCGCCCTGGCCGCCGCCGCGGTGCTGCTGAGGCGGCGGGACGCCTAGCACCTGCACGGCCCGCGTCGGTCCGGTCGCACCGATGCCGAGCTACTTCATCATTTCATGAGACGATGTAATACTGGCCGAGGGAGGTGCACCGCAGATGGCCACGCCCACGACTACCATCGTCACCTGCGAGCCAAAGCCGGCGCTCCAGGACCGCCCACCGATCAGCCAGCCCGAGGCCCACCGCCTAGCCGCGACGTTCAAGGTGCTGGCCAACGACAGCCGCCTACGGCTGCTGCACGCCCTGGCCCGCGCCGGCGAGCTGTGCGTCACCGACCTCGCCGCCCAGGCGGGTATGCGCGCCCCGGCGGTCTCCAACCAGCTCGCCCGCCTGGTCGACCAGCACATCCTGGTGGCCCGCCGCGACGGCAACCGCATCTACTATCGCATCGAGGACCCCTGCGTCACCCAGCTGCTGGAGCTGGGCTGGTGCCTGGCCGAGGACGCCGCCACCGCGACCCGGGCGAGGGTGGCGCGGTGAGCCAGCCGACCACCAGCCCGCCCCGGGCCACCCACCCAGCGCGACAACCAGCACACAGCCGCTTCCGGGTCGCCGAGGGCTGCCTGGACTGCGCCGGCGACCTGGAAGGCGCACTCAGCCACCTGGCGGGGGTCCAAGCCGTCGAGGTGCTCAGCGCCGCCAGGATCGTCACCATCAGCCATGACGGCCGCCTCGACCCTGCGGCGGTCAGCGAGCAGGCCGGCCGGCTCAGAGTGCGCCTGGCGCCTGCCGACACCCCAGCGGCCCGCGCGGCCGCCGCACCCGGGCGGGGGTGGTGGCGCACCCCACGGCTGCTGGCCCTGGCCGCCGCCGAGCTGCTCCTACTGGCCGGCCTGGCCGTCGACAGGCTCGCCCACCAGCACACGCTGGGCACCACGCTCTACCTGGCCACCGTGGCGGTTGGCGGCGTCTTCCCGTTCCGCACCGCCATCGACGTGCTCCGCCGGCGGCGCCTGACGATCGGCACGCTGCTGGTCATCGCCACCGCCGGGGCGCTGGCATTGGGCGTGGTCTCCGAGGCCGCCATGCTGGTGGTGGTCTTCTCGCTCGGCGGGGTGCTGGAGGACTACGTCAGCGACCGGGCACGCGGCGCGATCCGTGCGCTCATGACCCTGGCCCCACCGACCGCCCACCGCCAAAGCTCCGACGGCTGCCTGGAAGAGGCCCCGGTCGAGCAGTTGCAGCCCGGCGAGGCGGTGCTGGTGCGGCCCGGCGAGCGGCTGCCCACCGACGGCGTCGTGCTGGCGGGCGCCTCGGCGGTCGACCAAAGCCCAGTCACCGGCGAGTCCCTGCCCGTCGAGGTCACCGCCGGCACCGAGGTGTTCGGCGGGACCGTCAACGGCACCGGCGCCCTCACCATGCGAGTCGCCAAGCCCTACCAAGACACGACCCTGGCCCGCATCATCCGCCAAGTCGAGCAAGCCCAAGCCCACCGCGGCCGCGCGCAACGCTTCGCCGACCGCTTCGGCGCCACCTACACCCCCCTGATGGTCGTCCTGGCCGTGCTGGTCGCCCTCGTCCCGCCGCTGCTGGCGGGCGACTGGCGCGGCTGGCTCTACCGCGGCCTGGTCGTGCTGGTGGTGTCCTGCTCCTGCGCGCTGGTGATCAGCGTGCCGGTCGCGGTGGTCGCGGCGGTCTCCCGCGCCGCCCGCGACGGCATCCTGATCAAGGGCGGCGCGCACCTGGAGACGCTCGGCCGGGTGCGGGTGGTCGCCCTCGACAAGACCGGCACGCTCACCCGCGGCCACCCGCAGCTCACCCAGGCCATCGGCCTCGACTGCCAGGACGCCGGCCAGGTCCTTGCCCTTGCGGCGGCGGTGGAGGCCACCAGCGAGCACCCGCTGGCCGGCGCGATCCTGGACGCCGCCAGCAGCCGTGGCCTTGCCTGGACGCCCGGCCAGAAGCTGCGCGCCATCCCAGGGGTGGGGGTCGAGGCGACCGTGGCCGGCCGGCGGCAGCCACCGCCGCGGTCGCCCAACTGCACGCCCTCGGCCTGCGGGTCGCCATGCTCAGCGGCGACCACCAGCGCGTCGCCCGCGCCATCGCCGCCCAAGCCGGCATCCACGACTGGCACGCCGGACAGCTCCCCGAGCACAAGACCAGCGCCATCGAGGCGCTGCGTGGCACTTACGGACCGGTGGCAATGGTCGGCGACGGCGTCAACGACGCTCCCGCCCTGGCCACCGCCGACGTCGGCGTGGCCATGGGCGCGGCCGGCGCCGACGTCGCCATCGAGACCGCCGACCTGGCGCTGATGGCCGACGACCTGGCCAAGCTCCCCCAAGCGATCCGCCTCGCCCGCCGCGCACTGACCAACATCCGCCAAAACGTCGCCCTCTCGTTGGCCACGGTCGCCGTGCTGGTCGGCGCCGCCCTGGCCGGGCATCTATCGCTGACCGCAGGGCTGCTGCTCAACGAGGGCACCGCCCTGCTCATCATCGCCAACGGGCTGCGGCTGCTGCGGCTGCGCCGCGCCTGACACCCGCAGCACGCTGCCCCCAGCCGCTCTCGGCATCGGCAGCCCAGCCTCCACAGCACCAGTCCACGACATCCGTTGCGCACCGGCTACAGCAAGCCTCGCACCATCTGACCAGCAGAAACCCAGGCAACCACCGGGCCCGAGACCCGAACTCACCAAGAGAACTCGCAGCCTCTCCGAGATGAACGCGGTGGAGATCGACCCCGAGGGCCGCACCGCCTGGGCGCAGACCGGCATGACCGCCGGCGACTACACCAAGGCCACCGGCGAGCACGGGCTCGCCACCGGGCTCGGGGATACGGCAAGCGTCGGCGTCGGGGGGATCACCCTCGGCGGCGGCATCGGCTTCCTGGTCCGCAAGCACGGGCTCACGATCGACGACGTCCTCGGCGCCGAAGTGGTCACCGCCGACGGCGAGCTGCTCGAGGTGGACCAGGACACCCATCCCGACCTCTTCTGGGCGCTTCGGGGCGGCGGCGGCAACTTTGGGGTCGCGACCAGGCTGCGGTTCCGGCTCCACGAGATCGACGAGGTCGTCGGCGGGATGCTGATGCTCCCGGCGAGCGCCGAGGTGATCGTCGGGCTGGTCGCCGCCGCGGAGGCGGCCCCCGAGGAGCTCTCCGTCATCGCGAACGTCATGAAGGCTCCGCCACTGCCGTTCATCCCCGCCGAGCAGCACGGCAAGCCCGTCGTGATGGCCCGGATGGTCTACGCGGGGGATGCCGAGGCCGGTGAGCGGGCGATCGCGCCCATCCGCGCGCTCGCGACGCCGCTCGCCGACATGGTCCGCCCGATCCGCTACCCGGAGATTTACGAGGGGCCGGAGCCGCGGCCGGCGATCGACGGGGGGACGAACGTGCTCGTCGATGGCTTGGCCCCCGGGGCGGGGGAGACGATCCTCGAGCACCTCGAGACCTCCACCGCCCAGATACCCGCCGCCCAGCTCCGCGTGCTCGGCGGCGCGATGGCGCGCGTCCCCGACGACGCCACGGCGTTCGGCTATCGCGGGGCGAAGCTGATGGTGAACGTCGCCGCGATGGATGAGCGCCCGGAGGAGGGCCCAGAGCATAAGGCCTGGGCGAGCAGCCTGGCGACGGCACTCTCGGATGGCACCGCCGCGGCCTATGTCGGCTTCCTCGGCGACGAGGGGGAGCAGGGCGTTCGACGCGCCTACCCGCCCGCGACCCTCGACCGGCTCGACCAGGTGAAGCGCCAGTACGACCCGGACGACCTCGTCCGGCTCAACGAGAACATCCGCCCGGCCAAGGAGTGACCGACGAGGATCCGGGCGAGGTTCGGCGCTGGCTCTCTGGCGACGTCCTCACCGGGGGCGACCGACCCCGCGGGCCATTGCGTGGTCGACGGTGGGCTCGTCATCGACCTCTCGCGGATGCGCGACGTCGTGGTCGATCCGGAGGCCCGGATCGCTCGGCCGGGCGATGGGAGCGAGCTGCCTCGACTTCTACGCTGCTTCTTTCGCATGGTTGTGAGCGGTTCGGGGCGGAGTTGGCAAGCCCGGATGGGACGAGGACCAAGAGCCCATGCGCTGGCCGCGCTTGGTGGTCTGGCCCGTAGGTTCGTCGGGGGTGTGATCATGCGGCCTTCGGGGTGGTCGGTGGGGCGGTCTGCTGCTGGTGCTGGTCGATCCTGTGGAGCAGCTCGTCGAGGTCAGCTGAGGTGACCTTCCACCCCAAGGGCCGGGCGGTGGCGTTGTAGCGCTGCTGGAAGTCGGCCAGTCGCTGCCTGAGCTGGTCAAGGTGGGTGAAGTCGTCGGGTGCCACGACCTTGCGCTGGACCACCGAGAAGTAGATCTCGATCTGGTTGAGCCAGGAGGCGTGCCGTGGAGTGTGAACCATGATGGCGTTGGGGAAGCGCTTGGCCGGCCGGTCGATGGCGGCCTGGCCGCGATGGGAGGAGCCGTTGTCCACGATCCAGAACACCGGGGGGCCGAGGCGTAGGGCTCGCGGGTCATGACCTGTTCGACCAGAGCCATGAACGGCTCGATGCCAGTGGAGGCCGCGCAGTGGCCGAACACGCGGGTGCGCCGGTGTCGTAGGCGGCCAAGTAGGCCAGCGCGCCGCGGCGTCGTAGTCGTGGTTGACCCGCCTACTGCGGGTGAACCTCCACGAACCGGTCGTCGGGGGATCGCGGCGCCGGGCAGCGCGGCCGAGGCCGTCGCCTTGCGCCCTGGCTACTCGATGACACCAAGGACGACCTTGCCATGTTTGCCCCGGGCTGCGCTGCGCATGAATGCCGCCTGGGCCTGGGCAAGCGGGAAGACCGAATCGATCTCGGGCCACAGGTCGCCGGTGTCGACGAGCCGGGCCAACTCGAGCAGCTGTTCATGGTTGGGCTCGACGACGAAGTAGTGGGCGCCAGGCGCCTCGGCGGCGATCGTCACGATCCGACCTGCCTGGCCGGCCCAGCGCGCCAGTGCTTGGCCTCCCACGGTGTCAAACAGCAGGTCGCACGGCGCTCCCTCCTCCACCAGCGCCGCGCCCCGGCTGCGGGCGAGCTGCACGGCCACATGCCCGACACCACCGTGCGCGCCCGTGACGCCGACGCGGTCACCAGCCTGCAGCCGGCCATGGACAATCAGCGCCTGCCAGGCGCTGAGGCCGGGCATGGGCAACGCCGCCGCCTGGATGTGGCTCAGCGAACCCGGCTTGGGCGCGAGCACCTCCACCGGCACCAGCGCGTAGTCGGCCGCCACCCCGTCACGGTCGAACGGCGTGAGCGCGAACACGTCCTCACCGGCCCAGAACCCGTCGCTGTCCTCGACGACGACGCCCGACAGCTCATAGGAGGGGATGGCGGGTAGCCGGTCGGTTGGCCACTCCAGCTCGGCACGGGTGATCGCCGCAGCGTGGACCCGCACCAGTACCTGTCCGGGACCGGGCTGGGGCGGCGCGACCTCGTCCAGCCGGAGCCCCTCGATCCCGCCAGGCGCGTGGAGCCGGATCGCCCGCATACTCAACACCTCTCCATTAACGGTAGTTTGTTGATTACGGCGGCAGGTAGAGGTAGATCGGTCGTCCAGCCTGGACCCAGTCAAGCGCCAGCCGCAACGCTGGGGGCGGCACGCTGGTCGACCATCCGCGCCAACAGCGCCGCAGCCACACCGACGGAATCAGCCAGCCCCGCACCCCGCGCAGTGCCTTGGGCCACGACATCCCCGCCACGCCCGCCGCCGGTAGCGACGGGGTCTGGATCGAGACGTTGCGGTGCCCCCCGCGCGGGCGCCTGGCCGGCAGCGGCCGTCGGCCCAGTCGCGGTGAGGGGCGATGCAGGCGGGGCCGGCGCCGCCTCGGTCTGGCCGGCGTGCCAGCAGAAGCTGAATGCGCAGCACACCAGGGTCCAGTGCCGCCGGATCGCCCGGTCGGCTCTGACCTGGAAGTCGGCCCAGCCGAGCTCGCTCTTGACCTGCTTGTAGCCCTGCTCGATCCAGTTGCGCAGCCCATACAGCGCAACGATCTCCGAAAGCTGGGCCTGCTCGGCGCGGCGGCTGGCCGGGCGGGGCAGGTTGGTCAGCAGATACCAGCTGCTGTGCCCTGGCAGGCTGGCGGGATCGGTGGTGGCCACCACCAGCCGCAGCGGCCGCTGCGGCCCCCAGCCGCCAAGCTGCGCGTCGCCTGCCCACCAGGCCTCGGTATGGCCGTCACGAAAGCCCCGCTGGACGCGCCGCCACCGGCCAGGCCGGTTGGGACCGCGCCAGCCAAGCTCGCCAGCGGCCTCGGTCGGGCTATGCGCCTGCTCTGCTGGCGCCCAGGTGCCCTTGCGGGGCTTGAGCGCCAGCACAAACGGCGCGCGAGCGGCGCCAAGCGCTTGGGTGAAGCCGGGGTTGTCGCCGTAGGCGCAGTCGGCCACCACCGCCCGAAACGGGATGCCGGCTGCACGGGCGGACTGGACCAGCTCGGTGGCCAGCTGCGGCTTGGTGCGGAACCTGCCATCCCGCTCACCAGCTGGCAGCCGGGAAGCTGGGGTGTAGGGCACGGCATGCACCGGCCAGTAGACCCGCTCGTCGGCCCACAGGCTGGTCACCGCGACGATGCCGTTGTCGATCTTGCCGACCGAGCCCAGGTACTGGCGGGCCACATGCGCGGTGGCGGTGCCGTCCTTGCGGTCGCCGGTGTCGTCGATCACCAGCGCGCCGCGCTCGTGGGGTGCGGTGGCAGGATCCTCACGCAGCAGCTCGACCCGCCGGTCGTTGACCTGCTCGTGGTCCCAGGCCGACTCCGAGAGGAACCACTGCAGCCGCTGGACCTCAGGATGCTGCGCACCGGTGATCGGCTCGGCGCCGGCCAGCCCGGTCAGGGTCTTGTTGCGGTCGCGGGGCAGCAGCAGGCCCTGTAGGTAGTCACGCAGGCCACGGCGCTGCGCCAGGCTCGACAGCAGCGGGTCGAACCGGGCGGCGTAATCCTCCAGCGGGCCAGGCGCGGGAGGGCAGGGACGACGGGTGGTCATCGGCGGCGGCGACTCCTGACGGCGGGCAGGACCATGAACGGGGACCGCGGGAGCCTATCCCATCTCAACAAACTACCGCTACGGGACCTTGGGTGTCGCCTTGACGGCGATCCCGTGCTCACGATGGCAGGTGGCCGTAACACTCCTGTACCGCTGACTTGGCAGCAAGAGTTGCTCGGGATGCGAACAACTGCCCAACCAGAAAAGGTCGCTGGCTCGAATCCGGCCAACCGCGGCGCCCCGCCCCGGCGCGGGCTGCCCGGGGCGAGGCGGGACGGCTATCACCCGCTCACGGCCGGCTGCGGCTGGTCGCCTCGACCGCGCTCAGGACCAGCCGCGTCACCGCCTCCGGCTGCGACACCATGGACGCGTGCGAGGCCGCCACCTCCTCGATCCGCGCGTTCCCACGCTCGGCCATGAATCGCTGCCCCGCCGGCGGAATGGCCCGGTCCTCGGTGCCCAGCAGGTACCACGACGGGATCGACCGCCACCCCGCCGGGCCCGAGGGCGTGGCGTACCCGGCGCCGCTCCATGGTCGCTGCGTCGCCGCCATCACCTTGGCCGTCTCGGGGTCGACGTCGGCGGCAAACGCCGCGGGGAACGCCTCACGATCCAGGTACAGGTCCACCCCCTCGCTCCCGTCGGGATTGGTGAACGGCACCTGTCGCAGCGCCGCCGGCACCAGACTGCCCGCGAAGGGACCTCCAGACTCAAAGAGCTGCTGGATGCTCTCACCTTCGTCGGGCATCCACCCATTGACGAACACCAGCGCCTGCACCTGCTCGTTCCCGATAGCGGCGTTGGACATGACCGCGCCGCCGTAGGAGTGGCCGACCAGGACAATCGGGCCGGAGATGGTCCGCAGCAAGTCCCCGAGGTAGGCGGCGTCGCCCGTTAGGTGGCGCAAGGGGTTGGCCACGCCGATGGCGGCCAACCCGCGGTCGCCCAGGGCGCGGATCACCCCGCCGAAGCCGGTGGCGTCGGCCCAGGCGCCGTGGACGAACACGATCGTCGGGCTCTCAGCAGCCATCGTCGTCACCGCTCCCTTTGTCGACGGGTTGACCGGTGCCGCGACTGTACCCCCCCGCAGGCGTGCGCAGCCTAATGGTGCGTCTCTGAGGTGTTTTGACAGGTGAAGGGCGTGGTGGAAGCGTCAGTGGATGCCAGCGTCCGCCGCCGCCCTGCAGGACGGGTGGAAGGTGGTCGAGGTGGCCCGGCGTTTCTTGGTGTGCCGCCAGAGCATCCACAGCTGGATCGCCCGCTACCGGCAGGGTGGCCTGACGGCGGAGCCGCGGCGCATCGAGCGTCAGCTCGCGGGTGCAGGGGTGGGTGCCGTTGCGTCGCGCTCGAGCATCTACCGGTGCCCCAAGCGCCGCGGGTTGAGCGATCTCTGACGTCGGCGCAAGCGCCGGGCTTCCGTCGCTGGGAGCGGGACCGTCTCATGCAGCTGTGGCAGATCGGCGTGATGGGCGGCGTCATGCTCAAGGACGGTGCCGGCCTCAGGGTCGTCACCGGTCTCGACCCAGAGAACGGAACGACAGGCGCTTTTTCCCACCCGCCCCGAGGTCGGGCGGTGAGGAGAACATGGTGGCGCGCGGCCGTCGAGACGGCTTGCAAGCGAGCCGTGAGCTCCGGCCGGGGGTTCACGCGCTTTGGGTGTCAGCCGAAGGAGCAGTCGACGATGACCTTGTTTAGAGCGCGCTCGAGGAGGGCGAGTTCCTGGTCATCGAGTTGGTCGACGAACAGCTTTGAGATCCCGCGGGCGTGGACGGGCGCCGTCTCCCCGAGGCGGGCGATGCCGGCCTGGGTGAGCGCCACCACGACACCACGGGCGTCGGTGCCCGCTTTGTCTCGGCGGAGGAGGCCTTCATCGACCAGCCGGGCGACGCGGCGGCTCATGCCCGACCGGGAGATGAGCGCCCGGTCCGCCAGCTCGGTCATGCGCAACGCACCGTGGGCCTCCGCCAGCTGCGCGAGCACGTCGTAGTCGGCCAGGGCCAAGCCCGTCTCTTGCTGGAGATCGGTGTCGAGTCGGCGCATGAGCGTGGCGTGGGCCCGTAGCAGCGAGCGCCAGGCCTTCAGCCCACGGCGGCCTGGCACCTGATCCTCCACGAGCCGGTCGAGGAGCGCTGCGACGTCGGTCTCAGGAAGTATTTGCATGTGCACCTAAGTGAGGGGTAAGGTATTTGCAAGTGCAAGTATACAGGGCGAAGCAGCCCCGGCAAAGGAGCGCGCAGCGCGGAATCCGCACGCGCAGCCGGCGACGTGTTCGAGCGTGGTGTTCGCAGACCACGAGCAGCTGGTGACCCAACCAGACATCTAGGAGGCATGAGATGGCGCAGACCGCGGCCCAGGGCCGGGAGTACCAGGGGGTGTCGATCCCGCCCGCCGGCACCTACGAACTTGACCGTACCCACACCGTCGTCGGGTTCATGGCACGACACATGCTGTCGAAGGTTCGGGGGCAGTTCACGGAGTTCACCGGAACGATCCAGGTGGCCGACTCGCCGGAGGACTCGCGGGTTGAGGTCGAGGTGAAGACCCAGAGCATCACGACGCACACCGAGAAGCGGGACCAGCATCTGAAGAGCGGCGACTTCCTGGAGATCGAGAAGCACCCGATGCTGAGGTTCACGAGCACCGCCGTGCGGCCGACTGGCGGCTTGTGGTTCGAGCTCGACGGCGACCTCACGATCAAGGACATCACCAGGCCGGTCACCCTCTCGGGGGAGTTCCTGGGGTGGGGGCCGAACATGCAGGGGGAGCCGATGCTCGCCGCGTCGGCGAAGACCACGATCGATCGCGAGGACTGGGGGATGACCTGGAACGTAGCGGTCGAGACGGGCGGCTTCCTGGTGGGCAAGAAGGTCGACCTGGAGATCGAGGTCGAGGCCCATCGCGTGGGCTGACCCTCGACGAACGCCTCGCGGGAGCCCCGCCCCTGGCGCATCACGAAGAGATGGATGCCGTTTGGGGAGTTCAAGGAGGAACCAAATGACCACCGCAATCATCGGTGTTGGCAACATCGGCAAGTCGGTCGCGCGGCATCTGGTGGACGGCGGGGAACGCGTCGTCCTGGCCGCGCGTGACGAATCGAACGCGACCGCGTTGGCCAACGAACTGGGCGAGCTGGCCAGTGCCACCTCGGTCGAGAAGGCGATCACCGAGGCGGAGGTCGTGGTGTTCGCGGTTTGGCTCGCCACGCTCAAGGAGCTGATCGCCCAGCACGCAGACCTGCTCAGGGGCAAGGTCGTGGTCGATCCCTCGAACCCGATCGCGCAGGACACCAACGGCGGGTTTGTTCGGACGCTTCCCGACGGCCAGTCCTCGGGCGCTGTCGTCGCCGGGCTGCTCCCCGCCGAGGCGCACTTCGTGAAGGCGTTCGGCACCCTCGGCGCCGAGTCACTGGCCTCGGAGGCCAACCGGACCCCGCGCGCGGTGCTGTTCTATGCGACCGATGACGACCAGGCTGCCGCCGCGATTGAGCGGCTCATCTCGGCAGCCGGGTTCGACCCGGTGAAGGCGGGCGGAGTGGACGCCGCCCTGCGCATCGAGACGTTCGGCGCCCTGCACCAGTTCGGAGGACTGAACGGGAAGGTGCTCGACGCCGCCGAGGCGGACACCGCCGTCGCGACAGCCGCATGACGACCAACATGCCTGAATCGACGTTGGGTGTGGGGATCATCGGGGTCAGCCCTTTGCGGGGCTGGGCGGCCACCGCCCACATCCCGGCATTGCGCGCGCTGCCGAACTACGAGATCCGGGCGCTCAGCGCGCGCAGCGCGGAATCGGCGCGCGCAGCCGGCGAGGTGTTCGGGGTCAGCGCGGTGTTCTCAGACCACCAGCAGCTGGTGACCCAACCAGACATTGACGTGGTCGCGGTGACCGTCAAGGTCCCCCACCATCGCGAGCTGGTAGGCGCCGCACTTGCCGCCGGCAAGGCCGTCTACTGCGAGTGGCCACTTGGCCGCGACCTCCACGACGCGCAAGCGATGGCCAAGCTTGCCGCCGAGCAGGGGGTGCCCACGGTCGTCGGATTGCAGGCCCGCCAGGCCCCGGCCATCGAGCTGGTCCAGGAGCTGCTGCGCGACGGATACGTCGGCGAGGTGCTGTCGACGACCATGGTCGGGCTGTCGGTCCCCGGCGACGTCGTGGTCCAGCCCAACGCCTACATGCTCGACAAGGCAAACGGAGCCAACCTGCTCACGATCGCCGTCGGCCACAGCCTGGACCTCCTCAACCACGTACTGGGCGAGTTCGCCGACCTGTCGGCGGTGTCGGAGCTTCGCCGGCCGCTCATCACCATCGAAGAGACCGGCGAGCAGATCGTCAAAACGGCGGCCGACCAAATCGCGGTGATCGGCACCCTCACGTCCGGAGCGACCGCCAGCCTCCACCTCCGTGAGGCAGTGGCCGGCGGTACCGGGTTCCTGTGGGAGATCAACGGAACCGACGGAACGCTCCGGATCACCGCCGACGCCGCCCAGCCCCAAATCTATCCGTTGACCGTCGCCGGAGCACA
>WNFX01004272.1_pt1 | contig 17486 bp, 24 predicted proteins | sample 5400111 | NCBI WGS metagenome assembly WNFX01 (sample SAMN13153363, study PRJNA577476) | soil metagenome | isolation source: 40 cm soil or saprolite under grassland replicate 1 | place: USA:California | collected 2016-06-15 | reverse complement strand
AAACCCTGCGTACACAATTCAATCGAGATGCTGGAAAGACACGGCTCATTATCCTGGTATCTCCTACCTGAAGTACTTGTCTTGCTGGCGCCCGTTGGGTGCAGACACAACTATTAGCCCAATATCCATCTGCGAAGTTGCGCGTCTATACGGTTTGGTTGCCGATGCTGTGGAGTGATGCGCGTGAAATGTGGAATGGAACGACCATGCCCGACACCCGTGTGATGCATTATTGGGACGGTGAGGCTGTAATAGGACAGTGGTTTGCCAAGCAAGTTGATGGCTATGAAGGGATTGCTTGGGATGCTTATTATCTCTATGGTCCCGATGCCACTTGGGAAACTGTTCCTTCGCCGCTCTTGGGCTCAGGTGGTCCTATTTATTCTGAACAGGCGGCATTGAAGGAACAGGTGAGCACATTGTTGGAAAAGTAAACCTCTTGCATAAGTATTGTATGTTGAATCCTGATCCGCTACTCTACACTAACACTTGCACCTGGTGTCAGTACAGGTGTCTTCGCGAATTTAAAACTAATTCGTGCAGATTAGCGAAAATTCGTGGATAAAGACTTTATGCAAGGAAGGTATTCTCGGCTTTCGCAAGATGTCTAGCGAGCAGTATAAAACCGCCATCCGTTGACCACGCTGAAAAGTACGTGTGACCAGAAGAGACTTTCCAACCCACTTGGTGAGTCACACCACTGTCAGATGAACAGTCTATGAAAAATATTCTTCCAGACCGGCTAGCCGTTATCCGTGCCACGTTCTCCCTGCTCTATCATAGTAACCCCCGTGCGTTCATTATCAGTGCGATTGCTTCCTTGCCGGAACCGCTTTTCTTCCCAATCATTGTATTCTTGTTGCGAAAACTCTTCGAGAATCTTAGCGGCCCCAATGGCACGGTTCAAATATCATCGCAGGTTACATGGCTCAGCCTCGCCCTGTTAGCGATGCTCCTTGTCCAACGTCTCGGAATTATAGTGCGGGACGCGTCATCCACCATCCTGCGCCAGCAAGCATGGGTCACAATCAGCAAGCGAGTGATGCAAAAACTCCCGTCCGTTCCATATTCATTATTTGAGGACAACTCCTTTCAGGCTCGTTATGGTATGGTGATTCGCGACGCGTCTTACCGCTCGATTACCTTAGTGGACACGCTTCTCTCGACTGGACCGATTCTGTTGGGTCTCGTGGGACTAGCGATTACACTCTTTGTCATTGCACCCCTCATGGTCGTAGTGCTCTTAGTCATTGCTATACCAGCCGCCCTCATTGAACGCCGCTTCAGTGATGCGATGTACAGCTTGCAGGAGGGTACAGCTCCGGCCAAACTCCGCCTGGAGGCGCTCACAAATATGCAGGTGGACGCGCTTTGGCAACGCGATGTTCGGGTCTATCGCACTGATTTGCTGACACGGGAGCACGCCTTCTTAGCAGAGGCTTATCTCACACAGCTCAAGCAGCTTACCGCACGTTTTCTTGGATTGAGGGGCGCGGCAGCCAGTGTGCAAGTCATTGGATTAGGATTGGCGCTTGCAGCGATAGGAGCACTCATCAACCGGGGACAACTCACATTGGCGAACCTGGCTGTGTTGATCCCAGGGACAGCCTTTCTCTCTGGGATGATTGGTGCCTTCATCTATCATCTGCGGTCGCTCTGGGAGTCGCTTGCCTACGCTCAGACTTTGTTTGATTTTCTATCGAGATCGTTTGACAGCGAAATGGTTAACATGGCCACTCAGCGAATGGATATGCCCCTTCCCAAACTGGCGGCGATCCAGTTCAAAGCAGTTGGCTATACTTACCCGAACAACCAGAAGTGGGCGCTCACTAACATCTCATGCACTTTCTCGCCAGGCTTGACCGCTATTGTTGGGACGAACGGAGCGGGCAAGAGCACATTGGTGAAACTGATGGCTGGTCTGGTTGCGCCGACCCAAGGTAACCTTCACGTCGTCGCGAAGACAGGAGAAGAGTTTCCATTAGCGACATACGTCAAATCAGTACTTACCTATCGGGCGGGCAATGGCAGCGCCTGGCTTTAGCGCGGTTGATCTATCACGACGCACCGCTCATCATTCTGGATGAACCTAGCGCCAGCCTCGACCCAATGGGCGAACGGCAAATTTTCGAGCTCCTGACCCGCTTGGCGCAAGACAAGATTATTCTATTTACTACGCATCGTTACGATACAATCCGCAGGGCGAACACTATCGTGGTGCTGGTGGATGGCCAGATTGCGGAAGTGGGTGCTCCCGAAGAATTGGAGCGCAAAGCGGGTGCATTCTGGTCGCTGTATTTTGGACAAGGATCCAAGCTAAAACCAACGGCCTAACTTGGAGATTTTGATTAGGAGAGCAGACCCTAGTCAATATAGAACAATAACATGGAACAGTTGCATAATTAACTAGAGTACGATCAGTCAACTATCCACGCGTAAGTATTTCACATCGGCAAGAAGCGGCAGAGCCAATCTGGTTGGATTGCTAGTCTTGAGAAATCCAGGCGGTGCAAGATAGCCCGCCCGGCCAATCACACTGAATACTTGCGCGGCTATATGCGGCAGTTGCGCAAGAAACTGGAAGACGACCCTAAACACCCGTAGTATATCCTCACCAAACCAGGCATGGGTTATCGCTTTATTGCGGATGAGTAAATCCTTTCAAGCTCAAGCTGCCATCCTCGGCTGCGAATCCAGCACTGGAATGCGCTGGAAGCCATCTTGTATTGCTACAACGCTCCAACAACGGGGCGTTTTTATTTTTCCTTTATATGATTGGTCAAATTTTTTGTCACCGTTTTATGTCTTCTTGTTAAGATTTGTTTAGTGATGAGGCGACATGACCAGACTTAACTCACTACCTCCATCTTTGACTTCATTCCCCGCTTCTCTTTCAAAACACGAACCTGCACGTCGTTTAATCGTTCTGGTTCCCGACTTGGAATCGGACTACATCCCGGCGATACATAGAATTTGGGAACTAGCAAATGCCCAGCGTGCAAACGTACAGTTCCTCGGTCTAGGTAAAGATACAAGGCAGGAACTCAGTCTTCGTCGAGTATTGGCCACCATTTCGACGATGGTGCAGGACGACAAAGTATCCACTGAAACGAAAGTCGAAATTGGAACGAGCTGGGTGGACGTCGTAAAACGGAACTATCAAACGGGCGACATGATCGTTTGCTTTGCAGAACAACGCGCTGGGCTTCTGCATAGACCATTAAGCCAGATCCTGAAATCGAATTTGAACTTTCCTGTGTACATCCTTTCAGGTCTTTATCCGCAGAAACGCAAAACCAATTGGCTTTCGCAGGTTATTGTATGGTCGGGTTCCGTTGGAATCATCATCGGCTTCTACATATTGCAGGTAAAAATCGATCAATTATCAAAAGACTGGTTTCAAAATGCCTTGCTTATATTTTCAATCATACCTGAAGTCTGGTTGATCTGGGTTTGGAACAACCTGTTCAGATAAAACACTGGAGAAATCAATCAGGCTGGAATATATGATCAACCACAAAGACAATTCACAAACCTCGATTATTGAACGAGCCGCGGATCACAAACCGCCGCGCACCTGGCAGTCCTGGTTTATAGGTCGTCCCTTATCTACAGCAGATGCCCCTCATCAAACCATCGGAAAGGTTGTGGGTCTGGCGGTTTTCGCATCTGACGCGCTTTCTTCCACTGCTTACGCGTCCCAGGAAATTTTGGCAATTTTGATTGCCGCAGGAACAACTTCTGCGCTTCAAAATGTTTTCCCAATTTCTATTGCCATTGTAACTCTGCTTGCGATTGTAGCTGTTTCTTACGAACAGACCATCCATGCCTACCCTGGTGGTGGCGGTGCGTACATTGTGGCGCGCGATAATCTGGGAGAATTGCCTGCTCAAACAGCTGGTGCGGCATTGCTTACCGATTACATTTTGACAGTAGCTGTATCGGTTGCATCAGGTGTGGCGCAAATTGTTTCTGCATACCCGTCTCTTTTTCCATATCGTGTTTTAATCAGTGTAATAGCCGTATTGTTTATCACACTGATAAATTTACGTGGGGTAAAGGAATCGGGCACAGCTTTTGCGATTCCAACATATTTTTTTATTGTCATGATGTTGCTTACAGTTGGCATAGGAATGGTGCGGCAGTTATCTGGAGGACTGGGTGTAGTATTGGACCCGCCTCATATCGAACTTGCAAGACCTTTAGCCATAATCACGCCGTTTTTGCTCTTACATGCTTTTTCCAGTGGCACGGCTGCCCTCACAGGGATTGAAGCGATATCAAATGGTATCACTGCTTTCAAAGAACCGCGCAGCCGAAACGCTGGTGTTACGTTAATTTGGATGGCGGTCATCCTCAGTACGTTCTTCCTCGGTATATCTTATTTGGCTGGGCATATCAGTGCCGTCCCGTCTGAAGAAGAGACAGTGATTTCTCAGCTGGCACGCACCGTTTTTAACGGTCGCGGATTGTTATACTTGCTGTCCATTGGCGCAACTACGATTATTCTCATCATGGCCGCGAATACAGCCTTTGCAGATTTTCCTCGTTTAGGCGCACTTCATGCCACTGATGGGTTTCTTCCACGTCAACTTACCTATCGCGGAAGCCGCCTGGTTTACTCCCGCGGTATTGTGGCTCTTGCAGTGATCTCATGCCTCCTAATCATCCTCTTTCGAGCCAGTGTCACGCGCCTGATTCCCCTTTATGCAATTGGCGTATTTCTTTCCTTCACGCTTTCGCAGGCCGGTATGGCACGACGTTGGTGGAGGGTTGGTCATTTACAGTTTGGTCAAGAAATTATAGATCCTGGTTCCACGCTGCGTTATGAGGCGGGTTGGCAGATCAAGATGGTCATCAATGGCTTTGGCGCGATCTGTACAGCGATTGTCATGGTAGTTTTTGCTGCCACAAAGTTCTTAGATGGCGCATGGATCATTTTGATCCTTATTCCAATCCTAGTTATAATTTTTTTTGCGATTCATCATCATTATAAGAACTTTGCCAAAAAACTTTCGCTCGATAATTTCGGTGGGTTTCCTCCCCAAACTATTCGTCATCGTGTCATCATTCCAGTCAGCGCCGTGCATCAAGGGACACTGGCTGCGCTACATTATGCGCGCCTGTTGTCAGATGATGTAACAGCTGTCCATGTCATGATTGAACCAGCGGAGGCTGAAAAAGTCCGTCAAAAGTGGAAGAAATGGGGTGAGGGCGTACGTATGGTTATGTTGAATTCGCCCTATCGTCTTTTTGTTGAGCCCCTGCTAGGCTACATTGCAGACATTGCACACCAGCGGCAGCCCGGCGAAACCATTACCATTATAGTTCCCCAATTTATTTCAAACAATCGTCTTAGCAGCGCGCTTCACATGAATACGGCTGACCTGTTGCGCAGTCAGCTTATAAATCAACGCGGTATCGTTGTCACCAGCCTGGCTTATCATGTGGATGAAAAAGATGGTGAATATTAAGGAGTTATCTATATGATTTTAATCGTCGTTGGATAGCGGCGGAATGATGTGCGGGCGCGCGGCGCATTACAACACATTAGATAAAATGGAGTGATTTGGCCAGTCCTTGAAAAAGATTCAGAGATAAGTCAAGATTCATACTCGGAGTCGATAACCCACACCTGGCTCAGTGAGTAAATAATGTGGGCGCGCCGGATCAGGATCGATCTTCCGGCGAAGGTTACTGGGTTGAAAATGGTAGCTTTTCCCGCAGCTGAGAGAACTGCGACAGCCGTGCCAACCAACACTACCGTCACAGGAATGAGGACCATGATGGAAGCCATCTTCATTTCATAAGCTTCAATCTTCTTGCCCAGATATTCAGGCGTGCGGCCCACCATCAAGCCAGAAACGAAGACCGCGATGATGACAAATGCCGTACAAACCAGAGCCAACGCCGCCGTAGATGGTCTCGCCTAACTGCATCATCCACATCTGGATCAGTCCGCCGAGTGGCATATATGAATCATGCATCGAGTTGGCAGACCCATTCGACGCAGCAGTTGTTGTTGTAGCCCACAACGCGGAGTTTGCGACCCCCAAAGCGGACTTCCTTCCCTTCCATGTTCCCACCTGGGTTGATACTTGTTTGAGATTGGTCAATGCCCATTGCAGCAAACGTGGGGTTTCCGCCCTGTTCTGACCATACTGCAACCGAAAGTAACGTAACAAAGATGATTGTCATCGCTCCAATGATAGGGGCAGAAGAATATAAAGTGTAGTGCGGGTCAAATCCACCCAGAAGTTGCCAATCCCTGTGGGTTAAGTGGTAATACACCCTGCAGTCTCTGTAAAGCATAGACTACGATCAAGCCAAGCACGTTGAAAACCGTCATTGCTATGGCGTAGGTCTTCCAGTTCATATCCTTGTCGGGCTTGACGCCCGAGAAGCGATAAACGAATCGTTCAACGGGATCTAGCCGCGGTCCAGGAAGGTATGCTCGCCCTGATAGACTTTCACCATGTATGAACCAAGTGGTTTTGCCAGTGCCAATAAAATGATGAGACATAAAGTGAGTTGAAGCCAACTATAGCGATTCATCCGAACCACTCCGGTTTAAGTAACGCCAGAACCAGATACACGAACAAAATCAGCGTAATAACGCCTGCGATTACATATAATACGTTCATGATTTTTCCTCCATGAGCCGCTCACAGACCACAATGAGTCCATAGGTGAGCGCGAAGAAAAGAATCGTAAGTTCGAGATAGAGTAAATCGTTCATAATAAACCTCCGTTCGAACTTAGTGTATGTAATTGTCGGTCAAAATGGGAGCAAGAAGAATGATAAAAGGGTCAAGAAAATATAGAGAAAACCGTTATTATGAACAATCGATGATCTGGTTGTTGATTTATGTTTTAACTATCAGTCTGTATGACCTGCATACCTGTCGTATTCCGAATTGGTACACCTTCCCCTTGATCGCTGCCGGATTAATTATGCATTTCCCTGGCCGTCTTGATTTATGGCTTGGAGTTAGTTTATAAGGGGTTTTTACTGAGTTGATTTGAATTCATCTCGAGTGCGCTGAATAGCTCGCTCGAGATGCCGTATTGCAGTTTGGTAAGCGCAACCCGATATTTTGACCATAGCCTTCGCTAATGGTCTGATCGCAACCGCTTGTGAAACATCTGCACCACTAGTCGTCAAAATTTGGGTGGCTATGACTTGAAGTTCATGGTTTCGTCTGGTTGTGTGGTGTGTCATTGTCACTTTATTGAATTCTCAAACTGCAAGACATATTAAAGCTTTACTCTTGCAAAGCGTCTATACGTCGTTGGCTGTCCGCAGAGGAATATCCGTTTGGATAGCGCACTTTCAACTTTTCTATATTAGTTTGCATAATTTCGCCCAGGTCAAGATCAAGGGTGGTGCATAATGCAGCGGCATACCAAAGCACATCTCCTATTTCCTTTTCAAGTTTCGTAAGGTCAATACTATGCCGATGAAACACACCCTTCTTAACAAGTTCAGCGACTTCCCCAGCTTCGCCAGCAAGCCCAAGCGCGTTCCACACCACCATAATTTCGTGCCCTGGTATCTCAAAGCCTGGCTGGTCGATCATTGTTCGTGCAGCTTGTTTTTGATAGTCAGATGCATTCATTTCTAAGTATTCTCCTTTGGTATGACAGGACGGGATTATTTAAACAAGGTTACAACGCATCATGAAACACTATTAGCAAAAGACAGAGAATCGATTATCATCACGGAGTACATCCGGCATTCGTTAATTGCAGTAAAGCACTTTAGAAATTATCAGGAACCTTTATGCAAAAGAAGCTCCAGACGGAGGTCTCTCAGTTGTTGGAGAAAGGGGGACTATTTGCCCAGCAGGGCAAGCGGGAGAAGGCTTATCAAACGAGTCTAAAAGCGACGAGTGTTGCACCTGAGGAGCCTCTCGCCTGGTATTTGCGTTCGCAAACTGCCCCCTCTACAGAGGAACAACTCATGTGCCTGAGCCGCGCCTATTCTTTGGATCCGGCGTTTCTGGATGCAAAGAAAGAGTTGCGCACTGCCGTTCAAGCTTTATTGAAGCAGGAACCTTTTCTTGCCTATGTCCATGAAACCGAACAGTTCTATCAGGTGAGGAGTGGTCGGGATCTGCTCATCAACATTCCCAAAAACAGGATCTTTGAACAACCTTATCTCCAAAAAGCTCCAGGGTTTGCAAGACCAGCCTTTGTCTGGTTATCTCTCTCCCTCCTTGCTTTAGTGCTTGGTGGCGTGGGAGCGCTTTTGCTGGCTCCTATCACAGCCTTTCAGGCGTTGCGACTCCAATCGTCCTCTCCATCTCGTGGGGATCGAGTACGCCTGTGGATCGTGTTCATTCTCTCAGTGATCATCTGGCTAGTATCCATCCCCATTAGCTGGCTGCTCTTGATCCGTTTTTATCCTTCATGATCTACCGCTGGTCTCACGCATAACATGCGTAAGTAAACTTTTGACTTGCTTTGTATGCTAAATTTAAATTTCAAGCTTAGATAATCTGGCGGCACTCTGTAAATGCTCGTACGCGCTTTATATCTTTCCACCATTTGGTTTGCACTCAGCCTGTTCGCCACGCTGATCATGGGATCGCGTTTGCGACGCAGAGACTTAGCTCTGTCCCTGCTCTGGCTGGCAGCCGTACTCTTCGTGGGGAATCTGATTGCCTTATTCACATTTGGCAAGGTCTTTGAAATATTCGGTCTTTCATTGATCGCCTTTATATTCGGATTATTATGGATCATCAGGCTGCGTGATTGGAATGCCGCTGGGCAAGTAACCTGGGCAATGACGCTGATAACGACAGGACTTTTCATTATCTATACTTTCTTGCTCACAGCCTTTTCGCCGTTGAATCCCTTATCTTTCATCTTTGCGCTGCTCTTCTTCTTTCTCGAAGCGATCACCCTCCTGTTGGCGCTGGCACACATGCATGAAAGCCTGGATGTGGTTTGTCGCGTTCAATGGCAGCGTCTCCTGGAGAAGCTCGAACCTGTCCCTGATTACGTACCCATGGCGTCACTGCATGTCCCTGCTTACAATGAACCTATAGAGATCGTGCAAAAGACGCTCAATTCATTGGCACGGTTAAATTACCCTAACTTTGAAGTATTAGTAGTGGATAACAATACTCCATTGCAGGAGACCTGGAGGCCTTTAGAAGAAATCTGCCGCAAGCTAGGTCCCAACTTCCACTGTTTGCATCTGGATCAATGGCCGGGGTACAAATCTGGCGCATTGAACTTTGCCGTAACACAGACCGACCCGCGCGCAGAGATTATTGGAATTATTGACGCGGATTATGAAGTAGACCCGGATTTTCTGCGTGAACTGGTGCCCGCCTTTGCTAACCTGCAGGTGGCTTTTGTGCAAACACCGCAAGATTATCGTGATCACAAGGGAGATGTATTTTCAGAATCCACGTATCGTAGCTATAAATATTTCTTTGAAGTCTCCATGCCCTCTCGCAACGAACGCAATGCCATTATCTTCGCCGGTACGATGGGATTGATCCGCAAATCTGTCCTTGAAGAGATCGGCGGCTGGGATGAATGGTGCATCACCGAAGATGCAGAAGCCAGCTTGCGCATTTTGAAAAAAGGTTATCAGTCCCTTTATATCAATCGAGCCTTTGGCAGCGGTCTGATGCCCTTCAATTTCGAAGGCTTGAAGAAGCAACGGTTCCGCTGGTGCTTCGGCGGCATTCAACTCCTCAAGAAACATTGGGAAGCGCTCATGCCCTGGGCGCATTGGGTGGACCCCGAGAATAAATTGACTCTCGCCCAACGTTATTACTATCTCGTAGGTGGGTTGGGGTGGTTTTCGGATGTATTCAATCTTCTGTTTGCCTTTTTCCTGGTTTTGGGAGCCGTCTTCAATCTCTTTTCCAGCCCGATACAAGTCCGACCACTCACGAATACAATCCTCATTGTTCCCGCTGTCTTCCTGTTCCTTCACATCTTGCGTTTCCTGTGGGTCTTGCGCAACAAGTTGAGAATTTCCCTAGGCATGGCAGTGGCGACCATGTACAATTTTTTCAGTCTGGGATGGGCAGTGACCCTAGCTTGTATCCAGGGTCTCGTGCAAAGGGAGGGCGTCTTTTTGCGTACGCCTAAATCCACCGCTTCCTCCAGGGCCTGGCATGCCATCCAAGTGACGCAGTGGGAAACCGCCATTGGTCTGATCTGTATGCTCATAGGCTTTCTCGCTTTTGTTACGAATCAGAATTGGCGCACATTTAGTTTGTGTGTCCTGCTGTTTTGGCAGGGCAGCCTCTATATTGCTGCGCCGCTTTACAGCCTGTTAAGTCTCAATAGGGAAGCAGCCCTGGCGGTCCGCGTTACCGAACAGGGCAGACCGGTTATGGAGCACCGGGCCGCGCGCTGGGTCGTTGCTTTCTCCATGCTGTTGATCGCTGCTTTTAGCCTGATCAGGCTTCTTCCCTCTCCGGCCGGGTTGCCCGGATACTCGCGTTTCCTTCCCATTGATCTTTCGCCTCAACAGTTACTTGGTCACGAACGTGAGACGACAAAGACTGCTATCGCGACTGTCAAGGTTGAGAGCGCTAACTGCCGCGCCAAACCCAAAGGTAACGCCGAAAGGGTTACCATCCTCTACAGAGGTCAGAAGGCAGAGATCGTAGGAAGAAATGAAGATCTTAATAACCCGTGGTGGTACGTAAAAATTCCTAACTTGAGCGGCAACTGCTGGTTATGGGGCATGACTACAACCATAACTGGATCAGAAAGTGATATTCCGATTATCCGATGAGGAAATAAAAATATCGCCACAGCACTTGTTATTCTGCTCGTGATTGTCCTTCCTAATTCGTGGCGTTTGCTGGTTGAAATCCTAAGCGAACAACAATGGAAAGGATGAGATGGGATGTACAGTGGCGGGAGCCATGGCGTTTTCAAAATTGATAAAGCCGATTACACTTTACACTCTCGATGAGACTTGTCATTTGGATGCTATTCCGAAAGGAAGATCGTTGCCGAACTTTACAGTTTATAAATTACTAGAGGCTTGCCGCGAACCGGGTTGTCCCGTCTGCCGCTTGGAGCAGCATAGTGTGGAGCGTTATCTGGATAACCAGTTTTATGAAAATGTGAACGCTCCTGCCTGGCGTGATCGACTGCGTAGTAGTTTAGGTTTCTGTCGGGAGCACGCCTGGCTGACAGTGAATCAACGTTTGGGCGATGCCTTGGGATTCTCAATTATCTACCATGACGTTATCAATAGTATTCTCAATCAGTTAAATAATAGTGGCAGTTCAGCGCCGACTTCCCGTCGCCGGATATCATTACTTCGGCAGATCCCTGAACAAGCGCGGAACATGATCGAGAAGATGCTTTCTGCCATCACCCCTCGGAAGCGTTGTCCAGCTTGCGATCACCGAGATGAAACGACCCGCACCACTTTATCTGTGCTAATAGAGGAGTTGGAAACGTCGGAGATGATGGATGCTTTGCAGGCTTCAGAGGGTTTATGCCTGCCACATTTGAGACTAGCACTGGAACACGTAAAGGATTTTTCTGCTTGCGAAAAACTTCTCACCATCCACCGCCCAAAACTCGAGGGCTTGCGAGCTGAACTAGCAGAGTTCATCCGTAAAAATGATTATCAAGCAATGAAGGAGGGCTTTGGCAAGGAAGGAGATGCCTGGTTGCGGGCAGTCAGCATGTTCGTAGGAAGTAGGAAATAAGCTAATAAAATTTGGAGGCCGCGGCGATGGAGTCCGCACTTGGAGGTCTGATTCCCTACCCTATCATCTCTTTAGGGAGAATCCCCATTTTAGTCTTGGTCATTTAAATGTACATTACGCTCTATGAGAACATTAGAGATGTTTTGGAGAGGTTCAATCCTCATGATCCTTGCAGGTCTCGCCTGGAGTCATTTTGCGGATGGCGGTCTGCTAATAGGATCTATATTAGTATTATGTATTCCAATCTGGCTCTTCATCGGACTGTATAACGCGGGTTACTTCTAAAATTTTCCTGACCCGCACTAAGAATACTACCTCGCCCGTTCAGGTAGGTAGATTGAGAGAGCACTGCAATAGATAGTGAATAAGCCACGTCTACTCAAACGTCGGATCATGCAGTGATTATTGGTTTGCATATTGAGGGAGGCACGTTGATTCATTGAGAAAGAGTAGACAAAAACTGGAGAAGGGTGTAAAATGTATTTGCTCGTTGTCCGGGTGCCCCCCTCACTCTGACAGCGGGCATTTTGTTTAACGTGGATCTTGCACTATCTTTAATTCCAAAGATCGGACGCATTGAAGAAAACGCTCAACAAGTATGGCGTCGATCGGTTTTCGTTATTTCCTGGCCTGGATAGTTTGGCCGCTCATATTGAATGGTTATAGTCAAAGGGTTATTCATGATGCGTACGCATGAGCCAATTCCGGCGCCGCCCTTAGTAAATCTTAAGGCGTTTGTAATGAGCAAATAACTAATTAAGAGCTTTTTTGTGAGATAATTTTGCTATCCAAACGCCGAAAATCAAGAACGCGAAGATAGCATCCAAGCGAACATCGAAGCTTCCTATTAGATGGATATTGACAAAGGAGAGCAACGAGAGTGAATGTAAGGGAGTATGCAGGACCGCTAGGAGTCCTTGCGGCTGGTGTAGTTGGGATTAGTCTGTTATGTAGTGTTTCCTCGATGGCGATGAGTGATTTGAACAGCCATGTTTTCGCTACTATAGTCCCGTTGAACATCGTCGACTTGGCTGTCTCCAATCTAAACACCGCTGCCGCGCTCACTCAACAGGCTGTGACTGCGTTTGTCCCCACGCCTACAGTAGGCCCCACTAATACAGAAGCAGCCTTACTCACCCCAGTGCCTTCCAACACATCCTCTGTCTTTGCGTCTGCTACTCCATTAGGACCCACGCGGACGCGACGTCCGCGAGCAACAATAACGTCCACTCCTAAACCTCTACCTACCAGGACAAATCCCCCACCCCCCACTGCGACAGATACGCCTGCCCCAACCGACACTCCTATCCCACCCACAGATACCCCACTTCCTCCGCCTACTGACACTCCACTGCCTCCACCGACAGATACTCCTGAGCCTCCTACCTCTGAACCTCCTACACCTGTAGATACTTCTGCTGCACCGGTGCAGGTTTCATTTCCAATGGAAGGATCATTGCCGTGATCAACAACCTATTCGCCATTCTTCCCTCTGAGGATCCGCACGAAGGCGCACGCAAAAAGATTCAGGATCATCCCAGGTTCGGCGCGTGGTATAAGTCGCTCAGTGAAAATACGCGCACAGCGTTTGAGATGCTCTATCTCACCGATGTCACGCCTGAGCTGATCCTTTTTGCACGTCAAGTACCCGAATCAGAATGGTGGCAATCAGTTTTCTTAAGAGTCATTAGCAGCGGGAATCCTGACCCAATCGGAAAAACGCTCCTTACCCAACATGCCCTGCTCACCGTTATTGCTGATATGGAAGCCTTTGGCAAACGCATCACACCTCGCGTGGCATAACCCTTGAGGCATAAGATAAGTAGCTTACTCACTAGGCACGATCAGCCACATGATCAAGTAAACCAATATGCCCGGTACACCACCGGGGATAAGGGCAATTAAAAACGCCAATCGAAACCAGAATGCATTCAAACCGAAGAATTCTTCCAAGCCACCACATACGCCCGCAATGATACGGTTGTTGCGCGAGCGATGCAGCGCTGTTCCAGTAACCTTCATCACAACCTCCTAACTCTCTAGAATTTATATCATTCACTGACTCTGAATCCTGGCTATTAAAAAAACACTCCCCTTGGTCCCCTCATTTCTTTGCCTGCGCCAGCTCCAAAAACACAAGCAAATTCACATGAAATGAGGGACAGAGGAGATAAGCAAAGACCTTGTCGTCCCGCGGAGCCCACAAAACTTATACTTCTGGAGGAGGGGGCGGATTTCTATCTATATCCTCATGTACTGTTCGAGGAGAAAATAGCGCCACCAGAAAAGCAATTCCCAACAACGCAAGTAATCCAAATAAGACAATTGTCCATATGCCAGTATTATCTGTGCCGGTGACCGGGATTACCCCTGGCGTCACCACAACAGGTGTTCCTACCACGACAACAGTGGGAACCACAACCGTAATTACAGGCACTGTAGCTGTAGCCTGGAACTTTGCAGCCGGTGGGGCCGCCGGTGATCCAAAGGCGCTTAAGAATAAGGCAGTAAGGATCATAACCGAAAACAATACAGCTTTCAGTTTCATAGTAACTCCTTTCGGCGTTATAGAGTTCCAAATAGAAATCTTTTCTATTGTTTTACGCTCTCTATAACGAGAGTACTTATAAATTGTTATTCTTTACCTTATCAACGAAACATCTCTTGCACCAAAGTATTGAATATGTCTGTGCTTATTTTTCATATTAGCAAAATCTTAGAATTAGCTTAGATGAAAGCAGACTATGGTAGGATTGAGTTTATAAACATAGTAGATGTCATAATATTGTGGTTGCTTCTATGCATATTCCCCCTGCGACTTCCATCACAGCAGAATAAAATTTTAGCGAACCGATCTCCCGGTATGATATGCAGTTTGGAAGCTACCTTTACAGGTAGGTACAAATGACGATGATTAACTTTAAGAGAACAGGGGGAATATTAGGCAAGGAAATCGGAACAGACTTCGACTTGAGCAGCATGCCTGCGAGTGTCGCTCAACGCTTGCATAACCTAATCAACGAATCGAATTTTTTCGAGATTCCCGTCGTGGAGGATTTGCAAGCTTCGCCGGATGAATATGAATATCTTATTACCGTTGTTGCTGGCAATTCGATTCATACAGTACGTGTCAGCGATACGTCCATGCCAAAATCCATTCGCCCATTGGTCGAACAACTAACTGAACTTGCAAAAGCGACTACATAGTTCATATAGTTAACGCCTGGACTAGCGCGTAATTTTCAAGTCCATAAAATGCAGAATGAGCTATTTGTTCAGCTTTATTCTGCTTTTGTTTTATTTAAAGGTTCGCGCGTCTTTATATAATCTTTGCGGTTAAAATTCAAAAATGACGGAACAACGTTCCCGCGTCACTTTGCCTTTTGCATTGCTGACCGCGATTTTAGCGGTTTCCACTGCTTCGATTTTTATCCGTTTTGCGCAAGCGGACGCGCCGTCACTCGTCATCGCCGCGCTCAGGTTGACCTTTGCAACTCTGCTGCTTGCTCCTATCGCATTGACTTATCACCGCGCAGAACTGAAGAGTTTGACACGCAGGGAGATCACACTTGGAATCATCTCAGGATTATTTCTCGCGGCGCACTTTGGAACGTGGATTTCTTCACTTGAATACACAACAGTAGCGAGTTCTGTGGTCTTCGTATCAACTGGCCCGCTTTGGGTAGCGTTGCTATCTCCAATGTTGCTCAATGAACGCTTGATGCGCGCAGCAATCATCGGGTTGGCAATCGCTATTTTAGGGGGAACAATGATCGGCTTATCTGATGCATGCACCTGGAATAACGGACTTCAATGCCTAGACTTGGGTCATGTGATGCAGGGACGCGCCATGTGGGGCAACTTTCTGGCATTGATCGGCGCATGGACCGTTTCAGGCTATCTCATCATCGGCAGAAAATTGCGAGCACAGATCTCTCTCATTCCTTATATCTTTTTGGTGTATAGCATCTCTGCAATTGCATTGATCGGGACAATGGTCATCGCGGGTCAATCACCACTTGGGTATTCGCCACAAACCTATGGATGGATTTTCCTGCTCGCGGCATTCCCGCAACTGATCGGTCATTCGACGTACAATTGGGCACTGCGCTATCTGATAATATTCCATATGAACGGAAAAGTTTTCGCGTGGAGACAGAGAAGGGCGCAGCGAATGTTGCGCGCGTCCTAGGCTTTTCTGAACGCCAAGCTGTGAAGACATTGATCTTTCAAGTAGACACCGGTGAGCGCGTGCTCATGATGCTCGGCGGTGATCAAAACGCGATTTCAGGGAATCTCAAAAAGGCGATTGGCTCGCGCAATATCAAAATGGCTGATCCTGAAGTCGTAAAGAATACAACAGGATATGTAATCGGCTCCATCCCTGCCTTTGGCTGGCAGCCATCTGGATTCCGATCCTTCCTCGAAGCGAGCCTCGTTAAAGAACCCATCCTCGGCACAGGTGCCGGTCAATGGGGTGAAGAGATCATGATCACACCCGAGAATTTGATCAGGGCAAGCAATGCGATTGTGGTCAATTTGACGGATAGGGAAAAGCCAGTTGGCAGTGATGAGTAATTGGTTTAGTTAACGACGAATCCAATCCACGTAGTTTTGCTCGATGTAGTAGGAGAAATGTTTGATGCGAATGTCATCACTGATCTGGTCAAGAAGTTTTTTCGCCATATGCTTGACTTCCCCAATGGGGTGATTATAATGTGATTGAAGTAGACGGTGATATTCTGCAGTTTAGGTTGATGGATACATGAATTATATATCATTTGTGACGATCACCAGCTATAAGCAGTGATGTTGGGGACGTCAACCAAGTACATAGTTGGGCAGCTTTCATTGGTGCGTATGACGATGAAACAGAAAGCATGCTCACAAGTACTGCGCTCCGTATACTCCCATGAGCATCATCGCGGCACGCCGCAACATGCATGTTGCGGTAAGCAGATCGCTCGCCGGGCGCGACATCCCATTCCGCGGCGGCGGATGCAATTGGATGACTGGCGACGGGCACGGGATGTGCCCAACGAGGAAAGGAGAGACATATGCAAGGTTTATGGAACCATCGAGGCGCGAGACGGATCCGACTCACACTCGCGCTACTCCTGGCTGTCGGCATAGCGACCATCGGGAGCCTGCCGGCGCAGGCCACCTCAAGCACGTTCCAACAAGTCAACCTGGTCTCGGACATTCCCGGTCTGGCGCTCCACACGGACCCGGACCTGGTGAATCCCTGGGGGATCTCGCATAGCGGCGGCAGCCCGTTCTGGGTCTCCGACAACGGGATGGGCGTCTCCACGCTCTACAACGGCGCCGGCACGAAGCTGGGACTGACCGTCACTATCCCGCTACCGCCCGGCAGTGATCCGGGCACCACGTCCAAGCCCACCGGCCAGGTCTTCAATGGCAGCACGGATTTCGTGGTCACAACGGCGGCCGGCTCTGGGCCAGCCCGCTTCATCTTCGCCACCGAAGACGGCACCATCGCGGGCTGGAACCCGGCTGCCGATCCCACCAATGCAATCCTGGCCGTCGATCACTCCGAGGCCGAGGCAATCTACAAAGGTCTCGCGATCGCCACGAATGCGGCCGGCAACTTCCTGTATGCCGCGAACTTCCACGCCGGGACCATCGAGGTCTTCGACAAAGACTTTCAGCCGGTGCAGTTGGCCGGTTCGTTCAGCGACCCGAACATCCATCGTGGATTTGCGCCCTTCAACATCCAGAATCTCGGGGGCAATCTCTACGTAACCTACGCCAAGCAGGATG
>WNFX01005433.1_pt1 | contig 17489 bp, 20 predicted proteins | sample 5400111 | NCBI WGS metagenome assembly WNFX01 (sample SAMN13153363, study PRJNA577476) | soil metagenome | isolation source: 40 cm soil or saprolite under grassland replicate 1 | place: USA:California | collected 2016-06-15 | reverse complement strand
TAAAAAGTACAGCAGAGGAAATTTCAAAGATAATTGGTGATAATACTAGAGTTGGATGTGTTATTGGAGATGTTTCACAAGAAGAAATCAGTATATCTTTAATAGAGCAGACAATAAAAAAGTTTCAAAGAATTGACGTATTGATAAACAATGCTGCTATAGCTGAAAAAGTAGCTATGAAAAAACCGGATCAAATGGCAACTAGCGAGCAAGCGTCCCGTTATTTTACCCTAGAGGAATATGAAGTTGCAGATGCTAATCTAAGGGCGGCATATTTTTGCATCAGACAAGCAGCCAAGCAAATGGCTGAATTGGAGAAAGATGAAAATAGAAAAGAAAAACGATTCAGAAGAAAAACGTCTCCATATTCAATTATTAACATATCTGCTCCCTATGAATCAATCCCCAAGGTAGATGCTGATGAATATACTATGTCAATGTCTGGAGTAGATCCGTATACGACTTCAAGAGCTGGAGTAAAATCTCTCACGAAAACCGTTGCATTCCAACTGGCAGAGAAGGGAATAAGAGTCAACGCCATAGCGCCGGGTTTAATAGCTACGGATAAGATAAATAAACAATTTCTTGGAGATGAAGCAAAGAGAGACGAAAAGGAAAGAGGAATTCCTTTTCATAGAATCGGACAACCAGAAGAAATTGCAAAGATCGCACTATTCTTGGCGTCGGATGATGCCAGTTATATTACGGGGAGTATAATATATGCAGATGGTGGTCTTTCTTTACCTCGTTCAAATTATTTCCTTGAAAGTGAAATAGAACAAGATTAATTTTGTTCTATTTTAAATGTTACTAACACTTAAGTTGGTGTACTCTTATCATAGTAATTATGGATAAGAAAATTGGATGCTGACATTCCATACTTTGATAGCGCTTGTACATGCAAAATATGTAATCATGGGTGTGCACGAGATTGTATAGAAATCAATTGTACTTGTTGTAATACTGGCAGTCATACCATGATTTTAGATGGAATAGAAGGCTTTACAGCATCAAAATCAAAATGAGAAAATCCATAGCAGGAAACAACAAATTTTCATGTCTGATAATTTTTCCTGATCAAAGATATTCTCTTGAACACATGAGCTTACTATATGAGTATACTCAGTTTAACATAATATTTAACATAATAACTTATTTTACGAGCTAATGTCTCTTGATTATGCGTTATCTATTAGGAAAGTGAGATGGCAGAGATTGTGTAACTAGCGGGACCGCCGTCTGATTACTGGATAGATTTCCCAGCTGTAAATGCAGAGAATTTGTCAAGCCTTGAAGCCTACACATTATAGAATGGACGTCAGAGCCAATATGCTCAGAGAGGGCCTTTGTTGAATCTAGCTGACGTTGCTGCATGAGCGGATGAACAGAATAGTAGAAATGGGCTTACGTTAAGTAATGAAACAATAAATAATATTGGCCGGCTGAAATTTTTCATGATCTTTGGACTTGCATATTGGAAACATAGAGATTGTATCAAAACTTTGATGCACATGATCCTTACTATCCTTACATCCTTACCAAATAATATGAAACACCAATCGTATTATCAGAAGTTAATGAGATGAGGTATGTAAAAGCAAGGATCGTAAGGATGGTAAGCATGGTGTGATGTAAACTTTCTGGTAATTGGCGGTCTCCTAAATTACTAACTATTTCTGGTTGGGTAACGCTGTTGGACTAGATTCTCTGGACACTCACAAAATCCTCTAGAATCTTCAGATAACTCACCTTAATAATTACAACGTCAGGTAATCTCTTGCTTGTTTGTATGGATATTGATCTGATTGGAATATTATTTTATTGAACTTGCCATTCCTTTATACTCTGTTGTCAAGCCAATGCGTTTCTTCAGATTATAAGATAAATGAACATTACCTTGGAAAGCAGAATTTTTAATAAGCCTGTTGTGTTATCCATGCTTAACGGCAAACTCTTTTATGCAATATTCAGATACTAGATTTGATGGAGAAGTACGAGGTTTGATGAAGAAGGTATGCGAGGAATGTAGCATGCAATTTAAGGACAATGCGGAACTGGGGATTCATTTGCGTCAATACCATAAGAAACCATACTGTGGTACTTGCAAAAAAGAATTTACTAACGAGTCAGAATTTAGAGATCACCTAAAAAGTATTCATGGTCTAACATCCAATGCTCCAGCCTAGGGTTGATGTAATATAGTATCATTATTTTCCTATGCACCTCATCCGCGACATGGCTTTATGTAGAGTAATAATCAGTATGAACTGACCACAGCACCTAAATACGAAGTATCGGTGTTATATTATCATGTGAGAACATGACGAACAGCTATCGCCGGCTTTTCCTGCTCCATCACAGGGAGCTTTCTTGCAATAACAGGCAGCTGTGTCACATTTATTGCACATTAGATCTTTGATTATAAATGATATTAATAAGGATTACCATGTGCTGAGAAAAAAAATCCCTACAATGGTTATTTACTATTACGCTCATGATAATAAAGTATGTTATCATTAGTATGTCGTGACATAGGAATTATGGACTGCGAATATATTGCTAGAGGAGAAACCGAAGAAGAATTTTGGGGAGTGGCAGTAGAGCATATATAATAAAAGTGCATGGCACGGAAGATGCGGATATAACGCCACAATTTAAGGAGACTTATGAACGGTACGTCAAATATTCCTAAAATCAGACAAGAAGGTATCTTAAGTGCTGATTTTGTCTTATTTTTTCTCTGTCTCGTCTAGCACTTGGTGTGGATTTTAATGCCATTTCGCAGCAAGGACAAAACACACCATCATGATAGATGTAGACTTCACACTTCAGCAGTATTTCTTGCTAGCAGCATAATTGTTCTTGCCGCCGATGATTTTGGAATATAGTCTATTGCATAGATTCCTGCAACCTATACGGGATTGTGAAAATTGGAAAACATCTACAAATGTTAAGAGATGCTTTAGAAAAGGAAGCAAAAGAAGGAAAGTTAAGCAAATAAGGATAAGCCTACAATCACATGTACTTTGATATCAATAAGATTTACTAATGAGTACGCACTCAAACATGAGATCAATACACTATATGCCATTATTACGATCATATGAAATGAAAAATACAAGGGAGACTTTATTCAAGCAGGGGGAAGATTAGGAGAATGCGAAAAAGTAAAACATTGAAAGATAAACAACAAAAATAAGAAGAAGAAAATGAAAAGGCTGAACTAGAATGAACAAAGAGGGGTCAAGATAGACTCTGAATATTTCTTTGACATATAAACAATATAGCGTCCAATATAATCCTTAGTCAGTCTCAATATAGAATCTCATTAGCTATAACTGTAAAAAGTAAAGTCATCTATAATACTAGATAGAAATTGCACCGGGAGGATGACGATGACGTCAAGAAAGATAGTCTATCTCGTGATTATGACACTGTATTAAAAGAAAGTACGATACTAACTACATTCGGTGGTGTTTTGTTCGGTTTTCTGCTAAAAATATCGATTAGAGGTGCAAACCAGCTAATATACACTGAAAAAATTATTCTTGTCTTGGCATTATTTTCCATAACTATTGCAGTCTCACTCTTTGTTATGCCTGTGATATATCATCACTTACAATTTCCTTATACTGACGTAGATAAATTCAAAAGAAGAGCACACGTGTGATTTATGTAATGCAGTATTCGATAATGAGGAAAAGCTGAGCAATCATGTTTCAATGGCATCACATTAACTATCGTACCTCTTATAACCTATTTTTGATATTGCTTATATAACCAGATTTCTATATTTACCACCATTCAATAATGAACTCCAACCCTAGTTCTTTTTATATTCTTATACCGCTCTTGCTTGGATAAAACCCAGTACTATAACTCTTTTTAATTCGGTTGTGACAGTGTTATTATGAATACGAAACACGAATCAACAAGATTAGAGAATTCTACATACAACATTCTGATGGCACTTGGCAAGGAGGCAGATTTCTTGTATTCAACTGTTGACACTTACATAGATGATGCCAAGAAAGATAATAGGCCACATTTAGTTGAGATATGGAATCAAATGAAAAGGGATAAGGAAAAACATCTGCAGATGCTAAGGGAAGCTTTAGAGAAGGAAGCAAAAGAAGAAAAACTTAGTAAATGATAATAATGTATTTGTACCATTGGGAATGCAATAAGTACATACCCCAGTGACACATACAGAACTAAGATAAGGAAAAGGAAAAAAAGGTAAAACTTTGAAACATCAGCAACAGAAACAAGAAGAAGAGGGAAAATCTGAACTAGAGGAAATTAGAGAAGATAACATAGAAGCAGCCAAAAAACAAAAGTCGAAAACAATCAGCAAACACAGCAAACACTCAAGAGGAAAATAGCGCATTAATCGTTTTCACATGGCTAAGGTAATTCTAGTTAATGTCATAAAAGAATCTCATTTAGATTCAGAGTGCAGAGGGAGGATAAAGATTTCAAGGCCGTTTTCATTCCTATCTGCCAATTTAGTAGTCCAGTACTCTCAGAATTTTCATAACCCTTAATTACAAAAAGTGGCAAGTAAAGCTATGTCAAACAACAAAAATTCTGAACCAGCAGACGCTGAAACAGCATCTTCCCCTAGTAAGAACGAGATTTTCATGGGACTGAATGAGGATCTGGCCAGGGAGTACAAAGCGATTATACAGTATGTGGTATTCAGTTCAACGTTGAAGGGCGCCGAGTATGGAGACATCGCTGACCAATTGAAAAAACATGCCTCACAGGAACTGGCACACGCTCTGGAGGTGGCTAGGCAGATCGACTATCTAGGTGGAGACCCAACGGTGAAAGGCAAAGACGCAGAATATTCACAGGATTCAAAGAGCATGCTTGAGATTGACCTGAGAGCTGAACAAGAAACTATCAAGAACTACAGGGAGAGGATCCGTCAGGCTGAACGCGCGGGTGAATTTGCACTCTCTGAAACATTAAGGGATATTATCGCACTAGAGCAGGATCACGAAATAGATCTGAGAGACGCACTAGGACTGCGATGAGAATAATAATAATCGAGAATGTAGTACTAAGCTTGATTAATATAGGAAACCTTCTTACCCAATAAAGTTCTTGTATTAAGCGGATTGACTGATAAGCCGCAGGCAGTATCAGAGTAGAATGCAAATATATCCTATCCTGGAAATAGTCCAGTCAGCTGAGAAAAGTTATTGGATAAAGAAGAAGACATTCAGATAGCAGCCCAGAGATTATGTAAAGACAATGATATGCCAATGATTCGTGCACTATCAATGCTTCTTAGTAAATATCAATGTGAAAGGCGCTTTGAAGAAGCTGAAATTGTCGGCAAACTCATAGAAGCTGAAAAAACCATAGACAAAGGAAAATGGAAAACAGAAAGCGGATATTACGACGATATGTGACTTATGTGACCCCATAATACGATCTTGAAATAGAAGCTTCCTCAGTAATGGGCTACGGGGGATATAGTAATACCGACATTTCCTAGCTTACCGATTCTTCTTAATTGAAAGCTCTATATCCTATATTTCCTTGACGACATCTGACAATAAATGATAAGGATTAGTATTCAGGCAGCTCATGAACAAGTAAATCCTAAAGATCTGTTAGACGATGTTATAACGATGGATGAAAATGGAATTGAAAGGTGCTGGACTAGTGATCATTATATGCCATGGTGGAATACTGGAGCATCCGGCGGTGCTGCATGGCCTTGGATTGGAGCGGCATTAGCCAAGACAAGAAATATAGCAGTAGGCACCGGGGTTACTGCTCCTATATTGCGATACCATCCAGCAATTGTTGCCCAAGTATTTGCTACTCTTGGATATATGTTCCCAGGTAGAATATTTCTTGGAATTGGAAGAGGAGAAGCTCTTAACGAAGTGACTACCGGTCATAATTGGCCTTCCAATGCTGAAAAATTTGGAAGACTAAAAGAAGCAATACACTTGATTAAGAGGTTATGGACCGAAGACTGGGTTGATTTTAGAGGAAATTACTATTGGGTAAAAGATTCTAAATTATATACCAAGTCTTCGAAGCCTATTCCTCTTTATATTGCAGGACTCGGAGAACAAACTGCTGTACTTGCTGGCCAAGAAGGAGATGGATTTGTTACTAACGAGCTTGATACCGAAGCAATAAGAAACAAATTATTTCCAGCGCTAAAAAAAGGCTGTACGAAATCAGGAAAAGATTATAATTCTCTAGAAAAAATACTCTTCATTCCCGCATCATATAATGAAGACCTGCAAAAAGCTCTGGAATCAATTAGATTCTGGAGAGGTGCTATGATTAAGGCGTTCTTCGACGTAGATGTTCATGATCCTAGAAAAATAGAAGAAAATGGCCAAATCATAGGTGATGATACGTTACAAAAAATGTTACTTGTCATATCAAGTGCAGAAGATGGGATAAAGAAGCTCAAAAAATATACTGAATTGGGTTTTACAGAAATCGTCTTAACCAATTCAAGTCAAGTCAGGAAAGAATTAGTAAAGTTAGTTGCAGAGAAAATATCTCCTAATTTTGAATCAAGGTCATAGCAAAGAAGAAATTAGAGTGTAATGATGAGAATATTGCCGATTATTCTGCTAGTACAAACTAATCCCTTATTATTAGATCAAAATTTGCGATTAGGTAGAGAATCACATCTTCAACACCTGCAGCAAAGAACCCCCGCACCGACAAATACAACATCTGCCTGAGTGATCCTCTTCACGAATATTGCTAGCTCTAAGTGACGCATAGGCAAGACTAGCCTTTGGATATCTCAGGTCAACAAATTTCCTGTCCCGCCCCAGAATTCTGATGTAAACAGATAAGGTCCCTTTAGGCAAAGTCATGATCGATAAGCAATTGGATTACATCACTCATAGTTGCAGGTTGTGACTCTACATTACTGATATAAAGCGAGCAATACATATTGGAAAATATTAGCCTTTCCTTTGGATCAAGTCCTGCAAGGTGGCCTAGAATGTCAGCCGCATCCCATGAATCACCTGCTCCTAACAAACTTCTGATAGGAACCTTTCTTGTAGGAAAAAAAGCCGCGTAGTTACGGTTCGAACAAGCTGTATATTCTTTGGCGTGTAGATCTATATTAATTCCAATCCTCTCAGTAAATCTCTTTAAACTCTCTTGTACCCTTTCCTCTGAATCTGCTTTTAAAAATGAAGAATCAAAATTTAAAATGTTTAGAATTGATTTAAATTCATTTTCGTTTAAACTAAGGATACCCTCAGCATCTCTGATTACTGATAATAAATTGTGAACATCCTTTTCCCTATTTTGAATATCTCCTGGATCAATAAAATGAAGGGCCTTCTTGGAGTTTTTGAATACATAGTCTGCTAGATCCGTTCCTAATTCATTACTACTCCAATCTACTAAACATACCGCTACTGAATTCTTGAGAATACTTAGATCATCTTCAGACGAAATAATATTCGGGCCAAATCTACTATCGTCTCCTCTATCGCTTAAAGATAACTTGGTTACCTCATCTAGCAATTCAAATGCAGTATTATAGCCTTGTTTTCCCCTTTTAATGCGAAGATTTATTTTATCTTCGAGATAAGAGAAGGTATTATTAATTATATCTAAACCAATTTGGTCGGCTATTGTAAAAAGACTAACTTGTACCCCAAGTCTTGCAAGGCAGTGTGCCACATTAACCGCTTTCCCACCCGCCCGTTCATTGGTTCTGATCCCGGGAACAGCCTCGGCACCTAATTCTACTTTTCTGTTTATGATATCTAACAGCTCTTGCTTCAGATTTGAATTTTATAATCCGATCAATGAAAAAATCAGCCATTACAGTAATAGGGCCGTCTAAACTGGGGTTGACAAGTTTTTTAATCATGTTTCTAATCAATTGTATATCTGTTTTGTATTAGATCAATTGTATCTCGTATAGTTACCTGGTCCATTTTGGTTCGCTATATATTGGTAATCTGTTTTGCGCATGATCTATTTTGTCCTTTATCGTTTAAATGATTTTGCAAAAGTGGTCTCTTATTTTCATAATAAAATTTTTATCTGCCAGTTCGGTTTGTCTGTCTTTCAGGCCCTTAGTGTAAACACAGTGAGAAACTTGGATAGAGGACAGCAGTATATTCTATTATGTGTGGCAACATGGTTGGCACAAAAAAGTAGCGTTGGTACGGCGAACGCTTTCGTTTATTACAGTTATAGAATAAACGTGCTTATTCAGAAAAGTCTGTTATGCTACTAAGAAACTTTTAAGCCTAAACCTAAAAGCTCTGTTCACATAACAGACAACGTTTTATTGGATCTAATCATTTATTACACTTTGCAGTAAATCTTCTAGGCTAGGAGAATACAAAAAACAAGCGTGTTATACGTAATCAATACCTGTTCACTTAGAAACAGAAGAAGAACAAGCTAAAGTTAGTAAGAACCGAGAACATTCTTTATACCGATTATGTCGGATTTATTTGTGTTTAAAGTAAAGCATAATTATGTCATGGCAGCGAGCCTTTAGTTTACTGTTCGATTTCTAGGATAGGCAGCGTCAGGATCGGGCCAACCTAACAAGGTTCTGTGTAGTTAATTTGTAATTTCGAGATATTGTACATCGCTTCAATGATTATCACGAGCAATTAACAAATTCTTGTCTATAACAGAATTTTCTTTTTTTTGTTCGCTTTCTATCATTCTCGAGTGTTCATCATCGGAAATATAAGTCTAATATTCTATATTACACCATAATAGGTATGCCTGAAATTGACGGTCGAAGGAAAAGAAGTCTAGGTGGTGATATCTATTCTAAAACAGAACTCGACACTATACTAACAACAATTAAAAAACTAAATGCAGATAAGAAAGCAATATACCTAAACAATGATCACGGTATGCTTGAAAATGGGCTTTATTTGTTAAAAACACTTCAACAAGTAGAGCTAAAATGACATCCGTGATTCGTATTCTCTAGTATAATCAGATCTTGTATGTAGAATTGTCTAATCTTGTTGATTTGTGTTTGGTACCCATAATGACTCACAACCGAATTAAAAAGGGTTTTTTGACAAGACATTTTGCATCGCATTATTCATGATAATTTAAATGCATTTGGTGGTAGCGAGCGTCTTGTTGCCACTAGTATACAATGTTTAACAGAAAACGGATTCAATGTTGACCTTGCTACATTTGAGATGCCAGATATTATGAAGATTCAAAAGCTATTCGGAATAGATCTCAATAATCGTATTCGTAAGATACTATTTTCAAACCTGCATTCCATTCTGAATATGGATGAACAATTAATTAACAACAATATTGATGGTTACGATTTAGTAATAAACACACATGGAGATTTGTTGCCATTCTATGAAAAAATAAACGTAATGCTATGATAAGGCGAATATAAAAAGAAAGGTAGATAATTAATCAAATTCACTAGAGTGCTGCTAGCAATCAATCCCTAACTTCCGATCATTCTTAGGGACAACTTTTCTTCTGCTAGGATAATATCAGCGTTACTAGATGACCAGAAAGAATGTAAGAACAGCGGACAACATCAAAGCTGATAATAACTTATGCAAGAACACTTATTGCCAAAATGTGAAATATTGCAATATTGGACTTCTCGAGATATTTAACGGAAATATCGTCATATAAGAGAGTTGAAGAACTTCGTGATATAGATAGGTCAACCCTTTTTAAAATCATAAACGCACATCCGCCATCTTTGTATCTTAGGTTGAGACGCCGTCGTGAACCTTATAATAAAGATGAACAGAATGCTATAATGAGACTCAGAGAATCTAACTTGGTTGAAGAGGTACAGGGTAAAAGTAAATCATTGTTGGGAAGAGAAACAATGTATTTGTTAACTACCTCTGGATTATTTTATACCTTTTCCAATCTGTTGAGTTACCCACCACAATTGTTAACACGATACCAAGATAACATAACACTAAACACTATTCTGTTTCCTTACTTCGAAGTAGATACTATTGAACGCTCCACTGGTCGCTTTTACTCTGTAATAACTCGATATCTGCAGGAATGTTGTAGCACGACTCTCCATAGAATCGATACTAATACAGCAAATGCAACGGATATGAATCCGAAAAAAGCAGATCGAGAAAAGCATGCCAAGATTTTAGAGTCTGATTTACAGTTGCATGCCAAACTTATAGCATTTAAACTGGGAATGATGTATAGTCAATCAAATATACTTGTGATGGTTAATTCTGATGATGTTGCCGATGATAGCGCTAGAGTTGCAATGTACGAACTTGAAAGCACAATGAAGACTGTTCTGTCTAAAGACAAAAAGTTTATGCGATTGCTAAAAGCGGTTCAGGTGGATTTCGAGTATACATTTAGAGAATTCATGGAACTAAAATAGAAGTAAGTCCAACAGCAATGTCAGAATTTATTTCCAGTCAGTCCAGCTCTTTCTGGATAACAGTGTAGCATTTAAATGATATATTTTCCTATTATCTGAGTACCATATCAAAATCCGTACCACCACCCACGAGCCCAAATAATCCAACAGGGCCTACTGCGGCGACTTATATATGCGAAGTTTGTAACACGGCTTATAATTCTAAGAGCGACCTTGAGCTACATAATAATCAGTCCCATCCGGACAGAAAGACAGAAGAACTATAGAAATATGGATCTATAACTCAAAAAAGGATGGTGTATATAATAGATCATTGAAAACGAAGAAAAATAAAGATGCAAACAAAAAGTCTGCAACTCAAAAAAAGCGCAATAAAAGAATTATAAAAATAAAGAAATAAGATCGTAGTTTCAATATTCTCCTATTAGCCAACATGCGTTCGTGATAGGATAAGATCGTAGAACCTATCCAAGAATAGAGGAAATCTCTTATAGAAGGGGTTAAATAAAATAAATTTAATTGTAAATAGATGAAGGCTGCCATTTTTGAAAAGCCGGGTTTAGAAAATTTAAAGATAAAGCATGATTTAGAACAGCCAAAAATAACAGATCACGATGTCTTGATAAGAGTTAAGTCCGCTGGTGTAAATCCAATTGATCACTTTGCGGTGTCTGGCACACGCGCAATTAAACCAATACCGCATATACCGGGAGCGGAGACGAGCGGTGTAATAGAAAAAGTTGGATCGCACGTCACAAATCTGAAGAAAGGTGATAAAGTGATTGTGCATAACAAGGTGTTTGATGGAATTTGTGATATGTGTCTGAGTGGAAATGATATGTTATGTAGAAACGGAGGGTTGATAGGTGTTGCTACTAATGGAGGCTTTGCGGAATACATCACTATTCCGGAGAAAAATGTCTTTAAAATACCAGACGAAATGCAATGGGAGTTAGCGACTAGTGTACCTGTAACCACTCTAACACCTTATCATGCATTAAAAGAAGCAGCATTAAAAGCAAATGAATCCTTGGTAATATTTGGTTCATCAGGAAGCACAGGGATGATGGCTGTTCAATTTGGAAAGAAAATGGGCGCAAAGGTTATTGCGGTCTCTAAAGACGATTGGGTAAAAGATTTTGGAGCCGATTACATTATAGATGAATATGATAGGGTAGCAGAGAAAGTTAATGAATTAACTCAAGGCAAAATGGCAGATGTAGTTTTAAATTCTCTAGGGATACAAACATGGGAAAATAGCTTTGCATCAGTTGGTCTTAATGGGAGATTGGTAACATTTGGAGGTCTAACAGGTGCAGATATTAAATTAAATATTCAATCACTTTATTCTAAGCAAGTAAAATTAATAGGTTCTACTGGTGGCACTAGAAAAGAGATCACAGAAGTCATAGATATGTCTAAAGAATTAAAGACTAGAGTGTGGAAAAAATTCAAGCTTGATGAAGCTAAAGAAGCCTTACAGGAACTATTTGCTAAGGAAAGAGATGGGAGGATCCTCTTGGAAGTATCCTAAACGCCAGACCCTCAAGCAGAAGGTAGGATATAAAATAAAGAGTTAGACCTACTGCCTAGTTGGATTTACTAAAATATCTCCAGTTGTCTCGTCTACTTTTATAGGATACGAGTTGAGATCTGTAGCCCACACTGTTGCATCTGATACTCTTCCGTTTCTAACATCAAAGACCGCATAATGCCATGGACATTTAAGGTTATATCCATTAAGCTCACCCTCATCTAAAGGTCCTCCTTCATGTGTACAGATTTCGTCAATTGCATATATCTTTCCTTCAACCATAGAAAAGACAATTTGTTTTCCTTTGACTTCGACTTTACGCAAATTTCCTTCCTTCAATTCATTCTTATTCGATACCTTTTGATATTGTTCTTCGGCAACATGTGAGGCGAGGAGATTCCCTTTCCAGAGTATTATTGTCCGAGAACCCATGTGATAGCAAGTAAATATCCTAACAAATCTGTGGATTAAAAAATGACAGATTTATATTGTAAGTTGTAGATATTCGTTAGGGAATGGTAACAATAAATAATACTTTAAAGGATGCGGTCACAGACATGTCATTAGATAGTGATGTAGTTTCGAAAAGGCAAACATCGACGATAGCATGTCCCTTATGTAAAGGTGAAAGTGTAATAACAGACCCTGCATCGGCGGAGATTATTTGCTGTAAATGTGGTATGGTGATTTTAGACAAAATAGAAGAACAAAGAAGCGGCAGCAAACCAGGAGCACCCAGTATTTTAAAAGATAAAAATCAAACTGGGACAGCAGCGGCTCCGACTCCCTTAGCTCGTTCAGATATGGGACTTTCCACAATTATAGGCAAAGCAGATAATGATGCTAGCGGAAAAAAGATTGATCCATCCATGCACCCTACATTACAAAGACTGAGAACGTGGGATTTTAGAATTCAGACTTATAAAACTGGTAAGAGAAACCTTATAGATGCTTTCAGTCAACTTGATAAGCTAAAACATAAACTTGCACTATCTGATTCAATAATTGAGAATACTGCGTATATCTATCGAAAAGCTCACCAAAGAGGATTGGTACGTGGAAGATCAGTGTCTGTGGTACTGTCGGCTGCCGTATATCTTGCCTGTAGGGAAGCAGGAATTCCAAAAACACTAAAAGAAATATCGGAAGCTAATAATATAAAATATAGAATGGTAGCTAAAGCTTATCGAGTATTAATCTCTGAACTTGACATAAAAATTCCAAGCTTCGATCCTATGAAATGCGTTGTCAAAGTTGCAAACAAGGCTAGCCTTAATGAAAAGATCAAGCGCCAAGCTATAGATATAATGAACAAAGTTAAGAAAAACGAAATTTCTGCTGGAAAAGACCCAATGGGACTTGCTGCGACCGTCCTATATATTTCGTGTCTTAATACTGGAGAGAATAGAACTAAAAAAGAAATTGCAAACGCAGCTGGAATAACCGATCTTACCCTCAGAAATAGATTCAACGAGCTAAAATCCAAACTTCAATTAAGAGCTTAGGTAATGTAAATTTGTGGGGTTATTAAAGAATTCGGAATTTCCAGCTGACAAGAGGTTAAATACTTTTTACACATTGAATTAGTATGCCAGAAAGAGTAAAGAAGGAGAAGAGTAAGGCTACCAGAACTCCTACTAGACGTAATAGACCAACAAGATTATCACCTAGAACTAAAAAGCAAATAGACTCATTGCCAGAACATGCTCAGGAGATATATAAGGAAGCTCATGCCAATGCATTGCAACAATATCAAAAGCCTGAGAAAAGGCGCGGCGGCCAGAGACAAAGTGTTGAAGAAGTGGCTCATAAGGTTGCATGGGCAGCCGTAAAAAAGAAGTACAAAAAGGATGGAAGTAAGTGGGTTAAGAATTAGTGAGTGCTTTATAATATTTACCGAAAACATAAAATAGATCTCTTTTTCCTGCAGTAACGGATCCTCTGCCTAAACAAATGAAAGTCAGCGCACAGTTGACACTATAATGACGAATTAGTTGATCCAACAGAATGATAGTTATTTAGACTCTACCTAGATAACTGACTGGCAGAAAAATTGCATCAGGAAATAACGATCAGAAAGGATATCTTCTTCGGTGATCATAGATACCAGAGTGATTGCAGATACCGTCTTATGGACTTCTTACTAATCCGTCAAATGAGATATTAAGTGAGATTGGCAAAATATATGAGCTGAATTTCGAGTATGCTGAAATAGGTGTGGAAGGACCGGAGGGTAGTACACAGATTATCGATAAAAAGAAGAATGAAATTGTGATACTGCTTAATAAATTCAAGCAAAAACCTATTGGCCACACAGCCTATTGGATAGATCTGTGTTCAGATTATGACTATGTCAGGCATGCTTGGATTCTAGAAGCCATGAGAGAAATTAGAACGGCAAGAAAAGTGGGGATAGATCTAATAAATTTTCATGCTAGTCTATATGGCATGTTTTATGGTGAAAAGAGGAAAGCCCTTTTGAACAACTTGATAAAGAGTTTAAGAGAAATCGTAAGATATGCTGAGAAGCGTAAAATAAAGGTGATGTTGGAAAATGTTCCACTCTCAAATGGAATACACAACGTAGTTGAATTCAAATATATTATTGATAATGTAACTTCGTTGTTTGTCCATTTAGATATACCTCATGCTTTTACCTCAGGTGGCATGAAATCAGTAACAGATTATATAAATACATTTAGAGATAAAATAATTCATATCCATTGGCATGATAACCATGGAAGAAAAGATGAACATCTGCCGATAGGTGAGGGCTTGATAGATCATAAAGAGGCAGTCAAAGCTTTAAAAGATATAGATTATGATAGAACAATTACTTTAGAGGTTTTTACAAGCAGGCAAGAAGCAAAAGAATCTGCAAATAAGTTAAAGGAACTATGGCTTCCGGCTTAGTACTAGGCTCTTGCCCCGCTTCCGTCACTTGCAGTCATGACGAGCTGGCTGTTATGCATACTAAACTCTTCTAAACTTGATATCTTTTTCTAATGTATATCTACCAAACCATAACTGTGTATATCCGTTATGTGTACTCATTTGAACCAACTCCATTCCGGTAGTCTTTCTAATTATTTCTAATGCTTTGGCATCTGCAAAGAAATCATTTGTATTAAATATAAGAAATTCCCTAATTCCGTCCTTTATATATTCAAAACCGCAATCTTTCGTACTGTCTAAAGTATCCCATATCCACTCCTCACACTCATCTATTGGTAGTTGCATAGACCGGTTTATTGTACTCGTTATCTTGTGCTAGTTGTTCTTATTTTCTACAATATGCAATTTATAGCTTTTAGATTAATGTTGTATCAAGAAATCGATATTGAATCTGAGCCCCCGACAATATGTACACTGGTATAATTATATGGATAGATGAAATGATAGTTTAGAACTTGGGAGTATTCGAGTGTTGTACTCTAGTGTTGCTGTTTTTTCTGTCATATAGAGATATGCTTTATAAGCAATTGTTGGGACGACTATAAGAGCGATTGAACAAATACTTTACCGCTTCTTTTGTTATTCTTGGTTTATTCTTATTAACTGCAATAATAGTTTCTGCAAAAGGGATTTTTAATAATGCTACTAATAATACTCCTATCGCCAAAGTAGACTTTTCAGTCTTCTTGAACATTAACAACTCTCATTATCCAGCAGTTAACGAAATAATGATCTTGCTTACCGAATTTGGAAGAGAAGTATTTTGGCCTATATTTACTCTGCAAAAAATATGAATGTATAATCAAGCTCTGTACCATTCCAATACACAACTTTATCTCGATAGGTAAAATCTATTGGCTCGCTAAGAGTAAAACCATTGTGTTGTGTTCTGCAACTTTAATTACATCTTCTCTACCTCTTCCTTACTGAAAACATTATCGCCAGAAAACTAGAGTGTCAAAAGATGTATAAGGCTTAATTGCAAAAGAAGTACGTCTTATTATGAGTAACCGTAATGATACTCTGTCTCTAAAGATACTAGAAGCCTATACTAGGGATGTGGGTCGTGGAGTAGCTCGTCTTGACTATGAATCTATGGACCCTTTAAGCGCATCTACAGGTGATGTTATTGAAATTAGAGGAAAACGAAGAACGGTTGCCAAATGTTTACCACTTTACCCTTCAGATGAAGGGAAGGGAATAGTTCGAGTTGATGGTCTAGTAAGGAATAATGCGGGTGTAGCTATCGGAGATACAGTTGTAGAAAGGAAAATCAAGGCAGTTCCAGCTGAAAAAGTTGTAGTTGCTCCTTTAGAGGCAATCCCTCCTATTGATGAGCGCGGTTATGAAGTAGTAGAAAATTATGACCTAGGTGCTGGACCTATACATATAGCATGGATTTTCAAACCAGGTTCTGAATGTTTACCAGATACGAGGTTAGGCTTTGTATGCCTGACAGAATTCTCTAATTCATCTATAAATGAAGCTATTACAAGAGCAATGCTAAATCTTATTGATAAATTGGTTTTCATAGTTGTATCTGAATCAATCGCAAGAAAGGTAAGTAATTCAATCAATGATACTATACCAGAGAAACCTAGTCTTATACAATTACGAAAATATGTTACCGTATTCACACCATCTATGTTGACGTCTAAATCTGATGTACAGGGTGCGAGGAGTCATAGAACAGAATGAGAGGAGATAATGAAGATATGGAAATAGAAAGCGAACGCGAATACCTACAAGAAGAACGACGAGGGCTAGAAGAGCAGCAGCGTCAGAATAGTGTCAATTTAGACTTTCTGGTAACTATGGCTGAGGAGAAGGGCTTTGAAGTTGAAAGAAACATAGATTACGGATATGGCCTAATTGACGTTGTTTGGTACATTAACGTTCATCCTATATTACAGAATATAAGATGTGGATTCATTGTTTTAGGAGCAGAAGAAATTGTGGTAGAGGGTAGTAGTAAGGATGCAGATGATAATCAGTATTCTATAAGAAAGATAGAAGAGCTGCAATGCGAGGTATTAGAAGCGGTATGGACAAGGTATGCCTAGTAGTACAGAGCCTCGAAATGGCCAAATCTGTGAGCGGTAAAATAGAATGGTTATCGTCATTTGGAAGCTTTCTACGACTAGATGTAATCTCACTTGCTGGCTTTCGAGAACAAAAGGAGCCAATAGTAGTAGCCCCCAGCCAACAGAGAGTTCCTGAAGGAGAAAAGTTAAGAAAAGAAGAGATTAGAGAAAGGGAATCTAAGTTCGACTAATATAATCGACCTAGGTGTAAAAGGACAGAAAAAGAAAGCAAAGAAAAGAAAATAACAAGAGAAGTTATTTTCTTATTATTATTATTATTATTATGCTTGATGAACATAGCAGACCAAACAACCAAAAACAAGTTGACGAGGCAGTGTCAGAATAGAATGCAAATATATCCTATCCTGGAAATAATCAGCTGAGAAAAGTATTGGATAAAGAAGAAGACATTCAGATAGCAGCCCAGAGATTATGTAAAGACAATGATATGCCAATGATTCGTGCACTATCAATGCTTCTTAGTAAATATCAATGTGAAAGGCGCTTTGAAGAA
>WNFX01002807.1_pt1 | contig 17495 bp, 15 predicted proteins | sample 5400111 | NCBI WGS metagenome assembly WNFX01 (sample SAMN13153363, study PRJNA577476) | soil metagenome | isolation source: 40 cm soil or saprolite under grassland replicate 1 | place: USA:California | collected 2016-06-15 | reverse complement strand
TGAGGAGTACCTCCTGGTAGACTCGCGATCGATGAGGATAGAGATCTATCGCAAAGAACAAGAAAAGTGGATCTATGACGCTTTTGAAGCAGATGATGAGGTCGAGTTAACCACCCTCAGCGTACGCTTCCCCGTGGCAAATGCCTATGAAGACGTGATGTTTGAACAAGAAGAAAACGACAATCTCCAGGACACATAGCATCAACATGCCGGCGCGTCCTTCCTGTAATAATAGCTACTTGGCACATCCGTTCGCAAGGTGCGTAAACTTCTCTCATTCGTCCAGCCAGAGTTGCTGTCATCCTCTGGTCAGGATCGCTTTCCTTCCTTAGTGATCAGGAAAGTATGCTTTAATGTAGCCATTTTGCCAAGCATCGTGCTCGCGCCACAATAGCGTTCCTCGGTTAGCTCAATGGCGCGTTCCACTGCTTCTGGCACAATATTGTGACCAGTAAAGATGTGCTCGACGGTGATGTGTACAAAGACCCTCGGATGCTCTTCGACGCGCTCTCCATAGATACGTATCTCGTACCCAATAATGTCCTGGCGCTTTTTCCGTAGAATTGTAATGATGTCCATGCCCGCACATCCTGCCAGGGCAACCAGCAGCATCTCCATCGGGCGAGGGCCTCTATCCTGCCCTCCGTTGTGTTCAGCCGCGTCGAGTAGGACATGGTGACCAGAACCCGTCTCGACATCAAAGCTCATCCCAGCCTCTAGAGTTGCTCGCACGGTCATATCATTTGCCAAGGTGTTTTCCTCTTTCTATTTGTCTTTTCTCAGGCTTAATTCAGTTCTTCGGTTCGGCGGATATGAGCATGAGCTAGTTATGGCAAGTGGTTCACCATGCCACCAGCACTGCACGTCCATCAGCAACGATTGCTCCTTCTGGCCCTGCAAAGACAGGATTCAGGTCAAGTTCGATGATCTCAGGGAAATCAGTCAGAAGCCATGACACGGCTAGTAATGTACGCAACAGTGCATCCAAGTCAACAGAGGCATGCCCACGTGCACCAGCTAATAGGGGATATCCCCTAACTTCACGTATCATGGCATGCAGTTCATCGGTGGCTGCAGGCACGAGTCGATAGGAGGTATCGTGCAGTATTTCGACGAACACACCGCCCAGGCCAAACATCAACATCGGTCCGAACTCTTTGTCGCGCAGGCCGCCAATAATTACTTCCTGCCCATGTACAAGTTCCTGGACGCTTACCCCTAGAATCTTTGCCGTGGGTTGTTTGGTACGTATTGCCGCTAACATCTCCTCAAACACTGTTCCAACCTCTGCTGGCAACACACCGACTCGCACTCCACCGATATCCGACTTGTGACTGATGTCTGGTGAAACGATTTTCAGCACACACGGTTTGCCCAGCGCCTGCCCTGCCGCCAGTGCATCAGCAGGGCTAGTACACATCATCTCGCCTGGTATCCTTACGCCGTAGACTGCCAATAGGGCCTTGACCTCATTCTCAAGCAGCAAGTTGCGATTCTGTGCGTGTGCTCTAGCAAGAATGGTGGCTGCCTGTTCGCGTGCTCCAGGTGGTGAAGGGTCTGGCATGCCCTGGTGCGCTGCACGAGCGCGGTGATCCTCCGCATAAGCTACAATGGCTGCTGCCGTCCGTGCCGTTCGCTCCGGCCACTCGTAGACGGGTATGTCAGCCTCCTGCAAGATCGCCTGGTTTTCATCTCCTTCCTTTCCAACTACCCAGCAAACATAAGTTGGTTTGGCGATGCCTCGTTCGCGCTGGCAGCGTAGCACTGCATCGCGCACTGCCTCTACATTTTCGCGCATCAGAGCCGAACGCTGCAGCAGGATGGGTATGATGATATCTACCTCGTTGCAGTCGTACAGAGCTTCGATACTACCCAAGTACATTGCCGGGAAACGTGCCCAGGCAGGTGTCACATCAACAGGATTGCGTGGGCTTGCATAAGTTGGGATCAATGGAGAAATGCGATCCTGAGCATCCTCCGGTAGTTCGGGAACGCTTAGCCCAAAGCGCTCGCACATATCCGCCAGTTCGACACCTGTGCCTCCCGAATTGGTGATGATGGCAACGCGCCCACCTGGCGGCAGAGGTTGGCGACTTAATCCTTCGGCGATGTCTATCATTTCCAGTCCGCTCTCGGCCAGGATAGCGCCAGCCTGGCGCACAGCCGTTACAAACGCTGTCACATCGCCAGTCAAGGCGGCTGTATGTGAAGCGGCAGCACGCCGACCAGCGCTCGAACGCCCGGTCTTGGTAATCACTACAGGCTTGCGTTGCGCAGTACATGCAAGTGCCTCATAAAATGCCCGCCCATCACTTACAGACTCCAGGAACAAACACAGAACTCGCGTCTCGTCATCGTGCTCGAAGTAGTTCAGTATCTCGTGATCAGCCAGGTCAGCTTTGTTGCCGTGTGAGAGGATTTTAGCGAAGCGCAAACGACGCTGCTGGGCCAATCCAAAGATTGCCATACCGTAAGCGCCGCTCTGAGTGACGAGGGAGATATTGCCTCCTTTGGGAGGAAGACCAAAACCCATCGAGGCGTTCAAACCCAGGTTGCAATTGTACAACCCGAAGCAGTTTGGCCCGATCAGGCGCACGCCTCCTGCGCGTGCCGCCTCGAGCAGCGCTTCCTGGCGAGCCTGGCCGTCTGGCCCGACTTCAGCGAATCCGCCGCTTAGTACTAATGCGGCTTTCGCGCCAACTTTCGCACAATCACGCATCGCCTCAACGCAAAACTCTGGTGGCAGAGCAATCACTACCAGGTCTACCTGACCGTGTACGTCTTGCAAACGTGGGTACGCCTGCTGACCCATAATCTCTGTTTCTCCAGGATTGATCGGGTACAGCTTGCCGGGATAGCCCTCCAGCAAGTTGCGCATAAGTATATATCCCAACTTGCCGGACTTCGCCGAAGCGCCAATAAGCGCTATACTGTGCGGATTGAATGCAGCCTCGCCCCAGTCACTCATTCAGCCAACTCCCTTAGTTCTGCTAAGACCTGGTCGATCATGGCACTGCATTGGCCTGTATGCTGACGATAATCGAAGAGGGATTCAATCTCTGTTGTCGAGAGATGTGCGCAAATCTGAGGATTCTCCAGGATGATCTCCTTGAGCCCACGGCCCGAGGCATGGGCGTTCATCGCGGTTTCGTAGACGAGCGCGTGCGCACTCTGCTTACCTATCCGCGCAGCCAGTGCCAGCATCACAGCTTCGGAAAGTACGAAGCCCCCGGTTGCCTCGAGGTTCGCACGCATGCGGTCTGCATGGATCACGAGGTTCCCTGTCAATGTGCGCAACAAGGCTAATAACTTGCCAGCCGCCAGGCATGTCTCAGCTAACACCGCCCATTCGGCTTTCCAGGAGCGGCCATCACGCTCATGGTCGTGGACCAGGCTTTCAGCGATGAGCGCAGCGTTGTGCCGGACGACGCGGGCGAGTGTTCCCAGGTGCTCGGAGATCTCAGGGTTGCGCTTATGCGGCATGGTAATACTGCCAACAGTGCCAGTTACAAAACCCTCGCTGACTTCACCGATTTCGGTACGCTGCAGGTTATAAACCTCGTGCCCGATCTTGTCGCCAGTGGAAGCAATCAGCGCAAGCAGATTGAACCACTCGGCCAGCGTGTCACGGGAGGTTATCCACGAAATCGCAGGTGCCATCAGTCCAAGCCTTGCCAGGAAGCTCTTTTGCAGTTCCAGCGCGCTTGGCCCTAGTGAAGAGAGACTACCTACCCCGCCGGCAAGTTGTCCAACGTCCAGTCGAGGTGCAAGCTCTGCCAATCTCAGGTGATGCCGGCACACTTCCATCGCCCATACAGCGACCTTGAAACCGAAGGTGATTGGCAAGCCAATTTGCCCGTGCGTGCGCCCAGCCATGACTGTATCGCGGTGTTCGGCTGCCAGCCTCGAAAGGTTGGCCTCAATTGCCTTCAGTTCGTGCCTGAGGATCTCTCGCACTCGTTGCAGTACGAGTGCGGTCCAGGTATCAGTTAAATCCTGCACGGTTGCGCCATAGTAGAGCCACTCCCCACTATCGCCAGGGCAACGTCTTTGGAGTGCGCGAATCAAACCAAGTGTAGAGTGATTGGTGGCCTCAAAGCCGATGCGTACCTCCTCAAAGAAGGCAGCGTCGAGTTCTACTGTGCGACATGTCGTGGCAACTAGATGTGCAGCACCTGGCGGGATCAGGCCAAACTCTGCCTGCGTCTCTGCCAGTACAGCCAGGATTTCCAACCAGGAGCGTGTGCGAGGTACATCGTCGAAAAGTACACGTAGCTCGGATGTCCCCCACGAGTCCTGGTAAATGAGCGAATCGGTTAGATGGACGGGCATGATACACCTCCACCGAGCTGACCGGCCCGGCGTACAAGCGCCTCTTCAGCAGCACTGGTTCTCGCGGCTGCCTTTTTGTACCATGAAGTGTAGGTATCTAGCGTGGCACGACACTCAGTAAGCATAGTAGAAAGTGGTTCTGGAGCGGCGCCGCCAATCCCCTTCCGTGCAGCAACTGCTGCAGCCGGATCAAGCGCTTGCGTAAATGGGGCCTCCGAAAGGTGTAAAGGACGATTCAGTATTACCTGAGCTGCTGCGTCGAGGTCTGCGGTTGTGAGATCACGCATAGTATGATTGGTCTGTGTCGCCTCACGTACCAGTAGTCCTACGATGCGGTGTGCTGTGCGGAAATCAAGCCCGGTTTCGAGTGTAATGGTCTCTGCCAGGTCTGTGGCTGTGGCGAATCCGTGTGCCAGCCGAGCAGAAGCCACAGGAGCATTGAACCACAATCCGGTTATCACTGCGGCCATAAGTGTTGTAACTCCAGTAGCCGTCTCTAGTGCGCGTGGCACATCGCCGTAGACAAAAACACGGTTGTCTACCTGTCCTGAGGGTGTGCGGCCAAGTGTGGCTACGCTAGCAAGCATGCCGGTCAGTTCGTTGGTAGCGCCACGCACAAAGGCCAGTGCGTAAGGATTCTTCTTCTGGGGCATAATCACGCTGGCTCGCGAATGACCCTCGGCAAGATCAACAAGGTCAAATTCGGCAGTTGCGAAGATTTGTAGATCTTCGGCGAGCCTGTCCAGGTTAACGAGCGCTGTGACGACAACCGACAGTGTCTCAATTGGGCCATCTGGTTGCCACATAGCATCTCGTGCATGCTGTGCCAGCCCGTCAAAGCCTAGCAGTTCAGCCAAACGGTTGCGATCCTGTGGTAACCGCGAACCATTGACGCTGCCGCAGCCAGCCGGACTCCTGTTAGTGCGAGTGTACAGCTCTCTGAGCCGCTCCAGGTCTCGCAGTAGAAAGTAGACGAAACCCAGTAGATAATGGCCAAATGTGGTCGGCTGTGCGGGTTGCAGGTAGGTATAGTCGGCCATGAGTGTTGACCGGTATTCGTCTGCCCGTTCGATCAGTGCGGTACCAGCTTTAATCAGCGCATCGGCAAATGCCAGCAAGCGCGAGCGTACAGTAATGCGATATCCGGTAGTCGTTGACTCGCGACGCGCACGCCCTGCGCCGAGCCATCCAACGGAGTGTGTCTGGGCCGCTAACCAGGCTTCGCGGTTCGTATAGAGATCACCTGATTCTGGAGTAGGGATGAAATCGGGAGGATACGCGTGTAAGGCGAGCAGCGCGCTCAATAAGGAGGCTCCATCCGCAGATGGGATCACGCCTGCCTCAATGAGCATAATTGTATGAGCGAGGTCCGCCAGGCTCATCCCCCTGAACAGCGCTAACTGATCGGCCAGTTCACGCGCGAAGGCTGTTTGTACGAGTTCTACCGCTGGCCCTGTTGCCAATCGGCTACCTACACCCAGTATCGAATTGTTCTCGTTCCTTTCTCCATCTGAGAGAAACATGGGTGAACCATCGGACTGTTTCACTAGCGCATACCCCACTTCTCACTGTTTTGGGACGACTCGGCCAATAAAGTTTCAGGGGTTTCCGGTTCCTCGATAGCCTCTGGATTCCACTGGCCAGTCCGTTCCAATTCCGCCGCAATGCGGTAGAACGTTTCGAAGCGTAACCCTGCTCGCAGTGCCTCAAGGGCCAGCACTTCGCCTGTTGGAATATTGCCAAGATTGACGTTAGGGCCAAATTTCTGGATCAGGTAAGTTTGCTGGTTCTTGAGTGGTGCCTCCCAAATCAAGCGATCAACCTGTGGTCCCATGCGTTCGCATATGGCTGCCACCGCTTCTGCGCGCACTGCACCGTGGTCGTCGTAGATGCCTATACCCTTGCCGGACTCGCGAGATTCAACCGTGACCCATTGCGCGCCCCACTCGAAATCCTGAAGCGCCTGGTCAGCCAGTTCGATGGCTGTGGGTTGTTGCATAGGATCCTTCTTGCCAACCTCGGTGATTGGCGTTAGCCCGTGATCGAGCGCGCAGCGAATCACGTTGCGCCGGCGATGTTGCGGCAGCGGGATTGTGCCATCTGAGATTTCTACCGCGCTGAAACCCAATGAATGCGCATGTTGCATGAAGGTGCGGCAGCTCCCGCGTACTATAGCAACTTCCAGCAGTGTTCCTCCTGGATACGTCAGGATGCCATGAGATGTCAGGTGCAATAGCTTACGGCGCAGCACATCTGCAGGAACGAAAGCTGAGGTACCGAAGGTACATTTCCAGTGGTCAATCAGATCGACACACATCTCAAGCAAATCAGCAGTCACGGCCGGGCCGTGTCCTTTGTCGATAACCATTGTTATTCCGCTCCTGCGCGGTGGATGTGTCCGCCCGGTCAGCAGACCCTCAACCACATGCGCCCACGCTCGCTCAGGCATATACGACCTCCTCAGATAGCTTCCGCAGCGCTGCCTCGACCATTGCGAGATCTGCGCCCCATGGCACAACCATTATATTCTTGTCTTGTTCAATATGCGTTTCCAACAGACAACATTTCAGCAGTGTAGGTTCTTTGCGCTCACCCGCAATGCGACGCGGGCACATCTCGACTCGTGGGGGTTCATCACCATAAAAGTGGCGGTGAAATTGCAGACTGCGCTCGCAGCCGATCATCGTCCAATTGTGGCGTTCTGGATGCTGGTCCAGAAAATACACTGGCGCAGATAGATCATCCAGTCCTCCAGACTGACAGGGTACCAGGTAAGCCGATGGGTGTACACTTTCTGCCAGGTCTCGTACTTCAATACGCTCCAATTCTAAGCGAATTGGCGGAAGATCCGCATAGCTCAAAACTTGCCGAGCCAGCCCATACAATTTTGGCGGTTCGGGAGGCGCAACCTCTACCACTCGCACTACCAGGGGGTTGGGGTGGTGAATGAAGTTGGCATGATCGTACAATCCCTCGACGACGAGCGTCCCTTCTGGCCCAATACCAAGTTCGTACGCAGTCTGGGCTAGGGCAGAACGGTTGGCTGGATCGACGTCTGGGCACTTAGCAAAGACACACGTGTCCGGCAAGGCAAGGACCTCGACAGATGTAATCTGCGAAAACAATGGTTCACTTTCTCCTTGCATCCCGCCTGAGTGCGCAGCACTAGACGCGAAGCGTCGTTGGCGGAATGGATTGGTGCCGACCGCACGTGTGATAGCGACTACAGCAGTCTCCGTTCCTTCGCCTCGGAGCACGATGAAATCGGTACGGCGGTACGCCTCTCGGCTAAGCAACAGCGTAGTGATTGCATCTACTGTCATTGGCCCATCGTAGTGCTGCACGCTGACCCGGCGATAGGGCAGTGGAACCAGGTTCTTTACCGATTTCCATGATTCTATCTGTGTAAGCTGACTCATTACCTACCACCTCCTGAAATGGTTAATTACCACTGCCGATAAAGTGTGTTCATAAGTCCCGCAGGTTAGGCGAACCAGCACGCAAGCGACACAGTTGGATAAAGTGCTCAGGATTGAGGAACAGCTCGTTCATCGTACCCATCTCGTCGATGGTGATTCCTTCGGGCTTCCGCATTAAGTAATCGAGATACTGGAAAGCATCTTTCGCTCCAAAGCCCACATGGTGGAAGCCGAGTATCCGGCGGCTGTTGCCATCGACAACGGCTTTTTGGAAACCCGATAATTCAGGGTACATAAAGGCATAGAGCATGGCGCCCTCAGCACAGGGAAGCGGAATATCTTCATGGGGTACGCCCTTAGGAGGCATTTGAATCACAACGACATTATCGTAGCGTTGCCTGGCTTCCTCCTCTGACAGACCAACCCAGGTTATCTCGTAGGTGGAATGCAGGAAATCGGGGTAATCGGTCCAGTCGAATTCATAGGGGTCACCCATGATGTTGCGGGCAGCCGTCACACCGCCCTTACGGGCTTTGAACATTTCCATTGGCGGGCCGATCAAGTCACCAATGGCATAGACATTGGGCACACTCGTGCGCATGTGTTTGTCAACAAGAATTTCACCCTTCTCTCCGACTGCCACGCCCAGCACTTCGCGGTAATGTTCGGATTTTGGTCGCTCGCCTGTGCCGATGAACACAAAATCACATGCCAGGGACTGCTCAGTGCCGTCTTGCATATCACGGATGATGACTTCCTTTACATCGCCATTGCGATCACCTTTGATCGCGACGGGTTCAACGCCCTCAAGAATCTGCATACCACGCTTGCGCATGCCATCGACTACGTACTGGCGCAGGTCTTCGTCAACGTGATGAAGGCTGGATGTGCGCATCAGAGGTTTGCGTGCCGTGATGGTGGTGGGGCACCCGGCCGCCTGGAAGAATGATCCATATTCGATAGCAACCTTTGAGCCACCGATAATCACACAGCGTTGAGGTTCGAAGTCGAGCTCTTCAATCAGTGATACAAAGTCGTAGACGCCGTGCAGATCTGTTCCAGGGATATTAGGAAACACCGTTTCGGCACCCGTGCCAAGCACAAGGTTATCTGCCTGGAAGCGTTCGCCTGCTACTTCGACAGTGTGGTTATCAATGATCGTAGCCGGTGTGTTTAGAATGTATTCCAGGTCAAGTTGCTCCTTAGATTGCCAGTTCATGAAGGCATGGGCGCTTCCCCGCCCTTCCTTAAATAGCTGAACCATCTGAAAGATCGATGCTCGCATATTTGTGGAATCAGGAAACCAGAGTTTTCCTGAAAACCAGCGCATAAGATCCAGCTCACGAGCCGCTTCGGAGAAGAGGTGGTGTGGCACGCATGCCAGGTGTGGACAACTCCCTCCCAGGAATGGCCAGCGATCAACGATAAGCTGCCGTCCTCCCATGGCACGCAGATAGCCTGAACCGAAGCGCCCACCTGCCCCGCCGCCAACAAAGATCGCATCATACTTCCTTTTGTCGTCACGATGGACGTTATAGATCGGCTCGCTCTTCTTCTCATACTCCGCTATAAGATGTCTCCATTGAATATTCGAGGTTGTAGTAAGAGTGATATCCACAGGCATTTCTCCTATAGGTCAAAACAACGGGACAACTCAGTTGACTTGAACTCACGTTGGTGCGTCCGAAGTGGGTCAAAACGACGGATCAGTGCGACGTGTTCAGGCGCAGGCAGTGGTACGAGGCTCACCTCCGGCGCCATCACCGGCTCGAATTCGGTGTTGTCCAGCACGTCCTGGATGGTAGTATCAGGGTAAAGCGCACGCAGGCGTAAAACGTGCGTAACCGGATCAAAATCAAATACGCCTAACTCGGTCACAACCCAGTCTGGTCCGCCGCCCTGCAAGCCCAGGGCCTGCCGGGAGATACCGTCACGCGAGACGTGGCCGATGGATGAGATAAAATCTATGTGCTTGACGAAACGGAACTGGTGTTTGCCAGCCTTGTTCACCGGCGCACGATGTCCCGTAGTCCAAATGGTGATGTGCTGGACATCGCCAGAGAGGTTGCAACCGCCGCCACTGCCAGGTAGCTTGACCCGGGGGGAAATTGGGTCACCAATGGCAGTGACGTTCAGGTTGCCATAGCAGTCGACCTGCACTCCGGAGAGAAACATACGCCCCATATCGCCGCGTGCTGCTATATCAAACAGATCGCTGATACCCAGCGACATCACACGTCCTTGTTCCAGCACCCAGTCATTCGAGGTCGGCGGGAGAAAGGGTGGTTCAGGGTTTATACCATAAGTAGCGCCCTCGACATGCACCATGTGCGGTGCATGAGAGCGCTTTGCTAAAAGCATGGCGAGCGTCGGTACCGGTGAACCGTAGCCGTGGAAAACTAATTCACCATCCTGAATAGTACGTGCGACCTGGTAGATCATCACTTCGGGGAGCGTAGCATTGGTGATAGATTCGGCATTCATGCGATTGCTCCTTCGGGTGCGGTGAAGAGGGCACGCCAGGCGTCATCGCCATCTTTCCAGCTTTCAAGCTCCTGGCGCCTTGCTGAACCGCCGATATGGGAAAGGTATTCGTCGTGGGTTGCAGGCCCAAACACAAAACGTGCTAGGTACTCATTTGCAAAAGCGTCCTGCCCTGCGTGTGCTGCCTGATAGTACCCGGTTAGGTGCGTACGGTCGTAGGCATAGAAAGGATAGCATGAGGTGGGATGAGCGCCATAGGGAACCTCAACTACTGACTCAACCCAGAAATACGGCACGTTTGGGTCCATCGTACGCAGCTCGCCAGTTGGTAATAACTTCTCGACAGAGGCAATTACATGTTTAGAGGCTCGGATGAAAAAGAGATCCGCGACCAACGGTGGCAGTATCTTTAAATTGCCCTGCGCGTCACCATAGTGTGCATGAATGAGAGCGACATCCGGCGCCAGTGCGGGTACAAGCACCAGTGGCAGCCCTGTGAATGGGCAGTTCATGGTTTTATATTCTGGGTGCAGGCGCAGGAAATCTGTGCCCTGCACACTGTGCAGCGGCAGAAACGGTACACCGAATTCGGCTGCTCGCAACTGCTGGATGATCGTATGGCAGCAAGTATCACGGACCTGTACACGCCCGCTTTCGCACGCACGTCGAAAGTTTGGTGCCATACCGAAATCCTGCTCGAAGCCAACATAAGATTCCTCTACTACGTCGATGGCACCTGCACCGCAGAGAAGGTCTACATCTACGCCGTGCGCCGTCCCCACCACGTGCAGGTTACGTCGTCCCTGGCGAACAAGTTCTCGTAGCAAGGCCATCGGCTCACGCCACGACAAGCCGCCGCCAACGGCAACTGTCATGCCATCATTTACAATAGATGCGGCCTCAGCCAGCGACACTCTCTTATCTTCTGAAGTAAAGACTGGCATAACTTTTCCTCTACTTGATTGTCCAACCGCCATCTATAACCAGCATGTGCCCTGTGACATAATCGGCTTCATCTGAAGCAAGGTAGACTGCAGCAGCTGCGATATCTTCCGGCTTGCCAATACGCCCCCAGGGAGTCATATCCAGGACCTGCTGGCGCAGTTCAGGAATGTCTAGCCGCCAGCGTGTCATCGCGGTCTCAACCATACCAGGGCAGATCGCATTGACCCGAATATGATTGGGTGCGTAGTCCAACGCCAGTGCACGTGTAAACGAGACAACAGCCCCTTTCGAAGCATTGTAAGCGGCCCGTCCAGGAAACGGCACAAACCCGGCGGCCGAGGCAATGTTGATAATAGTGCCACTACCCTGCTCCAGCATCCGTCTGATGGCGGCGCTTGCAACCCGAAACACGCCGTTTACGTTGACTTCCATCACGCGCTCCCATTCCTCATCTGGAGTCGTGTGCGCGAGAGTAGCCTGGCGCGATCCGCTGATACCAGCATTGTTCACAACTATGTCCAGGTGCCCCCAGCGAGTGATCGCAGCTTCGACCATCTGCTCTGCATCTGCCCGCACAGACACATCGCCCACAACAAAACTACCCCAGGACGACCACAAAGCACCGTCCGTAGTTGGGGTGGTCTCCTCTGGTTGCTTTGCAGGTGCAACGAGTGCCTCATCAATCAATGCCGCTGTTTCACGCAGTCCTTGTTCAGCAATATCACTGAGTACAAGAAAGGCGCCCTCGACAGCAAAGCGACGAGCTATTCCGCGCCCTATACCTGAGCCTGCACCTGTAACCAGGGCGATTTTATTTGCAAGACGCATAATCAATAGTCTCTTTCGAGGAATCGACCCTAAACGCTGGTTAATCCGCCATCAATAACCAGGCACATGCCTGTCGCATACGAGCTATCATCCGAAGATAAGAACAGTACAGAACGCGCGATTTCTTCAGGCTGTCCAAAACGACCAAGTGGATAGCGACTCAGCCTTTGCGCCAGCCTCTCTGGCGTATCGTTCTCAATCAATCGCTGGCCCAACGGAGTCATTGTTGTGCCCGGAGCAATGCAATTAACGCGGATGCCATACTGCGCAAAATCGGTAGCCATCGCGCGTGTCAGACTGATAATAGCTCCCTTGGCTGCGCAATAGGCAGACATGTGTTGCAATCCAACAAGACCGGCAACCGACGAAACATTAATGACCACACCTCCGCGTCCACTGTCGATCATAGCCGGAAGAGCGTACTTCGAACATAGAAATGCGCCGCGCACATGGACGGCGAATATGCGATCCCAGGATGCTTCATCGGACTCGATGACCGTGCCGAAGGCTTCAATACCCGCATTGTTAAAAAGAATATCCACACGCTCGAAGTTACTCAGTGTTGCTTGAACCATTGCCTCGACACTTGAGGAGAAGCTTACATCAGTCTTTGCCCAGATAGCCCGACCGCCTGCATTGTTGATTGATTCCGCAACCGCTGCCGCCGCCGGGCCGTTGATATCCGCAAGCATCACCGCAGCGCCTTCGCTGGCAAACAGCTTTGCCGTGACTTCGCCGAACCCAGAGCCTCCCCCAGTGATAATTGCTACTTTGTCTTTCAGCCGCATGATTTATCCTCAGTTGCAACACGGACATAGACCAGTACCGTGTTCTCCTTCCCAGGGGTGTGGGACGGGTTCTTTATCAGGCACTACTTCTGCCTTCCTGCTACCGCATTTGGAGCAGACCCATTCCTCCGGTGGGCGTGTTCCAGCCAGGACTAATCCCTGGAACCTGTGTCCGCATTCCGGGCATTCTAATGTTAAAACAGGCATCACATACCTCCAGGTGTGGTTATCAATTAGGAGTCCGATCGATTGAGCTACCTATCAATAGGCATAATCGATCAGACCCCCGCATACATTAACCCGCTGCTACTGGAGTTCGCGCTAGTTCACTACGGACAAGCTGTGTGCCAGCTACCAGGGCATGTAGCTTGTCAACAGCAATGTAGCGTTGGAGCAGGATCAAGCCACAGTCTGTGGTAAGACCTAGTTGATCGGCAGGTACGTACTGCAAGATCTGTCGAACGCGATCAGCTACCTCTGCGGCGGTTTCAGTGATCGTGCTCTTCACATCGATCACCCCGGCCCAGAATTGTAGGTGTTTGGGTAGGGGATGTTGTGTGAGTACAGTACCGAGACCACTCAGGTCGCGTCGTCGACCGCCAGTCTCCAGGTTCAGCACGTCCATCTTGGCCTCATAGGCTGTTGGGATGACAAAGGTACTGTCGCCAGGAGTTGGTCCCTTACGCTGTGTGAGGTCAAAAATCTCGCCTGGTTGCGCTGTCTGATCAGGCACATAGGCAGGTGTGCCACCCCAGTTCCCCCAGCAGATGTGGCAGATAATCTTAGCGTTTTTGACTCCTTCAACGGCCCGGTTGAAAGCCTCGATAGCCCAATCTTCAAAACCATAGGGCCAGGTAAACTCGTCGAGCTGAATGAAATCCACACCGAGGGCATCAACTTCTAAGATGTCCTCGTTGATCGCTTTGGCGATGTCCATTGCTCGATCACGGCTGGACTTGTAGTACAAGTCATTAGTGGCCTGGGCAATCACCTGAATGCCAGTGTATTGAACCTTGACAGGTTTGTTCGTGGCTTTCTTGAGCGCTTTGGCTTGCTCCACCATTATCGCTCCTCGCCGCTTGACCTCTTGGGTTAACGTAGCGGCGTGTAAGCGGCTGTAAATAGGAAAGCCCAGGTAACCGCCTTTAAGGTCATAGCCCAAACGCTTGTAGTAGTAATAGAGGGCCTGGTCAGCATAGTTATCGCCCTGCACACGCCCATCTGAGATGATGTCCAGTCCCGCCATTTCCTGATCGTGGGCTAAGTCCGTGATGACGTCTTCCAGGGCTTCCTGCTCAAGAGAATCAGGTGGGTGTTGATCTCCACTAAAGAACCTTGCAAAGTTAGTATCCCACCAACGGGGGTTAGGATAGTTTCCAACCATGCTTGTGGGAAGCATGATTTCTTGGTCGCGAATTAACATAGTTGCCTCCAAATGTTCAAGGTAGTCCTTTCACACCTCCTGATTTTTGCGGAGCAAAAATAGCTGCGCTAGCAGCGTTGGAGGTGTGGCTATAGAAAGAGTCCTTGTAGCTTACAAAAACGTCTCTGTTTTGTGACTAACCACCGCAACTAAACCGGACCTATAACAATAGTAAATACGCGAGCTACTTAGTGAGCTTTCACCTCCTTTCGGCTCAATTAGGAATAGCCTTTGCAGCCTACAAGCCATAAAACCCGGCTACACGTCCGCTCGATACGTGTACTGATGGGTGAGTCAGCAGCGCATCGAGCACACTGGGGCCGTCAAAACGTCTCAGATCGTATTGACATACAATGGTCACTGCCGGGTACTGGTCCACAAGTGGATTGAGCAGTGCCTCGTAGCGCATCATGCCTTCAGCACCAGGGGCGTCCGGGAGAGACCACGTCATCTCTCCTGTCAGGAACACGCGATTGTATCCTGCTGCCAGTGCCCCCAGGATCGCAGCCTCCATAAAGGCAAGCATGCGTTGGGCATCGAAGCGGCCAGTCAAGAGGTAGGCCTCTTCTGGCGGTATAATGCGCAATAATCCACGGGCGATCAAATCGTCCACGGGAAGCCCTTCCGCACGCAGTAGCTCCATAAGGCGTTCGGGCGGTGTGCTGTCCTGAATGTAGAGCACTGGAACACCAGCGCCAAGATGTTCTAAAAGGTACGGACGCATCATTTGCCATTGTTCATCCCGATTGACAAAGAACAGGCAGATATGCCTTTCCTCAGACAGTATATCGGAATTAGTTTCAGTTTCTGCCATCTGCGGCTCGGGCTGTAGATCCATGGTTCTCATGAACGCCAGTAAATCTTCTTTCAAGAAGCGCCGCTCACTTCGCCCACCTACACGAAAACAGCGTAATCTGCCACTATTGGTCCAACGTCGCAACGAGGTCTCACTGACTTGTAAGAACTCAGCCGCCTCTGTGATTGTCAGGAATCTTTGTTTTTCGGGCATAATAAATATACTTAGCTAATCAATATTAGTCTTTGTTAGTCTTTAATAAGTGTAATGTCCATCTACTTGAAAGTCAAGCTTTTGAGAGATTGAAATCCTGCTCACTCAGCCCGCAGGGCTGTTGCACGATCGGGAAGACGACACGTGCTGCTGGGAGTGCAGAGGGCGACCGCCCTTTGCCGGAGCGCGAGGAGTCCTCGCTTGTTCCTTCCTTCCCGCCAGAGGCGGCAACAAGGGGAGCTTGCAACAGCGCTGACTCAGCCCGGCCTAAAGTTGACTCTCCGCTCCATCTGTGCATAGAATATGGGGCAGATGGAGAAGACCTGGTAGCCCTTTCGCAAAGTCTATGAACAAGGACGTTAAGCTGACGGAGAGGTGTTCTATGCAATTCGACCACGTTTTCATACCCTATGGTGCTTACTGGTCTACACCGTTCACGCGCTGGCAAGGCAACTTTGCTCATCTTCACCCAATACTGTTTGCCGCCAATGTAACCAGGCGCGCCCTTCGCGAGCGGGATATCATGCCTGAGGCATTTGATGCGCTCTTTCTTGGTATGACTATCCCAGCAGAACATTGTTTCTACGGTGCACCATGGCTCGCCGGGCTAATCGGCGCAACGAGCATCTCCGGACCGACCATCAACCAGGCCTGCGCTACTTCAGCGCGAGTTGTGGGCAGCGCCGCGTTTGAGGTCGAAACTGATAAAGATCGCTGTATACTGGCTATCACTTGCGACCGGACGAGCAATGGGCCACACCTCTACTACCCCAATCCGTCAGGGCCTGGAGGCAAAGGTGAGACTGAAGATTGGGTTTGGGATAACTTCAACTGTGACCCTTATGCCAATAATGCCATGATCGAGACAGCCGAAAACGTGGCCAGCGAAGACAGCATCACCTGGGAGGAACAGAATGCAGTTACACTGTTGAGGTATCAGCAGTACCAGGAAGCGCAGAAAGAAGACGCTGCCTTTCATCGGCGCTACATGATCACCCCCATCGAGGTCAATGATGTATCAGGGCGGAAGGTCATAGCCACTGTAGTGGACGATGAGGGTATCTACGTAAGCACAGCAGAGGGATTGGCCCGCCTACGCCCGGTGAAAGAAGGCGGCACGGTTAGCTATGGCACGCAGACCCATCCAGCCGATGGCAATAGTGGCCTGGTTGTGACTTCACGTGAACGAGCACACGAACTAAGTCGTGACCGTACAGTCGAGGTGCAACTTATTGCATTTGGACAGGCACGAGCCAAGAAAGGCTTCATGGCCCAGTCGACTGTGCCAGCAGCACGCCAGGCCCTCAACTCGGCTGGAATAAGCCTGGCGGATGTGAAGGTCATCAAAACGCACAATCCATTCGCGGTGAATGATATCTATTTCGCCCACGAGCTGGATATAGCTCTAGAAGCTTTCAATAACTATGGCTCTTCACTCATTTTCGGGCATCCCCAGGGTCCAACAGGTATGCGGCTGATCATCGAATTGATCGAGGAACTGGTTCTGCGCGGTGGTGGTTACGGCCTCTTCACCGGCTGTGCGGCCGGTGATACAGGTGCGGCGATTGTCTTGCGCGTAGATGTGGCCTGAGATTCCATACGTCTTTTTATCAGAAGTGAAATAAGATCTATTAGGAGGTACATTCATGGCGCAGCTTTTGATGATTGTTTCTAGTGCACGCAGTATCGACCTCGCATCCGACAAGGGGCATACGACCGGGTACTGGGCGGATGAAGTGCTCAAGCCCTACGACAAGTTCGTAGCGGCGGGTGTGGAGGTAGTGGCTGCCACCCCAGATGGAGCGCCTCCACATGCCGATCCATTCGGACTCGAGCCACGGTTTCATTATCCTGACGAAGACAAGGACTTCCTCTCTCAAGTTGAGCGCAGCTTTGCACCCGACATGGATGACATCCGGGTGACGCTCCATCACTTCTCCGAGCTGGACTTAATCGCTGCCCGGCGTGTGTTCTACGCCCTGGTCGACAGCGGACTCGATCGCGACACAGCCTGGAGTGCCGTTACCAGAGGCGCACGCACTGCCTGGCGCGATGATCGCAACTTCATTGATGTCCTGTCTGCCGACTCTGTAGTGACGAGCAAACTAAGCCCAGAGCACCTACGAGCCCTCGCCTATGAAGTGCAAAATGAAAGTGCAGCCCGGGCAAAGCAAATGGCCGAACGACTCGCTTCTATTGAAGCGTTGCAGCACCCGCGTAACCTCAACCAGATGTCGGACGAGGAGATTCTCAACTTCGATGCCGTA
>WNFX01004416.1_pt1 | contig 17497 bp, 20 predicted proteins | sample 5400111 | NCBI WGS metagenome assembly WNFX01 (sample SAMN13153363, study PRJNA577476) | soil metagenome | isolation source: 40 cm soil or saprolite under grassland replicate 1 | place: USA:California | collected 2016-06-15 | reverse complement strand
GTGGCATCGCCATGATAAGCAGTGATTCGCACAACGAAGTCCGATCGACCCAATCTCCACACTGGGGATTCTGGGGGACCGTACTGTGGGGTATCGTCATCTTGGTGATTTTTGTGATACTACAGCTTGTCACGATACTTGTGGCCGTGGTGTCGCGTAGTGGGCGCCTAACGGAAGCAGAACTGATGGAACGGCTTACCCCTGCCGTGAAGGATGATTATCTTATTTCGGTGTCGACTTTCGTTACCACTGTTATTTGTTGTGGTCTGATCGTTGGTATCGTAAAGCTAAAGAGAGGTTCGATACTGAGGGAGTATCTCTGCATAAGAGCGGTCCCACTCAAAATATTCATGAGATGGATCGGCTTTCTCCTCGGTTTTATCGTTCTGTCAGATTCGATTACGATCCTCCTGGGACGTTCAATCGTTCCTCCGTTCATGTCCGCGGCGTATGCAACAGCGAACCCCGTCTGGATGATTTGGGTAGCGCTACTCATTGCCGCCCCACTTTTCGAAGAGGCGTTTTTCAGGGGTTTCCTCTTCAAAGGTTTCGAAGCAAGTGTTATGGGACCTATTGGCGCCGTTCTGGTGACGGCCGGTCTTTGGGCGGCAATTCACGTCCAGTATGATTTGTACGAAATTGGGACGATCTTCTGCTTCGGCCTTTTGATCGGAGCCGCACGAGTAATCACCGCATCTATTGTCGCCCCCCTTGCACTACATGCGGGAGCGAGCTTAGTAGCAACAATCGAGGTGGCGATTTTGGGGTAACAGTTGCACGCAACAATGGAGCCCAGACCTAAGAAAGGGTGAGGAATGTCTTCTCTTCGAGAAGTGCGATGCCACCTAACCTTTAGCTGGTACGGACGGGCCATCTGCAGCGTGCCCTCATCCATCGTCGTGCGGGCCCGCCGCACAGCAGAACGTTAGACAGCACAATGGACTTTGACCGCAACGGCGAGTACGAAGAATTTCGTGCGTTCCCTGATCGTGGGCCAGCCGAGTCAATGTGCTCGTGGCTAGAATCTGAGGGTGTGCCTTCTTGTGTTGAAGCACGCGCTTTATCGAGCGGAATAGAATCGCAGTTTGTCGTCTATGTCCTGAAAGAGCTGGCGCATCGCGCCCGTTGGATCGTCGCCCAATTGCCGCCGAGTGATGCAGAGCTCGACTTTCTCGCAACGGGCAAGCTGCCTGGGCAGCTGGAGGATAAGTAGTGCTGTCTAACCGCGCGGCGCGCCCGGAGCCTCTGAAGCAGCGCTCCTTGTGGCATCCTCTATCTCGTCGGCCCGGTGGCCGCGAACGTTATACGGCAGAATCCTGGAAAGGACAGTGAGTCGCGCGGCATCGGGAATCGCAATCGTTCTTGGCGTCGTCTACGTTTTCGCGCCATCCTTGGTATGTTCTGGCTTTTGTGGCGACTCGCGGTTGGCCATGGTTTTCCTGCGTGGCCATGGTGGGGGTACATTTTGGCTCCACTGGGAATAGCCGTCGTGTACTTCGCACTGGAGCTACTCAATTGGCCAATTCATCGATACGTGGTAGAACCGGACAGGGTGACTGACCCCACATGGGAACGGGGATTAAGATTCTCCCTTCTTCTGGTTATCGGCTGCGGCTGGATTGCGATTTGTGTGGCAGCGAATCACTATTTGTCGTGAAGACGCTGCCGTATAACATGGCGGTCTACCCGAACGCGCGTGAAGCATCGCACCTTGGTCTTCTGTTCGTAGTCGCACGCCGGTAACCTCCACGTTAGCCGGCTAATGGTGCATACGTTGAAAGCTAAGGCCGTAATCCGACCGTATGAACCACAAGATCACGCCGAGGTGATTTCACTGTGGAAGGAAGTATTCCCTGATGACCCGCTATGGAATGAACCGGCGGCTGTGATTCGGCGAAAGCTCACTGTACAACCAGAGCTTTTTCTTGTTGGATATGCTGATGGGCGCCTTGTCGCAACCGTTCTGGCTGGCTTTGATGGGGTGCGAGGTTGGATCCATCATTTGGCAGTCCATCCGTCGCATCGGCGGCGAGGTATCGCTCGTGCTCTCGTGGTTGCGGCCGAAGAAGGTTTGGCCAGGCTCGGATGCCCCAAGGTAAATCTTCAGGTTCGTGCCACAAACACCGCGGTCGTCTCATTTTATCGAGCCCTCGGCTATTCCATTGAAGAACGTACAAGCCTGGGAAAGCGCCTTGGTTAAGCCGGCTAACAGCGCGTTCGAGAGCGGACGCGCCGATCAGCAGCGCGCGTGTGGCTTGCGTTCGCGGCGGCGCGCCGCTCAACGCGAACGTTAAGGCGCAGATGCGACCGGGACTTGGTGCATTACCCGAGAGCGTCCTCTACGTGGGCGCCATCGCTGCCGCATTCCTCCTCGCCGGGGCAGTCGTACTTTATGTAGATAACTATGCATGGCTTGCGCCCTTTTTCGTCGGTGTCGGCCTTATCACTTATGGCGCTGGCGCTCTTTGGCGCGCCGCGAATGTCACGACCTGGCTCAAGGTCCAAGGCAAGGTACTAAAATCAACGCTTGGTGAAGTGCTGATACCCGGTGAATACGGAGCTTATACGGAGTACTACCCAGTAGTTCAGTTCGAGTACTGGTCACCGAGTGGTCATTTCGTCTCAAACAAGTTCACGATTTCACCACGCGACTATCGAAACGCCGATCGCACAGAAGTACAGCAATCGCTAACTCGCTATCCTGTTGGCGCGACTACGGAGGTGTATGTTTGCCCCAAGGATCACCGCCTCGCGGTCCTGTGTCCTGAAGTCTCGGCGCGGCGTCGTAGCCAATATCATGCCGCGCTCGTTGGTGGCTCACTTGTTTCCGCCATCTCTGTATGGGTCGCGCTGCATGCTGCGCCCTAACAGCGCGGCCCACTCGGAGCCTCTGAAGCGGCACACCCTGTCGCTATCGGCATCTCGTCGGCCCGGTGGCCGCGAACGTTATACGGCACGAGCAACATGTTGACTGGGCTTCTTGCTAATCCCATCTACGTACGCGTAAGGAAGAACCAATTTCGCGTCCGAAGCCTCGAATCGGCAAAGGAGGCTACCTTTGACGCTCAGCCGCCTTTTACTACGGCGAGGCTATTGATCGGTCAGTTCCTGGCAGCCGAGAACGTGTTGAAGCGAGGGGTGAAGGAAATCTCGAAGGGCGGAATCTTCGCCGTATCACCGCAGGTGCTCATTCAGCCGCTGGAAATGCTCGAGGGAGGACTGTCCGAGGTTGAAGAGCGCGCGCTGCGGGAAGTCGCAATCGGTGCCGGTGCGTCAAAGGTCGTGGTTTGGGTTGGGCATGAGCTCAGTGATGCCGAGGTGAGGGATAAGCTCAGTGGTAAGTAGCGTGCCGTATAACAACGCGTTCGAAGACGGACGCTCGCAAGCGTGGCTTCGCTCGCTTGCTCACGCCGTTCAACGCGAACGTTAGACGGCGCGAGTCACTCACGCAACCATGCACGTGCTGAGATACCCTGCTTCGGAGGCACCGCGATGACCAACCATCCCATATATTGGTTTCCTGCAAAGCGCTACGGTTGGGGCTGGGGTCTTCCCAGCGTGTGGCAGGGTTGGGTTGTCATGGGAATCTTCGCTGTCCTTCTCCTCGGTGGCGCCTTCATGCTGCTGCCCACGTACGGGTCGTTAGTCTTCGTTACATATGCAGTGTGCCTGTGCCTAGGTCTGGTCGCCGTCTGCTGGGGGTCGTTAGTCTTCGTTACATATGCAGTGTGCCTGTGCCTAGGTCTGGTCGCCGTCTGCTGGGTCAAGGGCGAGCCTCCCACATGGCGTTGGGGCGCCAAGTGAAGGCGCCGTCTAACCGCCCAGCGCACCCGGACGCGCGTGAAGCATCGCGGTCCGGCAAGCGGCTGCAGTCGCGCGCCGGTGGCTGGGAACGTTAGCCCTTATGTCGGAACGACAAGTGAAGTACCTGCGACATGATGATCGAGCCCCTTCGCTAGTCTGCGAAGCTCCACTCTGGGCATTTCTCTTTGATCAGCCTTACTTCAACGCTAGCAACTGTGGCGTACTCCCACCACTTCCACACTTGAATACCATGCTCAAGAGTGGCCGCTCCGTTAACGCCTCGTGGGAGCCTTTCGAGGTCACGCCGGAGGAGTACGCTGCTCTTGTGCCTAAGCTGCTTGAACCAGATCATGCTCTTCTCGAACAATTTTCCAGCCATAAGTGGCAGGTGTTCCAAGCTGATCCCTCACTCGATCACTACTCAGACTTTGCTGAATGGCAACTTAAGGCCCGAGAGAAGCACCAGCAGTCCTGGAGCCTACGGTTGGCGAAGCTTCAACATGAAATGCTCATGTCGGCACAAAAAAAGGGCTAACCACGCGCTCGAGCCGACTGCCGCAAGCGGGCTTCGCTCGCTTGCGGTACCCTCGTCGCTGCGCTCCTCGGCGGCGGCTCAACGCGAACGTTAGGCCTCATGTAAAGCCGGTACCGTAATAGGAGGACTGCCATGCTTAACCAAATCCTTCCTCGGCAAGTCGACAACACATATCGCGGTTACAAGCTCGCGCTCTGGCTCTTTGGCCTGCTCGTACTCATGAAAGCTGGCATTAGCCTAGGGACCATCTTCAACGGCTACACTGCGGCGAGTTCCGCCGACGGGATCCCCCTGGACACATTCACTCCCGCCGGCGTACGGACCGTAGTTTCTCTTTTCGCACTCTGGGGGCTCTCCCAGCTCATGATCTGCTTGCTCTGTGTTTTGGTGTTGGTCCGATATCGCGCAATGGTCCCCTTCATGTTTGCGCTGCTCTTGCTGGAGCATCTCACTAGAAAACTCATTCTTCAGATCATGCCCATTGACACGACGGGTGCACCACCTGGCTATTTCATAAACCTCGGGCTTCTCGGTCTAATGATCGTCGGTCTGGTGTTGTCGTTATGGAGCAAGGGAGATCAGACCCACGAGCGAAAGGCCGATGAGGCCTAACCCCTCAATCCAGAGCGGACGGTGAACCAGCGTGATTGCCGTATCGATCATCGCTCGGCCGCTCAACGTGGACGTTAGGTGGCTATGGAACCGACACCGCAAATGGAACGGATAGCCAAAGGCATCCGGGGCCTTACTATCGCTGTTTGGTGTCTCGTCGCGGTTAACGTATTTCAGATCACCGCCTGGGTAGTTCCGATGTTCGCGCCGAACTTCTACATGAGGCATATCGCTCCTTCAACTCCGGTTGCTCCACGAGAGTTATTCGAGTCTTGGGAAGGGTTATCGTTCGAGGACAAGGTAAAGCGCTCGAGCATCGTGCTTGTCACCGAATACAAGTTAGAGGGCGGGAAACTACGCGCCGTCATCAAAGAAGAGCTCAAGCACAAAGCCGGTGTTACTTATCACTACGCTGTGGGTGACGAGTATCTTCCACTGTCGATCGTACCAAGGGAAAACACTACATACGGAGAGGGTTCTCTGGTGCTCTTGCAGGGCTCACCTGCAGTCAACAGAGAGTCGTACTCGATTTTCAACGGCAGAGTAAGCGCCTTGGGTGACATGCCGCTCTCAAAGGTGCGTCAAATAGTTGCTCAGGCGCAATGACGCCACCTAACCACGCGTTCGAGAGCCGACCGCCTTCGGCGGCCGCTCAACGCGGACGTTAGAGGGCAAAACAGCATGGGCGACGAGCTCTACCTCGAGCCAAACCGAAAGGCACAAGTCATCGCGTTGCTCTTCCTTGCTTTCCTCGTGATCATTGCGACTATCCCCACGTTCATTGAACCAACGATTGATCACATAGTGCCAGGCCGCAATGCCTCTTCTGAAGAGCTGGAGGCTCGAATTAGACTCTTGGTACCTATCGTTTTTGGTACTCTCGCCGCTAACTTCGTTATTTCGCTTCTCGGGGTCGGGTACTTCTGCCGTCTTGGGTATCGCGCCCTCAAGTTCGGAAGCTTTCCGCCTCCGGGTACGATGGTGGTCTTTCGAACTCGGATCCAAACGGGGAAGCTGGCAGTCTTAGCGGGCTGCCTCACCATTCTCTGTGGAGTTATCTTGGGCTTGCTCGCCGTATTGACGGTTTACGCAGCCTGGCTGCTTATCAGAATTGCCCTCTAACCCATCAATCCAGAGCGGACGCGCCGCAAGCGGCGCGCCGCTGATTTCCGACGTTAGAAGGCGCAGCCAGTGCAAAGCGCCGCGACCGACCTTGGAGTATCCTTGCGGCATCACTTGCCCGACCGCACAGAGCACCGTGTCTGAGCTCGATCGCCTCAAGGAGCAGCTCGTTTATCTCAGGTTCTGGCTGGGGACAATGGTCGTGACAGAGATCACGTTGGTCGGTTGGCTCATTTCAACGCCGAACATATGAGCGAGAGAATCAAATACACGGATGAACCCCTCGGGAACCTTAGGGTCATTCCCGACTTCCTGCCGCGCCCGGAGGATCTCGTATTCCGAGACGAAGGCGTAAAGGTAACCATTTCCTTGAGCAAGCGCAGCGTTGAATTTTTCAAGAACGAGGCGCGCAAACACAATACACAATACCAGCGCATGATCCGCAGGTTACTCGACGCCTACGCGGAGCATCACACAGGGCGACCTCTAACCGCGCGTTCAACTCGGACGCGCGAAAAAGCGCCGCGCGCCGGTTAGCTCTACGTTCGGCAGTCGTGCGTACGATGTTGCCAACGTTAACCCAAGACGTTGCCCTTTTGAGGGAGTACAAGTGAACGATCTTTTGTTCTGGTTGGCCTTCGCCGCTGTCATCGTAGCGCTTGTGCCGCTGTCGCAACTCGTGCAGCGAGTCACCGGTCGCAAGGCGGTTGGCTCTGGTGCCTCAGCGCTTGGCTACTACGTGGTTCTTGGTGCTGGGACGTTCACTTCAATAATGTTGCTCGCTCCCCTTTTCGCAGAGGGCATCTGGAGAACCGCGGCGTTAGGTGGCGTAGTTGCGGGCGCTTGCAGCCTTGTTGCACAGACCTTCTTTGGCGAGGAGCGTGCCTAGAGAGAATAAGGTGATGCCTAACAGCGCGGCCCACTCGGAGCCTCTGAAGCAGCGCTCACTGTGGCGTTCGTCATCTCGCCGGCCCGGTAGCTGCGAACTTTAGGCCCTTCCGAAAAGACCTCCCATGGACGACCGAGACATCACTGCGATACAAGCCATGCTCGATCCGCTACTCCCGGGCTTGCTGGGCGTCCGCCTGGTTTCCGTTGAACCCGATCACGTCGTCGCAGACGGTCACTTGTGGGAAGTTGCGTTCAATCCAGGCTTCGCGTCGCTGGGCTAACGAGCCCACGAGGGACGAACCATGAAGACGTGGGCGGGAAGGAAAGGCCGTTGAGACGAAGTAAGGGCGCACGAAACCTTGATTTTGGGAAAGCGACGCCTTGTTCAGGTCTTTCCCGTGCTTCCAAAGCCTCCCGCACCCCGCCCGCTGGCGGAAAACTCCTCGACCACGTTCAACTTCACCTGCACAACCGGGACGACGACGAGCTGGGCGATGCGGTCCATCGGGTTGATGGTGAACGTAGCGTCCGAACGGTTCCACAGCGAGACCATCACCTGTCCCTGGTAGTCGGAGTCGATGAGGCCCACGAGATTCCCGAGCACGATGCCGTGCTTGTGACCCAGGCCCGATCGCGGCAGGACCACTGCCGCGAGCCCTGGATCCGCCAGATGGATTGCGATGCCGCTGGGCACGAGGTCGGCGGCCCCCGGCGCGAGCTTGAGCGGCTTGTCGATGCAGGCCCGGAGGTCGAAACCCGCCGCCCCGGCGGTGGAGTATTGCGGCAGCGCATCGCGCAGCCGCGGGTCGAGGATTCTTACGTCGAGAGTCTTCAAACGAAGAGCCGCCTAGCGCCGTGGCAGCATCTTCGCGATGTGCGCGACCAGTTGGCGCGCGAGCACGATCTTGGGAGCGAGCGGCAGCTCGTGCACGCCGTCCTCGTCGAAGAGCGTGAGCGCATTGGTGTCCTTGCCGAACGTATCCTGCGCAAGGTTCGCCGCAAGCAACGGGATCCCCTTGGTCCTGCGCTTCGCCTGCGCGTTGGCCTTCAAGTCTTCCGTCTCGGCGGCGAAGCCGACGCAGAACGGCCCCTTCGGAAGCGCCGCGACTTCGCCGAGGATGTCGGGATTGGGCGTGAGCTCGAGCTTGAGGTTGCCGTTGCCACGCTTGATCTTGTGCGGCTTCGGATCGACCGGGTGATAGTCGGCGACTGCGGCAACCGAGATGAAGACGTCGGACTGCTTCGCCCGCGCCATCACCGCCTTGTGCATCTCGCGTGCCGTGATTACGTCGACGCGCTCCACGCCCGCCGGAAGGGCGAGCACCGTTGCGCCGGACACGAGCGTCACCTCCGCGCCCGCCTCTACCGCTGCCTGCGCGACGGCGTAGCCCATCTTGCCCGAGCTCTGGTTGGTGACTCCGCGCACCGTGTCGATCGGCTCATAGGTCGGTCCCGCCGTGATCAGGACTTTTTTTTTGGAAAGAGGCTTAGGACCGAGCGCAACCGCGACTTCGGCGAAGATCTCCTCGGGTTCGAGCATCCGTCCCATGCCGCCCTCGCGGTCGGCGTGGTCGCCCGCCGTCGGGCCGAGGATGCCGACGCCGTCGGCGCGCAGGCGCTCGACGTTGCGCTGCGTCGCCGCGTTCCGCCACATCTCCACGTTCATCGCCGGCGCGACCATGAGGGGGCAGCGGCGCGCGAGGCAGAGTGCCGAGAGCAGGTCGTCGCCGAGTCCGTTCGCGACCTTGGCAAGGAAATCGGTCGTTGCGGGCGCGACCACGAGGATGTCCCGGTCGCGCGAGAGCTCGATGTGGCCCATGCTGTCGGGCACGCGCACGTCCCACATGTCCGTGTGAACGGGCTGGCCGCAGAGCGCCTGCAGCGTCACAGGCGTAATGAAGCGACAGGCGGCTTCGGTCATGACGACGCGCACGTCGGCACCGGCCTTGATGAAAAGGCGCGTCAGCTCGGCCGCCTTGTAGGCGGCGATTCCGCCGGTGATCCCGAGCAGAATCCTCTTTCCGGAAACGTCCGTCATCGCAGATAGGGGTAGCGCGTTAAGCTGCAAAACGGGATTTTAAGCGAATTCCATGGCGATAACAGACTGGCCCGTTCAGGAACGTCCACGCGAACGCCTGCTTGCTCTCGGCGCCGCCTCGCTCGCCGACGCGGAGCTGCTCGCAATCCTGCTTCGTACCGGCATCAAGGGAAAGAGCGCGGTCGACCTCGCACGTCAGCTCCTGGGGCGCTTCGGCTCAGTCGGTGGCCTGCTCGACGCTGGATCCGCGAATCTCGCGGAAACCCCGGGCCTGGGGACTGCCAAGCTCGCGCAGCTCCAGGCGGCCCTCGAGTTGGCGCGCCGTGCGCTCAGGGAGGAAATCTCCTCGCGAAATGCGCTGTCGTCGCCGCGAGCGGTGCGCGATTACCTGCGCCTCGCGCTCGCCGGGCGCGAGCAGGAAGTCTTCGTGGTGCTGCTCCTCGACGCGCAGCATCGCGTCATCGCGCACGAGGAGCTTTTCCGCGGCACCCTGACCCAGACGAGTGTCTACCCGCGCGAAGTGGTGAAGTGCTCCCTGCGGCATAACGCGGCGGCCGTGATTTTCGCCCATAACCACCCCTCTGGGGTCGCCGAGCCGAGCCATGCCGACGAGATCCTCACCCGCTCGCTGAAGAGCGCGCTCGCCCTGGTCGACATTCAGGTGCTCGACCATTTCATCGTCGCAGGCAGCCGCACGATGTCCTTTGCCGAACGCGGGCTGCTGTGACGATCCTCGGCGGATCCTCCGCTGCGGCGTTGAGCTTGAACGCGCGCCCGGTTTCGACCTATAATGCGCCCCTTTTCCCGCGGAGCATCGCATGGCGCGCGTCTGCCAGGTAACGGGCAAGAAGCCCCAGGTGGGACACCACGTTTCCCACGCCAACAACAAGACCATACGCCGGTTCTACCCGAACCTGCAGTACCGCCGTTTCTGGGTGGAAAGCGAAAAGCGCTGGGTAAGGCTGCGCACTTCCAACGCGGGTGTGCGCATCATCGACAAGAAGGGTATCGACGCGGTGCTCAAAGAGCTGCGCGAGCGCGGCGAGATCTAGGTCAGGAGCTGCGACGATGCGCGAGAAAATCAAGCTCGAATCCACGGCCGGCACCGGTCACTTCTACACTACCACCAAGAACAAGCGCAGCACGCCCGACAAGATCGAGATGAAGAAGTACGACCCCAGGGCGCGCAAGCACGTCATCTACAAGGAAACAAAGATCAAATAAAAAAGCCCGCGAAAGCGGGCTTTTGGCCAGCGTCGTCCGGCCGACCAGCCTGCCATGCGTGCCTACTTCGGCTGCGATTTGGTTTCCCTGGGCATGTCGCCCGGAGCCTCGGCAACACCGCGCTTGTAGACGATCTTCTGAGTGCTGCCGTCGCAGGTCCCGACAACCTTGCCTTCTCCTTCCTTCACCTGTTCGTTCGGAACGATGTCCAGCGTGAAGACTGGTACCCCGTTCGCCTTGATCTTCGCCTCGATCTCAGACTTGAGTTCCTCGCAAGGCTTCACCTGCGAAAGGGCCGGCGAAGCAATCAACATCGACGCAGCTACCGCGATAAGGCTTTTCATCCTCATACCTCCTTTTGCTGTAAAGCCCCCCCGAAACCGAATAGCGCCGTATATGCTACCCGGAAGTGCGCCGACGTGCTAATTACCTGCTGCGAGTACTTATAGGGCCGATACGAATCCAGGAAAGAAAAAACCCGCCGAGGGCGGGTTTTTTCTAGATCCCGGCGTGTGCGGGAATGTCGAAGTTCGTTAGGCGTAGCAGCGCAGCCGGTGCGAGAATTCAGCGAGCGGGCGGATGCCGCTCGCTTCGGCGCGGTGGCACCAGTCCTGCAGCTGTCGAACGAGCTGCTCGCGGGAGGCACTCGAGCGTTCCCACAGCGAGGCGAGCTCCGAGCGCATCGAGTACACGGTGTTCAAAGCGCGCGATTTCGCCAGTCCCTGCTTGAGGTTCGCGCGCTCGGTCTCGCACAGCGATTTTTCGTCGCGGTGGAGCCAGCCCTTCAGGCTCCTAAGAACGTGCGCGTCGTGCGGCGCGAGCCGGCGCAGCTTGCCGAGCTCCTCGGCGTAGGTGCGCTTGAGCGACTTGGCGTATTTCGCGAGAACGTCGTAGCGGTGCGTGATCACGGCCTGCAGCGTCTCCGAGTCTACTGCGGGTTTCGCATCGGTGAAACGCGGCGTCGGCGCCACTTTCTTCACCTGTGCGAGGCCGAGTGCCTCGAGTAAGCAAATGTACATCCAACCCAGGTCGATCTCGTACCACTTGTTGGAAAGCTTCGCCGAGGTCGCATACGCGTGGTGGTTGTTGTGCAACTCCTCGCCGCCGATGATGATCCCCCAAGGCACGATGTTCGTGCTCGCGTCCTCGGTCGGCCAGTTCCGGTATCCCCAGAAATGTCCGATGCCGTTGATGACGCCCGCCGCCCAGAACGGGATCCAGGCGATCTGCGTAACGAGGATCAGAGCACCCGGAACGATGCCGAACAGCGTGACGTTGGCGGCGCCCATCAAGGTGATACCGAGTATCGAGAAGCGGGAGTAGACGTTGCGCTCGAGCCAGTCGTCGGGTGTGCCGTGGCCGTAGCGGGTCATCGTCTCGCGGTTGTAGGATTCTTTGACGTACAAGAACACGCCGCCCCAGAGCACGCGGTTGATTCCGACCTGCTGCGGGCTGTGCGGGTCTTCAGCGGTTTCACATTTGGCGTGGTGCTTGCGGTGAATCGCGGCCCACTCCTTGGTCACCATCCCGGTCGTCATCCACAGCCACACACGAAAGAAGTGGCTCGCCAGGGGATGCAGATCGAGCGCGCGGTGCGCCTGGCAGCGATGCAGGAACACCGTCACGCTGACGATGGTGATGTGGGTAAGACCGATTGCGGCAAGGACATAGCCCCACCACGGCAGGTCGAAAACGCCCGAAAACAGGACGCTGGATTCCATCAAGTTCCCCTCTTAAGGTTCTGCGGATTCTACGTGATTCCCGATAAAGGGCAAGGGCATTATCCCCTATGCGGAACTCAGGGATTTCCTGATCCTATTCATGTCCTTGCAAGCCGGTGAATCCGCGGAAATTTAGCCCCAATACGTGCGATTTTCACGCAGCATATTTAGAAAATAACCGCGCTAAAGCTTTGGACCCCGCGTCATGCGGCACGTTCGAGCACCGCGGCAAAAAACGCGTCGGTGCCATGTCGGTGCGGCCAAAGCTCCAAATACTCCTCCAGCTGGAGCCGGATGCCGCCTCTTTCAAGCACCTCGCCCGCCGGCCGCAGCGTGAATGGGGCTTTGCGCAGAAAATCCTCGACGATGCCGCGGTTTTCTTCCTCGAGGATGCTGCAGGTGGCATAAACGAGCCGCCCGCCCGGCTTCACCAGCCGCGCGGCGGCGGCGAGAATCGATTTCTGCTTCTCCACGAGCTCCGCGACATCCTCGGGCGTCTGGCGCCACTTCGTGTCGGGATTGCGCCGCAGCGTCCCGAGGCCGCTGCAGGGTGCATCCACGAGCACGCGGTCGATCTTACCGGCGAGGCGCTTCACGCGCGCGTCGTTCACGCCCTCGATCCGCTGCGGATGCACGTTGGACAGTCCCGAGCGCGCAAGCCGGGGCTTCAGCGCGGCGAGCCGCTTCGGGGAGATATCGAACGCGTAGAGGCGTCCCGTCGAGCGCATGAGGGCCCCGAGTGCGAGCGTCTTGCCACCCGCGCCCGCGCAGAAATCCACCACCATCTCGCCGCGCCTGGGCGCGACCAGATGGCAGAGCAATTGACTCCCTTCGTCCTGCACCTCGATGCTGCCTTCGAGAAACAGAGCATGCCGGTTGATCGCGGGCTTCTCCTTGAGCCTGATCCCCTCGGGCGAGTACGGCATCGCGGCGGCGCGAAGCCCGTCGGCCGCGAGCCGTTCGAGCGCCGCTTCGCGCGAGATTTTCAGCGGATTGACGCGCAGGTCGAGCGGCGCGTTCTGCAGCAGGCCCTTGGCCAGCGCGAGCAGCGCACTTTCATCGTAGCGGGCCCTCAGGCGTTCGATCACCCAATCGGGAAGGTCGCACTCGACTTCGAAGGGCTGCGGCGCAGCCGCGTCGCGCTTCACCAATGCGAGCCACTCGGACTCGTCGCCGCGCAGCCAGGGGTCGAGCTCGCGCAAGTTCGCGCCGAGGAGCGCGATCCAGGTCGCGAGCGCAAGACGCCGCACGCTCTGCGTCGCCGCGACGCGCTCGAGAAGGCGGCGGCGCCTGAGTGCGGCGTACACCGAATCGGCGATCATTGCGCGGTCGCGCCGGCCGATCTTGGGGTGGCTGCGGAAGAACGCCGAGAGCGTCGCATCGGCGGGTTGTTCGAGCGGCAGCACGGCCGCAAAGGCCGCCGTGCACGCATCCAGCAGCGGGCGCGAAAAGCGCGTCACTTGCCGATGCGCGTGACGACCTGGTCGGATCGCGTGCCGTCCGAATCGACAATCAGGACGCGCACCGGCAGGAAATCGCGCTCGGCGGCGAACCAGATGTCGGTCGCCTTGTCCTCGGGTCCGTCGCGCAATTTCGCGATATGCAGCGTTTGCATTTCGCCTGCGGGTGTGGTGAGTTTCTCGGTGCCGACGACGGCGAAGCGGAATGGAGTCAGTCCCCGTCCGTCCGCGCGCGTCACGTCGTATTCCTTTCCTTTCGGCGGGACGAAGGCGAAGTTGTAGGCGAGGCTCAAGGGGTCCTGGGCGATTCCCTCCATCTGCAGCGTCTCCGACTTACCCCTGCGCTCCTGCGTTACCGAGCGCGCGTCCCAATCGAATTTCGCCGATACCGCCCAGCTGCTGCCGCGTTCGTCACGGAATTCGTCGGGCCGAAGTCCCTTCGGGGTAATGCGACCTCGGCTCGTGCGCTTCAAGACCCCGAACAGCGCGAGGATCCCCCTGCCCTTCACCTCGGAGGTGATCGCGTAGGTGCGGCCGTCGTGCTCAAGAGTTTCCGAGACGTCCCCCAGGACCGTCCCATTGCGTTTCATCTCGTAGGTCAGCGTGATTCGTTCGGGTGGCGCCGCTTGGGCCAGGGCAGCCCACAGAGCGAGCACCGCAACAACTGCCCGGCGGAACGGACTGGGGATCATTCTTCGACGAGCAGCGCCTGTCGAGCGTTGGACCCGTCAACGCGCACGATGCCGTTCTCGACCGCGAGCCGGCCCTCGACAAACCAACGTATCGCCACAGGATAGACACGGTGCTCCTGCTGCAGCACGCGCGCCGCGAGCGTCGCTTCGGTGTCCCTGGCATGCACGGGTATCGCCGCCTGCGCGATGATCGGACCGTGATCGACCTGCGGCGTGACGAAGTGCACCGTGCAGCCGTGGAGCTTCACGCCTTCCTGGAGGGCGCGTCGGTGCGTGTGCAGCCCGGGAAACGCCGGCAGCAGCGACGGATGGATGTTGACCATCCGGCCCGAGTAGTGCCGCACGAGGTCGACGCCAAGGATGCGCATGAAGCCGGCGAGCGCGACGAGGTCGGGTGAATGCCGTTCGATCGCCGCCTCGAGCGCGACGTCGAACGCCCCGCGCGAGGAAAACTCGCGCTCATCGACCACCTTCGCAGGAATGCCCGACTGCGCGGCGAACTTCAGGCCTGCGGCGTCCGCACGGTTGCTGATCACGGCGGCGACCTTCACAGGGAGCCCCGCGCGCACGATCGCCTCCATGTTGCTGCCGCGCCCGGAGATGAGGATCACGACCGATTTCATGGCGCTATTCTAGCGCGGCGCTCTCGAAGTCCGACGGGTGGGTGGCCGCAGAGCGCCGCGGGAGTTTGCGGTCGAGGCATTTGCGGGGCCGACCCCCGAGATCGCCGGCCGCCGATTTTGCGTGGGCCCGGGTCTTTTGGTCCCGATTTTGTTATTCTCCATCTGCGGACCTTCGTAAACCGGAGAGCTAGCCCATGTCCATCTATAAATGTCTGATCAGATACTCCGCGGCGGCTGCAGCGCTGTTTTGGGCTTGCGGCGCCCCCGCCCAGGTCGGGGTGACGGCAGACAAGATCCTCATCGGGCAATCGGCCGGGTTCACCGGCTCGATAGCCGGGACGGTCAAGGAACTCACCGCGGGGGCCAAGGCGTATTTCGACGCGGTAAACGCCAAAGGCGGCGTGCACGGCCGCAAGATCGTGCTCGAGTCCATGGATGACGGGTTCGATCCGAAAAGAACCCCCGAAGTCATCCAAAAGCTGATCGTCGAGAAAAAGGTGTTTGCCCTGTTCCTCTCCCGCGGCACGCCGACGAACGAGGCGGCGATACCCATCATCGAGAAATACAAGGTGCCGCTGATCGGCCCTTCGACCGGGGCCATGTCGATGTACGAACCGCCGCACAAGTATCTTTTTCCGGTGCGGGCCAGTTACCGCTCCGAGACTTTCAAGATCGTCGACCAGCTGGTCAGCATGGGGATCAAGAAGATCGCCGTGGTGTACACCGACGATTCATTCGGCAAGGACGGCCTGACCGGGGTGCAGCAAGCCATGAAAGAAAAAAATATCGCGCCCGTCGCCATCGCGAGCCACCCTCGGGGAACGACAAAAGTCGAGGAGGCGGTTGCGACAATCGCAAAGGCCGAACCGCAGGCGGTGATCATGACGGTACTGGCCGATGCAGGCGTCGCACTCGTCAAGCAGATGAAGAAGACCGGCCAGAGCCCACTGTTCATAACCCTCTCGAACAACAGCTCGAACGCCTTCATCAAAAACCTCGGAGAAGACGGGCCCGGCGTCGGCGTGAGTCAGGTGTCGCCGTACCCGTTTTCGGCGACTATACCGATCGTCAAGGAATTTCAGGACGCCATCAGCCGCAACAAGGACGTGGCCGCTTCGTATGCCTCCATGGAGGGATTCATCGCCGCCAAGGTTCTGGTCGAGGGCTTGAAGCGTGCCGGCCCAAAGCCGACGCGGGACAAGCTGATCACGGCTCTGGAATCCCTGAATCGTTTCGACTTGGGCGGCGTCGACGTCACCTATGGGCCGGGAACCCGGACGGGCACGAGCTATATCGACATCACCATAGTCAGCAGGACCGGCAAGTTCATACGCTAGCAGGCGAAGGAAATTTCGGGACGGCACGGTGCCGCGCGTCGCGGGCGCGGATACCTGCGTATCAAGCACCGGCGCGCGGGAATCCCGGCAGCGGCTGCAGGCCGTCGGATTCGAACAGCTCCTGCAACTGTGCCGCGGCTTCCTTGGACGTCTGGATGAGCTGCGCTTCGTCGTGCTGGACCGCGTACTGCGTATCGAGCCGTTGCTCGTCGTGCTGCTTGAACAGCGTCACGGCGCGCTCGGAGGCGGCGATGCCGAAGCCCAGCGAAAGAAGCGCGTGGCGCGCCATGTCGAGGCTCGTCGGAAAGGTCTCGCGCCAGATGAGCCTGACTCCCAAGTCCCGCAGGCGAAACAGGTGCACGCGGTTACGCGCGCGCGCGAGGATCGGAACCTGCGGGAAGTGCTTGCGCACGACCGCCGCAGTCTTCACTGAGGCCTCGACATCGTCGATCGCGAGCACGAAAAGTTTCGCCTCCCCCGTCTTCGCCGCCTCGAGCAGCTCCAGGCGCGAAGCGTCGCCGTAATAGACCTTGCTGCCGAAGCGCCTCACGAAATCCACCTGCTGGTAACTCACCTCGAGCGCCGTGAAGGGCACGCCGCACATGCGCAGCACGCGCGAGATGATCTGCCCGACGCGGCCGTAGCCGGCGATGATGACCGGGTTTCCCGGTCCCGTGATCGTATCGAACTCCGGCGTCGCGTGCCGTTCGGCCCAGCGCGCGAGCGCGCGCTCGTGCGCTTCAAATGCGAGCGGCGCGAGCAGCATCGAGACGGTCACGACCACCACGAGGAGCTGAGCGGTGCCCGCCTCGAATATGCCGAGGCTCCCCGCCGCGACGAACAGAATGAAGGCGAACTCGCCGCCCTGCGAAATCGAAACGGCAAGTCGCTGCGCAGTGTCGTTCGGCGCGCCGCCGATCCTGGCGATCGCGTACATCAGTGCAAGCTTCGCGAGCATGAGGCCGAACGCGAGGCCGAGCACCGCGGCCGGCCGTTCCCAAACGAGGCCGAGGTTCGCGCTCATGCCCACGGCGATGAAGAAAAGTCCGAGCAGCAGGCCCTTGAAGGGCTCGATGTCGGCCTCCAGCTCGTGGCGGAATTCGGAATCGGCGAGGAGCACCCCGGCGAGGAAGGCGCCGAGCGAGGGCGACAGGCCGATTTTCTCCATGACGAGCGCGGCGCCCACCACGAGCAGCAGCGCCGCCGCGGTAAATACTTCGCGGCCGCCGTAGCTCGCCACCGCCTTCAGGATAGGACGCACGACGAGCCGGCTTGAGATGATGACGACGGCGATCACCGCCAACCCCTTGGCAGCGGCCATCCAGCCACCCGCGGCGTGCGTTCCCGAGTCGCTGAGCAGCGGCAGGAGCGCGAGCAGCGGGATCACCGACACGTCCTGGAAGAGCAGCACGGCGAAGGCTTCGCGCCCGTGGCGCGT
>WNFX01002805.1_pt1 | contig 17501 bp, 15 predicted proteins | sample 5400111 | NCBI WGS metagenome assembly WNFX01 (sample SAMN13153363, study PRJNA577476) | soil metagenome | isolation source: 40 cm soil or saprolite under grassland replicate 1 | place: USA:California | collected 2016-06-15 | reverse complement strand
CCTGATCCACTCCTGCACCGGATAGGTGCTGTTATGCGCCTGTAACGCCGTCACCAAAGCCAGCGGCAGCGGCTCCGCGAACAGGCCTTTCGGCACCTCAGGAGGAACCAGGATGAACACCCCATCGCCCCGGTCTGCACGATCACAATCGGCCCAAGCAATCCCAGAACCGGTGAACGCTTCCCGCAGCGCACGGTACAACCCCTGCCGAACTGCTACCTGATGGCGATTCGTGCGGCGACGGTCGCCAAACCCCTCGACATCCACCACCACAATGGTCCGGTGAACCGCCCGCAGGTGACCCTCCATCGACGCCGCCCGTAAAAATCAGAAGAAACGATCCTCGCCGCTGACGAACAAGCCTATCCGGACACGGCCACCCAACCGGAGGTGTCGACCACCAAGCGGGCCCAGACGATCCTGGATGCCTGCGGGCATCTGTGGACCGGCTGCTGTTCGGCCTGCTGGTCGCTGTACTGGTGGCAGGGCGAGGGCGGTCCATCTGCGCTCAGACCCTAACCGAATGATCACTTTGCGTGTGCGTGACTACGACGTGAGCAAGGTCGGGTTGTCTGTGTCCAGCCTGCGGTCGTCTTGCACGATCTCCACCCAGTTTCCATCTGGGTCGGCAAGGAAGAGGTATTGGATGCCTGTCCGGCCTTGCTGGACCTCCGTCAACTCTCCGCATTGCCTCGCCAGAAGCTCAGCATGAGCCGCATGCACATCTGTGACACTAAACGCGAGGTGTTTGACGCCGACGCGCTCTAGTTCATTTCCAACTGTGAGGTCGGTTCGCGAGCAGGCCTTGTTTGCTTCATATTGGAACATCTCCAGGAGGAAGCCGTCACTTCGGGAAAGATGGACTATCGCTAGCGATCCGTCTTGTGCAGTCCACCGGAGCGCAACCTTGAATCCGAATATCGCGTAAAAAGCGGCTGATACCTCGATGTCCCTTGCAGTCAACGCAAAATGATGAGGTTCAAAGGCTATCTTCATTTCCGTCTAATCCTTACGCTCAGCAGGATCGGTCGGCGAATTCCCGGTTCTGGTAAAGACTAGATCGCCCTTGATTTCGCATCGTGGGGATTCGGGATAGGCCTCTTCATCAAACAACACCCATTGGGCAACGCGGATCTCGTATAGCCGCGAATGTGTGTCTCTGCGCGCCACGCGCTCAGACGTGATAATGTCGCGCGCATGAGGCCAACGTTCGAGAAAGCTCTCAAGTTCTGTGCGCGCTTCCGGGCCCAGCTCGCGCGCATGGCCCTTGAATGTCACTCCACGAACCGTTTGACCCAACCCCGTCAGCGGAATAGCGACTATCCCGCCGGCCACCCGCTTATCATTGCGGATATTGCGCGAATGATCACGGTCGCGCCGAGAAATGAAGTAAAGTCTATCCGGCCTGAAAAGTGCGTGATACCACACGTGGCAGACCGCTGGATCGCCCGTGTCCGAAACACTCGCTACCTGCATTAGCATGCCAGCTTTGACGTAGGTTTCCAGTCTTCCGCGGGCATTCATCAACTATCCTTTTCCGGCCCCTTGGAGACGGCTCTATTTTTGCCGTGGACCTCTGAGTGTATCTCTCGCCATTCTCGCGTTTCGGGCAACTGGACGCCACGGACTCGCTCATCAAATTTGCCAGCATAAGTCCGGACGGAGACGGAGTGATACGTACGGCGGTCAAGAAGTGCTTCCACTGCCACCCGGCAGGCTTCGGGCACTTCCCCCGCGTCAGCCAAGGCGCTCGCGCGGTCCAGCTTGACAAGAGCCGGCTCGGTGGTTTCAGACGGGTCATACAGCGACAGTGCGCGGTCTGCTGCGCTAACAGCGCGGGAGTCATGAAGCCGTGTTGCTCCGGTCGCCTCGTAGAACGCGAGTCGTTCCGGGGGACACGACAAAATCCCGCCACTGACCAGATCGGCGGGCGAACGAGCCAAGAATTCGTGCGCCTTGTCGATTGACCGCCAGAACTGGCCAGGCTCCTGCAATGCGGCATGGGCTCTTGCCTTGAACCCCCAAAGCCATGCCAGTGCGGGTGAGGATGAGGTATTTCTCTCAAGCCGTTGTGCCAACAAAGCGAGCACTCCGCGCGGATCGTCAGAGTACGTCGGCAGGTTAGCCTGGTTAGCCAAAACAATATCAGCTAGAACGCCGTCGCCTACATCGTGCGCGGCATGTTCGGCGGTCTTGTACCATTCGTTGGCCGATCTGAATTGATTGAGGGTAAACATTATCTCGCCAACGATGATGCTCAGCTTGGCGCTAGCTTGCACAAGACGCACTTGATGACGAGTGGGCTGACGTTCTTCCAGAAGCGTGCGGATGCTGTGAAGAGTCTTCAGCGCGGGGTCAAGGACAACCATTGGAGGAACCTTGACGACTTGAATACCCAGATCTTCGGCTATTCCCTCAAGGTTAGAAGTCCTTTCCTCGCTCGTTGTGCCACGATCCAGTGTTATGTGAATCAGATCAAGCTCGCTTTCGAGCATTCCCAGGACATGGCTGGCGACCGCGTATCCGCCCAGAGCTACGAAATGCCGGCGCAGCGATGTACTCACCTCTTCACGCGTACGGGAATTTATGCAAGGCGCGTGCCGCATGGACAATAGCGGGTCTGTTGCCGCCTCTCCATCAATACCCCAACGTTTTAGTGCGGTGGTGCTCTGAGCCAGAGTCTAACGGCGATCAGACGCTCAGTGACGAGAAATATGCATCGTGTGCATAGTTGATCACCCGTCACATGCGTTGGCGTCGCCACTCCTTGGCCCCATCCTTGATCCTGCCAGGCACGACTACGGGGCGAACGGGCCGGGCTGCCCAGTCGAGCGGAGTCGTTCAGGCACCAGCACACCAGCGCGCCAGACGGAGGTGATCGAGATGACTACGCCAGTACCTGTCGGCCAAGCGACGGTGGCGTTTTTGGTGGCAGTGCCGCGCACGCTCGTGGCGACGGCCAGTACGGCGGTCGCCGCCGCTACGCACTACTGGATGGCTCCGATCGCGCCCCCACCTACCAAGGGACCAGCATGGCGGAGGAATGGCCGCTGCAAGATTTTTTCGAATTAGGCGCCTTTCCGAGTGCGGTCCCGTGCGCGCGGTTGCACGCCCGCGAGTTGCTGTGGGAATGGGGAATGTCCGGGTTGAGCGAACAGGTGGAGCTGATTGTGTCAGAGCTTATGACCAATGCCGTCAATTCTGCCCAGGCAATGGGCAAGGTGCTGCCGGTCAGGCTGTGGCTGCTATCTGACAGAGCACGGATCATGGTGATGGTGTGGGACGCCAATCCGCAGGGACCAGTGCGTATTAGGGCAGATGAAACGGAGGAACGTGGCCGGGGGCTGCTTTTAGTGGACGCGCTTAGCGAACGGTGGGACTGGCACGTCCCTCACGGAATGACCGGAAAGGTGGTTTGGGCGTTATGTATAAAAGATGCGATCAACTGATGCTCATTCGCCAAGGCGCGCATTAGGGCCGGTGAAGATGACCCACTCGTGTAAATGCGGCGACGACGTTGTCACGTTCCAGTGCCCTATTGACTGCTTGAAGGCGGTGTTATCGCAGGCCGCGTTTAACGCGGTTGCCCGCGCTTATGATGCACCGTTCGACCCGCCCGTGACGGTGGGGGATGTGGTTGACCTTTATAGGCAAACACGGCTGAGCGAGATCTGGGGACTCGGTCCACGACGTATCGGGGAGATCGAGGTTGCCCTCGTGTACGCCGGACTCATTCAGACAGCGACATACATAAAGCAAGCGAGAGGCACGCTCGGTTCCCGTCGCCCGCGTGACGGATTAGGGACGTGGCCGACATGAGCACACTGGGGCTCCTCGTCGGGATTCCTGCGGACGACGCCACGAACCGCGCGCACGCCCGCCAGCTCCAAGTGGAGTTTTCGCCGTGGCCGGATGCGCCGCCAGGGTCGGTCCGCATGCGGTGCTTGAACTGCTCTGGCGCGCTCTATCTAGACGCTGAGATGAACAATATCCGCCATGAGTGGGCCAGCGACGCAAAGGAGCCACCAGTAATTTGCCTGACATGTGCCATTGCTTTTGGCCTCGGCAAGACCGAAATCGGGCATTCTGGGACCAGCATGCTACAGAGCTTCACGCGGAGCTTGAAACGGCTGCGGAACGATCCCGGTTTCAGATTGTATATCGAGCAGATCGCTAACGAGACCGATACCGCAGGAGAGGCAGGGATGCCCGATACGCGCGCATAGCGTCGCATACAACAAAGGCCGACCACCCCTCGCCCATGCAATAGGTCGGGGTGGCCCGGCAGGGACACGGCGGTTACGCGGCACCATCGGTGCGGGGGGCCGTCGTACTGCGCATGTCCGTTTCCCAGAAAGGAGGCTCAGCCTGGGCAGATGAGGAGGTGATCAGACCGCGGGACAACGCTTGATCGGCTGCCGTGCCGATCGCCTGTGTGCGTGTGGCGCTCAGGCGAGGGATGGGGCCGACGCGTGCGAAATATGTGTTTCACGTGCCCGCTGGTCACGCCGCAAGCAACGGCGGGCAGAACGCGACAGCCAATAGCCCAGTACCGTAACGTCCACTTGTGCCGGCACCGCTGCTTGTTCGCACAAGCGCACTTCTTGAGGATCGTCCCCTGACGCTGCCCCCAAGGGTTGGCGGGGTCTTGTAGGGGTTGGCGGGTCTTGTAGGGTTAACGGCCGAGGGCCTGGCCGGTCGCGGCGTCGAACAGGTGCAGCTTGGTCTTGTCGAACCACAGCTCGAGCGGCGCGCCCTCGCGCGCCTTGGTCGCCGGGCTCAGCCGTGCCACAAGCTGCTCGCTGGACCCAGGAGCGTCGACCGTGCCGACCTCCTGCGCCACCTGCTCAAGCTCGGTCATCTGGCTGGTGTCCTGTTTGGGCATGGAGAAGTAGGCGAACACGTCGCTGCCCATCGACTCGAGCACCTCGGCCTTTAGGCTGAGCAGGCCTCCCGTGTTGCGCTTGGCCGGGTCCACCAGGGACGCGTCCTCGAACTCCTCAGGGCGGATGCCGACCACGACGTGACGGCTCCCCTTGTCCTGCTCCAGCTTTTGCACGGTCTGGGCTGGCAGGGTCACCTCGCCGAGCGGCCAGTGCAGCGTGCCGCCTTCGAGCTGGCCCGGCATGAAGTTCATGGCCGGCGACCCGATGAACCCGGCGACGAACAGGTTGTTTGGCAGCTCGTAGAGTTCCTGCGGCGTGCCCACCTGCTGCATCTCGCCAAGGCGCAGCACCATGATCCGGTCGCCAAGGGTCATCGCCTCGGTCTGGTCGTGGGTGACATAGATGGTGGTCACCCCGAGGCGCTGCTGCAGCCGCGAGATCGAGGTGCGCATCTGCACGCGCAGCTTCGCGTCCAGGTTGGACAGCGGCTCGTCCATGAGGAAGGCCTTGGGGTCGCGCACGATCGCGCGACCCATCGCGACCCGCTGGCGCTGCCCGCCGGACAGGTTGGCTGGCTTGCGGTCCAGGTGCTCGGTGAGTTCGAGCATCTTGGCTGCCTCGTTGACCTTCTGGTCGATCTCGGCCTGCGGCATGTGGGAGAGCCGCAGCGCGAAGCTCATGTTCTGCCGGACGGTCATGTGCGGGTACAGCGCATAGCTCTGGAAGACCATCGCGATGTCCCTGTCCTTTGGGGTGAGCTGGTTGACGACCTTGCCGTCGATGCGCAGCTCGCCCTCGCTGATGTCTTCCAGGCCCGCGATCATGTTCAGGGCGGTCGACTTCCCGCAGCCGGACGGGCCGACGAAGACGATGAACTCGCCGTCGGCTACGTCCAGGTTCAGGGCTCTGACGGCCTCGGTGCCGTCCGGAAAGCGCTTGGTGACGCCGTTGAGTGCGATGGTGGCCACGCCTGCCTCCTCATCCCTTGACCGCGCCTGAGGTCAGACCGGCAACGATGCGACGCTGGAAGAACATGACGAATATTACGATCGGAACGGTGATCACTGCCGCCGCGGCGGCGACGGAGCCGATGGGCTGGGTGAACTGGGAGACGCCGGTGAAGAAGCCCATCGCCGCGGGCGCGGTGCGCGCCGCGGTGGTGGAGGTCAGCGAGATCGCGAACAGGAACTCGTTCCAGCAGAACATGAACACCAGGATCGCCGTGGTGGCAATGCCGGGCATCGCCAGCGGCGCGATCACCTTCATGAAGATCTGCCGCTGCGATGCGCCGTCCACCTTGGCGGCCTTCTCGAGTTCCCACGGGATCTCACGGAAGAAGGCCGACAGCGTGTAGATGGCCAGGGGCAGCGAGAACGCCAGATACGGGATGATCAGCCCTGGCCAGGTGTTGAACAGGTGGATCCGCCGCTCGATGTCGAACATCGGGTTGACCAGCGATATCGCAGGGAACATCGCGATCATCAGGGAGACCCCGATGAGCACCTGCTTGCCGGGGAACCGCAGCCGCGCGACGGCGTAGGCGGCCATGGTGGCCAGCACGACCGAGATGAGCGTGGCGATCAGGCCAATCCCGATCGAGTTCACAAGCGGCCGGACGAACTGCGAGGTGTGGAAGATCCCGGAGTAGTTGGCCCACGACCACTTGGCCGGCCAAAAGTTCCCGTCGGCGAGCGTCGTCGGTTCCTTGAACGACAGGGCGATGAGCCACCAGATGGGGAACAGCGTCCACAGCACGGTGATCACGTTGGTGGCCCCCCAGCCGACCCTGTTTCGCGTCGGCGCGGCAGCCCGCGGCGGACGGCGCGCGGTAGGCGCCGGGGTTGCTACGGCGGTCATCGGTGTCCCTCCAATCCGGTTGGCATCAGCGTCTCTCCAATGCGCTGCCGGGTGCGGCCGTGCCGAAGCCCTTGATGAACAGGAAGGCGATGATCGCCACCGAGAGGAAGATCAGCACCGAGATCGTGGACCCGATCCCGAGGTTGAGCGCGGTGAACAGGTTGTCGTACCCGATGATCGACACCGAGCCCGTGCCGTTGTTGCCCTTCGTCAGGATGAAGATGTTGTCGAAGATCCTGAAGGCGTCCAGGGTGCGGAACAGCAATGCGACGAGGATCGCCGGCTTCATCAGCGGCAGCATGATCTGGGTGAACCGCTGCCACGCGCTGGCGCCGTCGACCTTGGCCGCCCGCAACAGCTCATCGGGGACCAGGGACAGGCCCGCCAGCAGGAGCAGAGCCATGAACGGCGTGGTCTTCCAGATCTCCGCGAGGATGACGACGGCGATCGCCTGGACCTGGCTGGTGAGCGGCGCGCTGCCGGCTGGCAGCAGGTTGGCGAGGTAGCCAACGCCAGGCGTCCAGGCGAACTGCCAGCTGAAGGCCGCGGCCACGGTCACGATGCCGTAGGGGATGAGGATCGACGTCCTGACCAGTCCGCGCCACAGCGGCGTTCGGTGCAGCAGCATGGCAAACGCCATGCCGAGGACAAGCTCCACGGCCACCGAGATCACCGCAATGATCACTGTCACCCCGAACGCGTGCCACCAGTACCCGTTGGATAGGACCGTGGCGTAGTTCGAGAGCCCAACGAAGTGGGTCAGCTGCGGGAACCGCAGGTCATACCGCTGCAGCGACAAATAGATCGCGTAGGCGATCGGGTAGAACGCGACGAGAGCCATGACGATCACAGCGGGCGCGCAGAGCAGCCAGCCGAAGCGCCGCTCGGCGCGGGCGCCCTCCGACAGTCGCTTGCGCTCCGCCCGGTCGACGGTCGGCGCCTGCGTGGTCACTGTCTGGGTCATGCGGGCCCCCCCTTGCATCTGCGGCCACTCGTCACGGGATCAGCTCCTTGTCGGCGAGCGCATTCTTGACTCCGCCGGCGATCTGCTGCAGGGTCGCAGCGGGCTTGATGCTCTTCGGCGGCGAAATTGCGTGCGAGATGACGATCGAGATGTTCTGGTAGGCAGGGGTCTTGGCGCGCACCGACGCCGCAAGCAGCGCCTGCTTGATCGCTGCCGCGTAAGGGTAAGCCTTGACGAATGCCGGATCGTCGTACAGCGACACCAGGGTGGGCGGCAGGCCGCCCTTGATCGCGGCGACGGACTGGTTCTTGCGGTTGCGCAGGCACAGCGCCGCCCGGAACGCGTCCGCGGCGTGCGGAGAGTACGCGCTGATCGCCAGGTCGATCCCGCCGATGGTGACATGCGCAGGGATGCTCGGGTTCACCCGCGGGTACAGAGCCCACTTGAAGTTCTTGAACATCGCGGGCTGGTCGGCCTTCATCGAGGGATAGACGAACGGGTAGTTCAGCTCGAAGGCGGCCGTGCCGCCCTCCATCGCGAGCCGGTTCTGGTCCTCCTGCTGCACGCTGAGCGAGGGGTCGGCGGCTGGCGAGTGCGCGAGCTGCGACATGATCTTCAGTGCCTGCAGTGCTGGCGCGCCAAGCGCAGGCGCCTTGGCGTTGGCGGTGAGGACGCTGCCGCCAGCGCTCGCAAGCAGCGTGTTGAACCACACCGTGATGCCCTCGTACTGGGCGCCTTGGATCTCGATGTAGTGCGGCTTGCCCTCGCTCGCGAGCCGCTCCGAGTCCGCGATCATCTCCGCCCAGGTCTTGGGCGGCGTGGGCACCAGGTCCGAGCGGTACCAAAGAAGCTGCGTGTTGGTGTTGTAGGGCACCGCGTACAGCTTCCCGTTCCACGTCGCCGTCTGAATCATCGTTGGCAGCGTGTCGCTGACGGCTTCCGCCTTGTTCTGGCCGGTCCACGGCTGTATCCAACCGGCCTGCGCGAACTCCGCCTCCCAGGTCACGTCGAGCCCGAGTATGTCCATGGACGAGTCATGGGCAGCGAGCCGCAGCACCATCTGCTGCCGCTGGCCGTCGGCCGCGGTCGGCAACTTGTTGTAGAGGATCTTGTAGCGTCCCCCTGACTGGGCGCTGCAGGTGTTGACCGCCTGCTGGAGCGCGCCCGAGTTGTCGGGGAAGCTCCAGTAGTTGAGCGTGACCGGAGCGTTGGCGGACGCCGACGTGCAGGCGGTCACCCCAGCGGCCAGCATCGCGAGGGTCGCCGCCACCGCTACGCCGCGCGGCAGGGCGCGCCATCGCGGCGGGAACCGTCTCGGCGAGCGTTGTCTTGGTCCGGGCCTGGATCCGGGTCCTTCCATCGCCCACCACCCTCACGTCGCTGCCGGTGGCTTGCCGACAACCTTGAACACGGCGGTGGTCGGCGTTTGTAATCCTCCCTACCGCCGGCGGCGGTGATCCAAACACGGTGAAATGCGGCGATTGGGCAGATCCGGCGACCGCGCAAGACCCGGGGTTTGGCGCCGCGGCTCAAGGGGAGGGGCGAGCCAAGTCATCGAGGCCGGAACCGGTGTCGGTTTGGCATGGAGGGCACGCTGCCGCGGTGTGGCCGGCCCTGCGGGCGGAAAAACTGCCCGTCATGCGGCGCGAGGGCGGCGGTTTCGTGATCGCGGTGGCCTGCCAGTCACTATGACTGGAAAGCCACCGCGATCATGAAAGGAGACTGGGCTGCGACGCCGGCGGCGCGGCGGATCTGCTCGCCGCCAAGGCGGCGCTTCGGGAACAGGTGTGGGCCGCGCTCAGCGCGGCGAAGGCCGCCAGGTTCCCCGGCGCCGCCGGGCGGATCCCCAACTTCACCGGAGCGGAGGCGGCGGCGGAGCGGCTGCGCGGGACGCCACAATGGCGGCGCGCCCGCACGGTCAAGGCCAACCCGGACTCCCCGCAGCTGCCGGTGCGCCAGCGTGCCCTCCAGGACGGCAAGATCGTCTACATGGCCGTGCCGCGCCTGGCCGAGCCCGAACCGTTCTTCCTGCTCGACCCGGGCCATCTCGCCGACGCGCCGCACAAGGCGGCGTCGATCAGGGGAGCGGCGCGTTCGGCGCGCCGGGTGGCGGTGACCAGCCTCGCACCGGTCGACATGGTGGTCACCGGCTGCGTCGCGGTCGGCGAGGATGGGGTGCGACTGGGCAAGGGCGGCGGTTTCGCCGATCTTGAGTACGCGCTCGCCAGCGCGGCCGGCCTGATCGGCCTGGACACTGTCGTCGTCACCACCGTGCACGAGCTGCAGGTGTGCGGGCCCGGATCGATTCCAGCCACCGCCCATGACGTTCCTGTCGATCTGGTCGTGACGCCGGAGCGCGTCATCGACTGCCGCGGGCGCCGCGTTTACCGCCCGACTCACGGGATCTGCTGGGACGAGCTCACCGAGGAGAAAATTGCCGCCATTCCGTTACTTGCTGTCTTGCGCTCCGCACGCGGCTGAACGCCAGCGGTTACGGTTCGCTACCTAGGGATGTGCCCGGCGGTCCCGCGTGCTGCTGCGGGCCGTTGTCGTTTGAACTCCTGTTGTGCCGCTCGGAATGGTCTGATGTTGCCCGTGGCAACGCGTGTGCCGCCTGCGGACGGCAGACTGGGCACATGGCTGTCACAGTGGTCTCCGGTCCCGATGGCGCGGAGAACATCTTCACAACGAAGATCATTGCGGCGGGGCACGAGCTCATCGCGGACGAGCCGACCGACGCAGGTGGCGCCGATACCGGACCGAGCCCCTACGACCTCCTGCTGGCGTCGCTCGGCAGTTGCACCGTCATGACGGTTCGCGTGTACGCGCGCAGGCGCGCCTACCCGCTCACCGGGGTCACCGTCACGGTGTCGCACGACCGCATCCACGCGGAGGACTGCGCCGACTGCGAGACGAGGATCGGCTTTCTCGACCGCATCTCCAAAAGGATCGTGCTAACCGGCGAACTCACCTCCGCGCAGCGCGCGGACCTGCTCCGTGTCGCGGACAAGTGCCCGGTGCAGCGGACGCTCAACTCCGAGATCGTGGTCGAGACCGTGTCCGCGTGAGCGACCCAGCCGTCGGCTACGGGGCGGGCTCGAACCGGATGTCGTGGGTATCGGCATCCGGCGCGTAGCCGGCGAGCAGGCGGCCGCCCTCGCGTGTGACGGCGTCGCGGTCACGGCCCCGAATCGGATCAAACAGCTCAACGGTCAGCGTTGCGGCGCCGCGGGACCTCGCGATACGCCATATGCCGACCGCGAAGCCGTCCACAAGCACCGTTCCTGGGAAGATGCCGTTCCTTGTGAAGAGCCGCTTGCGGTTGCGCTCGCTGATGACGCGGGTGCGGTCGGCGTGGGACAGGATGAGGTTGTCGAACTCGGCCACCAGGCGAACCGGCGCGCAGACGTCGGCGCCGGGCAGCGGCGCGTCAGGTAGATCGAACAGCTCCGCTCCGCGCTCGTCGCGAAACGCCCGCAGGCGCGGCCTCAGCCGCTCGATCACCTCACGCAGCCCGGTAAGCCCGGACCAGGCCTGGGCGTCCTTCACGCTGGCCGGCCCGAACGCGGCCAGGTAGCGCGTCACCAGCCTGTCCACAGACGGGCTCGCGGCGGCCATTTCGCTGCGTGCGCAGCCGAGCCAGGATTCGGCGGAGGTGTGCAGGGCTTGCCCGCCGGTGCCCCAGACCGCGCGCGGCGGCACCTGGACGAGCGGCACAAGCGCGCGCACCCCTTGGGCCAGGTCGCCAGGACCGTGGTCAGACCATCGCTTCGCAAGCAAGGCGCCAAGCTGGCTGAACGTCCGTGGTTTCGCCTCCACGAGAGCCCGTCCGGCAGCGGCGCAGCGGCAGGCAGTCCCGTGCGGAGACGAGGTGGATGGTCCCCCGCATCAGCGCCATCCGTACCGCCCGACGGTCAACGATCAGCTCGGCCAGCACCTCAGCGGGCATCGCCATCATTGTAGGAAGATCCAGACATGACCCGCCCGCACGGCGCCGTTAGTGGTGGCGCAGCCGGTAGGTGACGGTGATGGCCAGGTCACCGGGATCCACGCTGAGCTGGGTGTGCAGCGGCCCCGCGTAGTCCTTGCGCAACGTCACGCCGATCTCGACGCTCTCGCCTTCGGCCAGCGAGCCGGTGGCGGGCGTGACCGTCAGGTCGCCCACGTGATCGGCTGGCACTGTGATCGTGAACGCCGCGACCGGCCCGCCGTCGGCGGTCAACGTGAACGACCCGGTGGGTGGCCCACCCTTCTTGGGCCGCCGCAGGTTCACCGTCGTCGGCGACGCTGTCAGCGTGCCCTGCGAGACCGACGGCACGGGAGGCGCGGGCGTGGTCGGCGACAGGGTCGTGGGACCCGGCGGCGCGGTCGCGCCGACAGGCGCAGCGGGCGCCTTAGCGCCGCGGCCCGGCGTCGGACTTCCGCCTGGGGGTGTGGGCGGCACCTGTTGCGCGGGCGCGGGCTTGGTGGCCTGAATGCCCGGCCCCGACCCTGGGTTACGGTCCGGGCCTTCGGTGTTCGGCAGGGTGGTCATGATCACAGTCCCGGTGCCGAGGACCGCCAACGCCGCGAGACCGACCACCGCGGCGAGCACGGGACGCTTCGGCGTTCGCGGGGCGGTCGGCGGGTCGAGCGGCACGGGAAAGCCGGATTTGCCGAACGGCTCGGCCCGCTCCGCCACGTAGGCGCGGTATGCGACCCGGTCCGGAGCGTCGTCGCGGACGAGGGCGATCACCTGCCGCCACAGATCGTCAGGGAGGGCCGGCAACGGCCGCAGGCCGAGCAGCATTGCCGACTGCAGCTTGCGCCGCTTGCGCTCACCGCAGACTGAGCAGCGCCTGATGTGCCTGTTGACCTGCTTGCGCAGCGCAGCGGTCAGCTCACCGTCCCAGCCGGCCAGCAACACGGCTAGGTCAGGGCAGAACTCCAGGCCGGCTCGCGCGACGAGAAGCGCGCTCAGCGACGCCTCAAAATGCTTGCGGGCGCGCGACACAAGCGTGTGCGCCTGGCGGCGTGACAGCCCAAGGATGGCCGCGAGGCCAGCCTCGTCGACGTCATGACGCAGGTGCAGCTCGACCACGTCGCGCTCGCCCGGGTCAAGCGCAGCGATCGCGGCGGCCACGAGCTCGTGCGGCTCGGATCGCTCCCCGTCGGCGGTGAAAGCCGCCAGATCGGCGGACACCTCCCCCGCCTCGAACGGCGCAGGTCCGGCCGCCCAAGCCAGCGGCGGCTCGGCACCGGACGGCGGCCAGGCGGCTGCCGTCTCTGCCGTTTCTGCCGTCTCGGTCGTCTCGGCCGGCCCGGTGGCAGCCGCGCGGTCGCGGTGCCTGCCGTGGCACTCGTTGCGCGCGACGGCGTACAGCCACGCCCGCGCGCTGTCGGGGTCCCGCAGGAGGCCGAGCCTCGCGATGGCGATGACGAAGATGTCCTGCACGGCACCCGCCGCATCGGCTGGGTCGGCGAGCAGCGACCAGCAGTAGGCGTGCAGGGACGCGGCGTAACGATCGTAGGCGGCGGTGAGCCCGGCTGGATCGCCTGCCACGATCGCGCTGACCATCTCCCTGTCGCGCATGGCCAAAAGGTAAGGCGCAGCCATGGGTGGCGCGCACCTTCCGCGTGAACTTTCTAGCTATATATTCCTTTCCTACCCGATTTGCCGCGCGTGGCGGTCGCGCCGCGGTCACCGGGCCGTTCGGAGCGCCCCGGGGTGCCCGGCGAAGGGCTTGACGCGCGCTGCGGCAGCCGTTCTGGATCATTTTTCTTAACGGCTGCCGCTGATGCGCCACGGCCCAGCGCCCCCGCCTCGCGCCCGCCGGGCCGGCTACTCGACGGTAACGCCCAGGTCGGCGAGGGCCGTGCGGGCGGCCCCTTGGCCGCACATGCCATGGACGCCGCCTCCGGGCGGGGTCGACGCCGAGCAGAGGTAGACGCCGGGAAGGGCGGTACGGTAGGGGTTCCACCGCGGCGTGGGCCGAAAGATCGTCTGCCGCAGCGTCCCCGCGCCGCCGTTGATGTCGCCGCCTATGTAGTTCGGATTGTGCCGTTCCACGTCCGCCGCCGTCCGCACCGCCCTGGCCAGGACCAGGTCACGAAAGCCTGGCGCGAAACGCTCGATCTGCGCCTCGATCGCCTCAGACATGTCGGCGGCCGAACCGGGCGGGACGTGACAGTAAGCCCACAGCGTCTGGCGCCCGGCGGGAGCGCGCGTCGGGTCCACCACTCCCGGCTGCGCCACGATGCAGTAAGGGCGCTGCGGATGTCGCCCGGCCGCCACGTCCGATTCGCTTCGAGCCACCTCGGCCAGCGTGCCGCCCAGGTGCACCGTGCCCGCCTCGCGGCAGGCCGCGCCGCGCCAGGGCACCGGCCCGCTGAGCGCCCAGTCGACCTTGCAGACTCCGGGGCCGTACCTGAAGCGCTCAAGCGCCCTGCGGTGCCTGGCCGGTAGCCGGCCGTCGGCGAGGGCGACGAACTGGCGGGGAGTGAGGTCGAGCATGACCGCGCGGGCCTGCGGCAGGCTGTCAAGCGAGGTGACCCAGCGGCCGGTCTCGACCCGGCCGCCCAGCGAGATCAACTCGTCTACCAGGGCGTCTATGATCCGCGCGCTGCCGCCCTCGACGATGGGCCAGCCCACCCAGTGCGCCGTCATCGCGAGCACGAGCCCGAACCCGCCGGTGAGCGGCGCGCTGAGCGGCAGCATGGCGTGCGCGGCGAGGCCCGCCACCAGAGCACGGGCCTCCTCGGTGTGGAAGCGCCGCGCGAGAACGCTGCCGGGGAGCACGCCGTCGCGCCCGAAGCGCGCCATGGCCAGCGGATGAGCCGGGACCGACCGCAGCGGCGCAAGGATCGAAGGCATGGTGAGCTGCGCGTCGCGCACGAGCGGCGCGAGCAGCCGCCGGTATGCGCGGGCGTCTGATCCGAGTCCGCCCGCCGTCTCATCGACCGATCCCGCGACCGCCGCCACACGGCCGCCGTCCAGCGGATGGGCGAACGCCACCTTCGGGGTGCGCAGCGTGACCCCGCGCGCCTGAAGGTTGGTGCGCAGGAAGAAGGGGGAGGCGGCGGCGAGCGGGTGTACCGCCGAGCAGACGTCGTGGTGGAACCCGGGCAGGGTGAGTTCTTCGGTCCTGCAGCCGCCGCCTGGCGTTGCCGCACCCTCGATGACGTCGACGGTGAGCCCCGCGCGGGCCAGTGTCAGCGCCGCCGCGAGCCCGTTCGGCCCGGCGCCGACCACGATCGCGTCGCGGCTAGCCATGGGGCCAGTTTCGCGGCTGGCGTGGCGCTTGTGCGCGGTTCGGCCTCATAGGCCTCATAGGTCGAGTATCTCGCCCGCCGCGGCCACGATGACGCCGGCCGGCCCCGCGGTGGCGCCGGCGGGCCCCGCGGTGGCGCGCGGTCCCGGCGTGACGCCGGCCGGCTTCGCGCCGAGGCGCCGCGCGAGCCGGTCGAGCGCCTCGTCGGTCCGGTCCGGCTTGTGGTGGGCCAGCACGACCCGCCGAGCGCCAGCCCGCCGGCCAAGTTCCACGGCGTAGTCCGCCGCGGCATGGCCGAACGACGCCTCGGCCCCGACCTCCTCTGGCAGCAAGAAGGCGTCGTGGATCAGCAGGTCCGCGCCCGCGGCCAGATCGAGCGCGGCCTGATGGTACTCGCCCCAGCCCTGCGGCCCTGGCCCGAGGACGGTCGGGCAGTGATCGGGGATGTAGGCGATCACGCAGCGCCCGTTGCTGACCCGGTAGCCGAAGGTCCGGCCGCCCTTATGCGGCACCTCCCGCGCCTCGATCATGAAACCCTCGGCCTTCAGCGGGCCTGCCCCGACCGTGCCGAACGTCCAGTCCCCCCGCAGGCCGCTCGGCCCGATGGGAAAGTGCGGTGGCGACATGCCCCGGGCCAGCACCGCCTCTGGTGACTCGCCACTGTCTTGTTCGGGCAAGAGCAACGTGACCCGGGCGCCGTCCCGATCTCCCGCCGTGAAGAAGGGCAGTCCATGGACGTGGTCCCAGTGCAGGTGGGTGAGCAGGATCGTGCCGCAAAAGGGCTGGCCGCCCGTAAGCGGGGTGACCTGGCGCAGCCCGGTGCCCGCGTCGAGGATGAGCACGGGCACGCTGGTTGCGTCGGGGGCGACGGCCACGCACGAGGTGTGGCCGCCGTAGCGGACGAATTCCGCGCCAGGCGCAGGGGTCGAACCGCGGACGCCACACAGGTGAATGCGCACACTCAGTCCCCGCCGACGTCGGCAAGCGGGCGGTCAGGCGCCGCGTCTCCCGCCGGGCGGTCCGGCGCCGCGTCTTCCGCCGGGCGGTCCGGCGCCGCGTCTTCCGCCGGGCGGTCCGGCGGTGCGTCTTCACGCCGGTGCCCTCCGGACAGCTCCACCAGGTCGGTCCGGGCGAACTGGCCGGCGTCGACGAACGCGACCCGGCACGCGGTGACGGCCGCCATTGTCGAGGTGCGGGTGCCGTCGCCGAGGTGCGCTCGCTCACCGAGGAGCGCGCCCGGCCCGTATTCCGCCAGCCGCTCGCCGTCCCTTTCGACCCGGACAACGCCGTCAAGAACCAGGTAGACGTTGGTGCCTGGCGCCCCCTGGCGTACGAGCACGTCGCCTGCTTTCAGGCTGCGAATGCTCGGCTTGGCGCCACCGTGCATCAGTTGCACGGAAAGCGACCGCTCCAGCGCCGTCTCCACGGCGGTGACCAGCGCGGGCGAATCCTCGTCGCCCCACGGGCTGTGACGGCCGAACGACTTGCGGTACCAGTCGCGAAAATCTGCGAGGCCGGACTTGTGCGACAGCTTTCCCTCGCCGTCGTACACCCAGTGCCGTGGGAACCGGCTCGCCCCGGTAAGCGCGCCCTCCGCGCGGCCATCGGCGTGCAAGGTGAGCGACAGGGTGGTCCACACCAGCGGCGCCTGCCACTGCACATATGGCCGGCGGCGCACTGGCCTCGGCGCGGGCAGCCCGGTCCGGCCGCCCGTCGTCTGCACGAAGCGCACCCACCCGTCGCCTTGCTGCGGATCGTGGTGGAGATCAGGCAGCTGAATGGCCTGGAACCGGTGCCGCAGCCCGCCGATCTTGACCATCGTCGAGCCCATCAGGCCACCCCCGTCGTAACCGGAGGCGGTGATCTGGCCGGAATCGTCGACGTCGATCCACGCCCGCAACACATTGGCGAAACGGAACCGGTCAGTCGCCCGCAGGCGCTCGATGTCACCGAGCTCGTCCGGCGGCGGCTCGTCGTAGTGGGTCAGTCCCGTATCGAAGGCCATCCGGGTCCCCCCGGTGACCGCCTCCGACGGGATCCAGGACAGTGAGGTAACGCAGCTTTCATGTCGCATGAGCACATGCTCGCCCCGGCGCCGCGCGCCCGCCAGGGTGGTGGCTGGCGTTTCCCGGTGTGCCTACCACCACACGCCCGCGCGGTGGCCGCGCGCCGACAGGGGTGGCCGCGCGCCTGGCGGGTAGCACTACCCCGGTGGGGGGGCCTGCATCCTTGACCGTGGGCGCCCTCTGTAGCTGAATCGCCCCATGGGATCGGTGTGGCTCGCCTTGGGCGCCGGGCTGCGGTCGCGGTGGCGGGCAATGCTCGGGCTGGCGTTGCTGCTTGGCTTGACCGGCGGCGTCGTGCTCACCGCGGCCGCCGGGGCCAGGCGCACCGACACGGCCTACCCGAGGCTGTTGCGCTGGGCCAACGCCTCGGACCTGCTGCTCAGCCCGGCCCGGAACGGATTCAGCGGGTATTTCACCGCCCTGGCGCACCTCAGGCACGTGACGTCGATGTCCTCCCTGGCATACCTCGACATGGCAT
>WNFX01002803.1_pt1 | contig 17511 bp, 16 predicted proteins | sample 5400111 | NCBI WGS metagenome assembly WNFX01 (sample SAMN13153363, study PRJNA577476) | soil metagenome | isolation source: 40 cm soil or saprolite under grassland replicate 1 | place: USA:California | collected 2016-06-15 | reverse complement strand
CATCTGCGTCCGCGAGGGCGGCATGGGCAGGGAGGAGGGCCCATCCCGCGGCCCGAACGCGTCAAGCATCAGCGCCACGAACCGCCGCCCGGCGGCCGGCGCATCCTCCCGGGTCACGTGCACCACCGCGGCGTGGGCGACCAGCAGGAGCAGCAGATCCTCGCTGGCGAACTCCTGGCGCAACTGGCCGGCCGCCTTGGTCCGCCCGATGAGCTCGGCCATCCGGTCGTTCGCGAGCCTGCGCAGCTGCTCGATGTCCTCATCGGCGGGCAGCGCCATGGACAACAGGTCGGACAGTCCGCGATCGTCGGCCTGCAGGTCGCATATCCGCTCGACGTAGCTGACGAAGCCGGCCCACGGATCCGGGATGGCCAGGGCCTGCTCCGCGGCCTCGGCGTACTGGGCGACCTTGTCGACCAGCGCGGCGGCGACCAGCTGGGTACGGGTGGGGAACCTGCGGTAGAGCGTGCCGATGCCGACCCCGGCGCGCAGCGCGATCTCCTCCAGGGGGGCCTCGAGGCCCTGCTCGGCAAAAACCTCCCGGGCGGCATCCAGCAGCGCGGCCCGGTTGCGCTCGGCATCCGCCCGCAGCCTCCGCGGAGCTCCGCGGGCCGCCGCCGGGCCAGCTGGGCCAGCTGAGCCGAACGGGGCGCTCATTGACCCATGGTAGTTGATGTGGAGGCGGGTCTCCGGAAACTGCTAGGGTGTTCCGGAGCCTGCCCTCCACATAAAGGCGCGGCCTGCCGCTCGTCATCAGCCCCCGGTACACCCAGAACGGAGAAGCGTGTTGGAGAACGACCCCGCGCCATTCATCGAAGCCCTGCGGCACTCCCACGACTCGCTGCGCGCACTCGCCGGGCCGCTGACCGACGGCCAGCTGGAGCAGCCTTCTTACTGCTCCGATTGGTCGATCGCCCAGGTGCTCTCGCATCTGGGATCGCAGGCCGAGGTCTTCGGCCTGTGGCTCGACGCGGGCCTGACCGGGCAGGACCCGCCCGGGCGGGATGTGTTCCCCCCGATCTGGGACGCGTGGAACGCCCGCGCCCCCCGGGCGCAGGCGGCCGACTCGCTGCAGGCCAACGAGGCGCTGATCCAGCGGCTCGAGTCGCTTGACGCCGGCCAGCAGGAGCGGTTCCACCTGGAGCTGTTCGGGATGGACCTCGACACGGCGGGGCTGGCGCGGATGCGCCTGTCCGAGCACGCGATCCACAGCTGGGACGTCGCGGTGGCGCTCGACCCGGCGGCGCGGGTAGCGCCCGAGGCGGTGGACCTGATCGTGGACACGCTCGGCCCGCTCGCGGCGAGGAGCGGCAAGCCGGACGGGACCAAGCTGCGGCTGCACGTGTCGGCGAGCGGCCCGCAGCGGGACTTCACCCTGGAGTCCGGCGAGACGGTCACGCTCGCGCCGGCCGCGGCCGGGGAGGACGCCGAGCTCCCGGAGCTGCAGCTTCCGGCCGAGGCCCTCGTCCGGCTGGTCTACGGACGTCTCGATCCCGCCCACACCCCGCCCGTCGAGACCCAGGGGGTCGATCTCGACGAGCTGCGGCGGCTCTTCCCCGGCTTCTGAATCGCTGGCCCGCAAGCGAAAGGACCCTCCGTGCGTCTTCCCGCCAGGGCGCGTGACCTCCCCGCCCGTATGGCTACCGGTGGCTACATCCTCCACTCCGGCCTGGAGAAATGGCACGGCGACGAGACCCGGGCCAAGGCCCTGCACGGCATGGCGTCCAATGCCTTCCCGGTGCTCCAGCGGATCCCGCCGGAGCGCTTCCTGCGCATCCTGGCCGCCGGCGAGATCGCCATCGGCACCGCCCTGCTCGTCCCGGTCGTGCCCAACGCCGTGGCCGGGGCGGCGCTGACCGGGTTCTCCGGAAGCCTCCTGGCGATGTATGCGCGCACCCCGGCCATGCGCAAGCCGGGCAGCATCTGGCCGAGCCACGCCGGTATCGCGGTCAGCAAGGACGTCTGGATGCTGGGGATCGGCCTCGGCCTGGTCGCCGACGGGCTCACCGGCCCGGGCGAGCAGTGATCAGCGGCGGGCCATCGGGCTGATACCGCGCGGTCCTGGCCGTTCTGGCCGGGCCCGCGCGGTTCCGCGCGCCTGAACGGACGGCGGACGCCCAGGCCCGGGCCCCCAGCGGCCTGCTGTTGGCCCGGTGCGGCAAAGTGGCGGGTATGAGCAGAGCAGAGGGCACCAAGACGAACTCGGCGAGTATCTCGGAGCCCTCTCGCCCACAACGATGCGCGCCATCAACCAGGCCCTGGCCATCGCGCTTGCCATCGCCTGACACCCTGGCCACTCCCAGCGCTGCCCGCCGAAGGGGAATCGCCGGCCAGGAACGCGGCTGCGGCCTGCCCAGCCACGGGTTCAGGCATGGCCCCGCGTTCAGCGCCCATCGCGGCGGTCGCGGGCCCCGGCCACCACCGCCTGGCCGAGGCTGATCCCGCCGTCGTTGGGCGGTACCCGCGCGTGCGTGAGCACCCGGAACCCGGCCTCCTCCAGCCGGCCGGTGACCTGGCCGACCAGCAGCAGGTTCTGGAACACGCCGCCGGACAGCGCCACCGTGCCCAGCCCGGACCGCTCCCGCAGCGCCGCGCACACCTCCGCGATGGCGGCCGCCACCCCGCGGTGGAACCGGGCGGCGATGACCGGGGGCGCGGCGCCGGCCAGCAGATCCTCGGCCGCCGCCCGCACCAGGTCGGCGCCGCGAACCCGCAGCGGGCCGGCCTCGCCGCCGGGACCCGGCGCACCCGGGCCGACCAAAGCACGGTAGGCGCCGCGCTCGGCCGGGTCGGCCCGCTGCTCGAGCTCGATCGCGGCCTGGCCCTCGTAGTTGATCGTGTCCCGCACCCCGAGCAGGGCGGCGACCGCGTCGAACAGCCGGCCCGCGCTGGAGGTGGGCGGCGCGTTGATGCCCCGCCGCGCCATCGTCACCACGTCCTGCCACTGGCCGGCGTTGCGCCCGGCGACCGTGAGGCGGGCGGGCACCTCGCCCGCGTAGGCGGCGTCGAGGTAGGCGGCCGCCATCCGCCACGGCTGCCTGATCGCCGCGGCGCCGCCCGGCATGGGCACCGGCTCCAGATGGCCGGCCCGCTCGAAGCCGGCCAGGTCCGCGAGCAGGAACTCCCCGCCCCAGATCGTGCCGTCGCAGCCGAACCCGGTGCCGTCGAACGCTACCCCGATCACCGGGCCCTCCTCCCCGTTGTCGGCCAGGCAGGACGCGATGTGCGCGTGGTGGTGCTGGACCCCCGCCAGGTCCACGCCGTCGAGGTCCAGCGCGTACTTGGTGGACAGGTAGTCCGGGTGCAGGTCGTACGCGACCACCTCCGGTTCGGTGTCGAACAGCCGCCGGAAATGGGCGATCCCGTCGGTGAAGGACCGCAGGGTCTCGAAGTTCTCCAGGTCGCCGATGTGGTGCGAGACGAACGCCCGGTCCTCCACCGCCAGGCAGAACGTGTTCTTCAGCTCCGCGCCGCAGGCCAGCACCGGCCGAGGCAGGCGGGCGGCGAGGCCGAGCGGCTCGGGCGCGTAGCCACGGGAGCGGCGCAGCAGCGTTTCCCTCCCCCGCAGCGGCCGTACCACCGAGTCGTCGGTCCGGATGTGGATCGCCCGGTCGTGGGTGAGGAAGGCGTCCGCGATGCCCGCCAGCCGCGCCAGCGCGTCGTCGTCGGTGTAGGCGATCGGCTCGTCGGAGACGTTGCCGCTGGTCAGGACGATGGGGCGGCCGGCCTCCGCGAGCAGCAGGTGATGCAGCGGGGTGTAGGGAAGCATGATCCCCAGCTGGCGGTTGCCCGGCGCGACCGCGCCGGCGACCGGGGCGCCGGGCCGGCGGGCGAGCAGCACCACCGGCCGCCGGGCGCTGGCCAGCAGGGACTCTCCCGTCTCGTCCACCTCGCACAGTTCCCGCGCGGCCGCCAGGTCGGCGACCATCAGCGCGAACGGCTTGTCCTCCCGGTGTTTGCGCGCCCGCAGCGCCGACGCGGCGGCCTCGCTGCTCGCGTCCACGGCGAGGTGGTATCCCCCCAGTCCCTTGACCGCCACCACGTGGCCCCCGGCCAGCAGCCGGGCCGCTTCCGCCAGGGGGTTGCCCGCCATCTCGTTCTGCCGCGTGTCGAGCAGGCGCAGCCGGGGCCCGCACGCCGGGCAGCAGACCGGCTGGGCGTGGAACCTGCGGTCCGCCGGGTTGCGGTACTCTGCCTCGCATTCCGCGCACATGGTGAACGGGGCCATGGTGGTCAGCGGCCGATCGTAGGGCATGCCGGTGACGATGGTGAACCGGGGCCCGCAGTTGGTGCAGTTGATGAACGGGTACCCGAACCGCCGGTCCGCCGGGTCCGCCAGCTCGGCCAGGCAGTCGTCACAGGTCGCGCTGTCGGCCGAGACCAGCGCGCGGCGGCGGCCGGTGTGGTCGCTGGCGACGATCGCGAACCCCGCCGCACCGGTGGGGGCCATCGCCGCCGCCGTTACCCGGTCCACCCGGGCCAGCGGCGGCGGCTGAGTCTCCAGCAGCCCCAGAAATTGCTCAACGCATGCTGCCGCGCCCTCGACCTCCGCGAAGACGCCATCGACGTCGTTGCCGACCCACCCGGCCAGGCCCAGCCGGGTGGCGAGGGAATACACGAAGGGGCGGAAGCCCACCCCCTGCACGACCCCTTCCACGCGGACGGATGCCCGGACGATGGTGTTGACGTCCTCCCCGCCGTGGGTGGCGGGGGTTCCTTCCGTGCCGCTCATGCGGCACCTCGGTGGGTTCCTGCTTCACTGGGGACTGCCACCGCAGGCGGTGGTCTTAGGTCTCCTCCACAGGCGTTTAGCCTCTCCGCCCGCCCGGCGGCGAGGACGTTCCGTGCGGCGTTGATGTCGCGGTCGTGCACCACGCCGCAGGCAGCGCACGTCCAGGCCCGGACGCCTAGTGGCTTGGGGCCGTCGTTGGCGCCACATGCAGAGCAGGTCCGGGACGTGGGCACGAACCGGCCCACCCGGTGGAACCCGCGCCCGTAGTGCTCGGCTTTTTCCGCCAGCAGGCGCAGCAGCTGGCCCCAGCTGGCATCGTGAACGGACTTGGCGAGCCGGGTGCGGGCGAGCCCGGACACGGCCAGGTCTTCGGCGTAGACCGCTTGGTTGTCGCGGATCAGCCAAAGAGCTGTTTTGTGCGCGTGGTCGCGGCGGGTTTCCCGTACTCTCCGATGCACGACTGCTACCCGGTGCCGTGCCTTGGCCCGGTTCGCCGAGCCCTTCCGCTTACGCGACAGCGCGCGCTGGGCCTTGGCCAGGCGGCGTTGTCTGGCCCGCAGGAACCGCGGGTTAGCAATGATCTCCCCGCCCGAGGTGACCGCCAGCCGGTTCAGGCCCACGTCGATACCCACCTCGTGCCCGCTGGGGGGCAGCGGCGCGGGTTCGCGTTCTACGACGAACGAGGCGTAGTACCGGCCATCGGGCTCACGGATCACCGTCACCGACGACGGCGGGCTGGGCAGCGGCCGCGACCAGCGGACCTTGATCTGGCCCACCTTCGCGACATACAGCCACGGGCCGTGGAGGGAGAACCCGTTGCGGGTCAGGCGGATCGACTGGCGGCCGTGCTTACGGCGGAACACCGGGCGCCCGACCCGTCGCCCCCTGCGGCGGCCGGACACCGAATCGAACCAGTTACGGTACGCGCGGCGGGCGTCATTACACGCCTGCACCAGCGCCACCGACGACACCTCGGCGAGCCACTCCCGCTCGGGGGTCAGCTTCGCCAGCGTGATCACACGCTGCTGCACGCCAATGTCGCTGATCTTCTCACCCGCCGCGTGGCATTGCTCGCGCAGCCGCAGGCAGTCGTTATACACCACCCGGGCGCAGCCGAATACCCGCGCCAACGACCGCCTCTGCCCCGGGGACGGGTATAGCCGGTATCGATAACGGACCAGCACAGATCCAGAAACTACCCTCGGTCTACGACAGCCGACGGTGACCACCAGCCTGCCAGGCATGTCGTTTCCGCCTCCACGCGCACTTAGCCTTCGGAACCAATACCAGCGCAGCGTGCTGGACGGTGCGCACATCCGATACCTGACCCAGGTGTTTACGAACGTCTGCGGCGACTTGGGCGCCACTCTCGCGGAATGCACCGGCGAAGACGACCACGTGCATCTGTAGTCTCCCTCCTACTTCGCCGCATCAAGCAGTATGTGGAGCAGCAGTGCACGCCGGGCGGCTAAACCCAGCCCTGAACACCGGGCTTGCGCCGCCAGCGCTTTCGGTCACCCGGCCAGTCTCCCGCTGGGTCCCGCCCAGCCAGAGACCACCCATGCCACCGACCATGATCCTTGAGACTTTCCGCAGCTGGAGCGGAAAGTCTTCACGATCTCGTCGGCCCTCATGCCGGGCACTGTCGGTGGGATCTGATAGGACCGGAACATGACCGGAGACGGCATGCGTGCTGGCGTCGTGCTGCCCGGCGGGACCGCGCCCAAGCAGCTGGAGCACGCCATCCTGGCCGAGCAGGCCGGGTGGGACGGCGTGTTCGTCTGGGAGGCCGGCTACGGCGTGGACGCGTGGTCGCTGCTGGCGGCCATGGCCGCCCGTACCAGCCGCGTCCGCCTCGGCACCATGCTCACACCGTTGCCGTGGCGGCGGCCGTGGAAGGTGGCCAGCCAGGTGGCGACGCTGGACCAGCTGTCCGGCGGCCGGGCGATACTGGCGGTGGGCGTCGGCGCCATCGCCACCGATCTCCCCGACACCGGCGAGGTTACCGACATCCGCGGCCGGGCCGAGCGGCTCGATGACGGGATCGGCCTGATGCGTGCCCTGTGGGCCAGCTCGACCAGCTGCCACGGGCCGCACTACGACTACGAGACCGGTCGTGATGATCTCAACCGGGCCTGCCGGCCCGTCCAGGAGCGGATCCCGGTCTGGGTGGTCGGCGTGTGGCCGCGGCCGAAGTCCATGCGCCGGGTGCTGCGCTGCGACGGCATCATCCCGCAGTTCGAGGTCGAGGGCCGGGAGCCCGGACCGGACGATGCCCGCGCCGTGCGGGACTGGCTGACCGCGCACGGGGCCGGCCCGGGCCTGGACATGGTGGCGGAAGGGGAGACCCCGGCCGATGACCCGGCGGCGGCCGCGGCGCGGGTAGCGCCCTGGGCGGATGCGGGCTGCACCTGGTGGCTGGAGACCCGGTGGGAGATGCCGCACGACTCCCCCCAGCGCATGCGCGAGATCGCCGAACGGGTCGCCGCCGGCCCGCCGACCCGGCCCGCGTGAGGTAGCCCGCCCACCGTCCGGCGCCGGTGGGCGGGCTACCAGCCACGGAACTGGCCCTGCATGGTCCAGAAAGCGGCGAGCGCCGCCATGCCCGCCAGGCCGGCCAGGGCGGCCAGGAGGCGGCGGGCGGGATGGCCGACGGACCAGCGCAGGCCGACGGTAGCGAGCCGCCGGGCCAGCCCGATCACGATGTAGAGCGACCCGGCCAGCGACAGGGCCAGCAGGGCGACGCCGACGGCGTCGACCGCGGCCATCGCGTAGTCGTGGCCAGCGACCGCGGTGGACGCCAGGTGAGCCTGCCTGCTCGCGGAGCGCCAGAGCGCCCGGTTGATCCCGGGCAGGTGCAGTACCAGGTACCCGAGGCTGAGCGTGAGCAGCGGGATGACGCACAGCACCCAGCCGGTCACCACGATCCGGGCCGGGCGCCGGAGGCCGGTGACGCGCGGGTCTCCGGGCCCCCTGGATACCGCGCTCCGCAGGATGGGGGCGACGCGGGCGAACAGGTCCGGCACGCCGACGAGGTCGCTGAGGATGAAGTAGCCGTCGAAGCGCACGAACGGGAGCAGTTGCTCCACCATCTCCAGGTGCGTGATGGCGATGACAAGGAGCAGGATCTCGGCCGAGGTGGCCTCGTAGATGCCGGCCAAGGCCAGTATGAAGATCAGGTTGAAGTACAGGCCGCCGAGGTCGGTGCGCAGCCGGCCAGCGCGGCTGAGCCGGTAGGAATCGGTGACGTTGGTGAAGAACGAGAGCCAGACCAGGTAGATGCCGACGCCGATCACGCCGGGCCGCGCGCCGCCATAGCGGCAGCCGACCGCGTGTCCGCACTCGTGGAAAACGGCGGATACCACGGTGAGACCGAGCACGATCAGCAGGTCCACCGGGTCGCGCAGGACTTGCCGGATCCCCCCGGCCAGCCCGTGGGCGACGAACAGCCAATAGTCCACGGCCAGGACGCTGCCGACTACGGCAACGACGAGGGGCCGATGGAACAGCGGCCGGAAGAGCGCTCCGGCGGCGTTCGCCGCACGTTCGGGCAGCAGCGTGCCCCGCGCCCTGAGCGCGAGCAGCGGGTTGGCCTTCGGCGGGACGGCCGGGGCGCCCTCGTCGGCGACGATGCCGAGGGGAAGCAGCTTCGACGTGATGAGATGGCGGACCTGGTCGGCGGTGAGCGACCGGCCGAGATCCTCGCTGACCAGCTCCGCGATGGCGGCCGGGTCGCGGGAGCCGTCGATGCGGCAGGTCACCCGGTACAGCAGCGGGGACATCTGGATGACCTGGCCGTCGGGCCGCCGCACGAGCGACGGCGGCTGGCTGTAGCCGGAGTCCTGGTACTCGCCGAGCAGCTCCACCCCGTCGGCCAGCCGGGGCGCCGCGACGGCCTCGGACGCACTCGCCGTAAGCGGGATGGGCGCCGTGCGCTCGGTGCTCACATGCCCTGCGGCCACGGTCATGGGTCTGCTCCTCCCTCGCGTGCTCACCAGGGGCGTCAGGAGTGCTGGGAGCGCCCGGCCCGGCGGGGCCGGCCCGCAAGCGGAAGGGCCGCCCAAAAGGCCGTGGGCGGCCCTTCACTCCCCCCCATTCGGAAGGCACAGCCTGCCCGCACTCAGTGCGAGCCGGACGGGGCGCTACAGCACGAGTGTGTTGCCGCTGAGATTGCCATTGAGGGCGGAGATGTTGAGAAGCCCCACCTGGTTGGTGTTGCCCTGTCCCACCGCCACCTGGGAGAAGCTGAAGCCGCCGCCGTGCTGCCGGCAGCAGTTCAGGGTTTCCCGGCTCGGGAGCAGCTCGGCGTGCTCGAGCTCGAGGTCCTGCGTTGTCACGGCCGGAAGAGTGGACATGAACCCTCCTTCGGGAGTGATCTGCCTTCGGCCGGGCAGATCGGGCTTGCCCGCCTCCGCGGGTGCCCGGGTCTCTGGGGACCCGCCCGGCACCCCTGTGGCGCCGGGCCCGAACCTGGTGTACGTTTGTCGACGTACATACTGTTCGGTTATCACCGTACAGTACCCTTTTACCCCGGGGTTATGCAAGGGCTACGGATTGCGATCAAGGGCCATCGGATGGAGACGGCTAGGCTGGCTATGACGGCGCACGCGACGGGGGACGAGCGGAATCCGCCGCGAGACCAGCCGCTCAGCGCCGCCGCAGCCGTGGAGCAAGACTTCAACCCCCTTCAGCACCTGATCCACCAGCGGTTGCGCGAGCGGGGCTGGTCGTACGGCGAGGTGGCCCGGCGCGGGGGGTTGCCCCGTTCCACCGTCTACACGCTCGCGACAACACGGAACCTGGCCCGGCCGCCGCGCCCGGCCACCCTCGATGGGCTCGCCAAAGGCCTCGACCTGCCGGTCTCAGCCGTCCGCGCCGCAGCAGCCGAGTCCACCGGGCTGCACTACTACGACGAGGCCCCGGCCGAGCGCGAGCACGCGGGCGACCCGGAACGGGACCTGCTGATCGCCAGCATCGACGAGCTGACGCCCGAAGACCGGCGTCACGTGGCGGCGCTCGTCGAATCGCTCCGGAACAGGGCTTCACAGGAGCCGGCGGACGGCTAGCACCGCCCCGCCTGCCCGAGGGCCCGGGGGCGGGCCGGAGGGCTTGGTACGCCCCCGGCCCGCTGCCCACGGGCACCTCTACTCCACCGGCCCGATCGCGGGCATCCCAAGCTGCTTGGCCAGCTCCCCGTACGAACCCTCCGGCAGCACCAGGCGGGCCACCCGCAGGATCGCCTTTGGGTCTTCACCGGGGCGTCGCAGCACATAGACCGTGTCGTCACGCATGTTCCGCGTCACGACGAGCCGGTCGTAGTCGGCCAAGACGATGTGAGCCCTCTCGGCGCCGGGCCGCCGGCAGCCCGGCCCTTGGCCTGGGTCCGCCGTGCGCGGCTCGGAGACGGCCGTGCCGGGCCCGGAGACGGCCGTGCGCGGCCCGGAGACGGCCTGGCCGGGATCGGCGGCCTTGCCGGGCTGGACGGCCGTGCGGGGCGGGAGAGCACGGACCGCGGCCTGCTGCCGCCGACGGCGCACAACCAGCACCGGCTCGGCGAGGAAGGCCGCCAGAATGAGCAGGCCGACGGCCAGCAGCATGGTCTTCAGCCACTGCGGCATGCCTGCGGCAGCCGGTGGTCCTTGTGTCACCGGCCGGGGATGGTGCCGGGGACCAGCCGGTGGAGACGGCGGCGGCGCCGGCCGGTGGTACCGGCGGTGGGCCCGGCCCGGCGTGGGGTGTGCCGGTGCCGCGGAGTGCGGGAACGTGAGCACGGTCCCGGTGTGGATGATGCCCGGGTCCGGACCGATGACCCGGCGGTTGGCCGCGTACAGGGCCGGCCAGCCGCCGCGCACGGCGAACCGGGCCGTGATGCCGGACAGTGTGTCGCCGCTGCGGACGACGTACTTCGTGGTGTGGCTCGTCGCCGTCACAGGTGACGAGGCGACGCTCAGTGTGCTGGTGAGGATGACCTCAGTAGTACTACCCGCGGTGCGTGTGTTCGCCTGGGCCGGGTGGACGGATCCCTTCATACCGACCGCCACCAGGATGATCAACAGAATGCTCCAGGCGAGCACCATGCACGCGGACTCCGTCCACGTACGCATGGTGTTGTCACTCTCCTTCCAAGGGGATCAGCGCCGAACGCTGCTGGCCCGGACGCCGAAGGCTCGAACCGGTGGGAAGGAAAGTGACTTAGGCGGGCGGCACTTCCGGCAGGTAAGCGCGCCAGATCGGCTTCGCGGCGGCACGACGCACCAGCCGCAGCAAGACCAGGGTGAGGAGGGCGATCAGAGCGGCACCGGCGCCATCCTGCATTCCGCGCCCACTGTGCCCGCCGATGCCACCGTCAGCGCTGCTGCCGCCGTTTGCGCCGCCGCCCGATCCGGCCGGAAGCCGGGGGAGCGCCGGCGACGGCGCCGTCGGCGCACCAGCGCCAGCGCCCGCCATGGTCGACGCCAAGAGCGAGGACAGGCCGGCGGCCAGCCCGGCCCCGGCAGCTGCGGCTGCTGATGCGCCTCCGGCCGGAAGCAACGAGGCCGCGCCCGAGATGCCAGGGCCGAACGGGCTTGGCGAACCGGTGGCCGGGGTGAGCGTACCGATGACGGTGGAGACCTGCGGGCCTAGCGCCGACGTCACGGCGGAAACCACCGGAACCAGCGCCCCGGTCACCGGCCCGAGTACCCCAGCGACCGGCCCCACCAGGTCAGTGACGGCGGAAACAACCGGAGCCAGCGCGCCAGTGACCGTGGAAACCACCGGGACCAGCGCCCCCGTGACCGGCCCAAGCACGCCAGCAACCGGCCCCACCAGGTCAGTGACCGTGGAAACGACCGGAGCCAGCGTGCCAGTGACCGTCGAAACCACCGGGACCAGCGCCCCCGTGACCGGCCCAAGGACGCCAGCGACCGGCCCCACCAGGTCAGTGGCCGTGGAAACGACCGGAGCCAGCGCGCCAGTGACGGTGGAAACGGCTGGGGCCAGTGCTCCCGTGACCGACCCGAGCGCGCCGGCCACAGGCCCGAGCGCGCCCGTGGCGGTGGAAAGCACTGGGGCCAGCGCCCCAGCGGTCGACCCGAGCGCACCAGCGCCGGTGGAGACGGCCGGGGCCAGTGCGCCGGTGGCGGCGGAGGCGGCCGGGGCCGGCGCACTGGTCGCCGGGGCTACCGGCCCGGTGACGGTGGAGACGACCGGCGCCATAGCGGAGGCGGCGGCGGACACGACCGAGCCGCCACTGCCCGAGCCGCCACTGCCTGAGCCCTGGGTGAGGTTGGCGGGCTGCGGGGCGGTGGCCGAAGTGACTGACGCGGCCGCCGACGTAACGGCTGAGAGGGCCGTGCCCACGCCCGAGCCAGTGCTCGTGGTGGCCGGCTGCGGGGTGGTGGCGGCCGAGCTGGCCGGTGCCGAGGCGGGGCTGGCCGGTGCCGAGGCGGGGCTGGCCGGTGCCGAGGCGGGGCTGGCCGGTGCCGAGGCGGTCGGTGCCGAAGCGGCTGAGCTGGCCGGTGCCACAGCGGCCGGTGCGGGTGCCGCCGACGTGGCGGCCGAGGAGGCCGAGCCCGCGCCAGAGCCGGTGCTCGCGGTGCCCGTCTGCGAGCTGGTGGAAGGCGGCGGGGCGCTGGCATTGGAGACCGCACCGCTCACCGCGGACGTGGCCTGGGAAACCGCCTGCCCGACCGCCGACGACCCAGTTCCGGAACCGCCCTGCGATGCACCCGACGTGGCCAGCGTCCCCGCCGAGACCGCCGACCCCAGCACAGACGACAGGCCACCGGCAGACGGCGAACCTCCGGAACCGGTGGACGCCGCCGACGCCGAGCCCGCGGTCAGGACCGAAAGCCCTATGGCCAGGCCGATGGCAGCAACGGCAACACCTGCGGCGTATAGGCACAGCCGCAGGACAGTTGTGACTACCCTGCCTGCCACAAGTGGGAACTTAGCCCGTGATGCTCACGATGTCCACGTTCGCGAAAGGCCCCAATCCGGGCAAATGTCTACCCGATTACCTCTTATTCCCAGGTCACTGCCGGGTTCCGCACACTGGCATTTCATTTACTGTAATTCCGCCTGCGGTCAGATGTGCCCGGCCTGGACAGGTCGCGGCCGGGCCCACCTAGCTGGCGTCGCAGGGCGATCGCGCGGGCCGGGCGGTCGCTAACCAGAACATCGACGTATGGGCTGGCCAGCCACCCCGTCAGAGCCTGGTCGCCATTGACGGTCCAGACCATCGTCTTGATCCCGCGTCGCCGGCATTCCGCCAGCACGCCGGTTCGTGCCAGCAGGTGATGCACCACGGCCACGTCCGCCTGGCTGGCCACCACGCGGTCCAGCCGGGAGAGCGCCGGCGCGCGCAGGCGCCGCATCATGAATGCCGCCGTCTCGGCCGCATCACCGCCGATGGTGAGCCCAACGGGGACGGCCGGAAACCGGCGCTTGAGCACCGCCACCACCGCACCCTCACCGGTCGTGACGATGACACCGGCCGGGCCGAGCGCCTCAACCGCCTGTCTCACGATCACGTCCGCGCCGCTGGCGTCCTTCAGGTCAACATGGCCCACCGCCCGGCCCGCCAGCAGTTGCATCAGCTCCGCCATCCGCGGCACCTCGTAGCCGGCCAGATCGCAGAGCTTGGCGTAGCTCACCGCGGCCACGGCGCGGCCCCAGCCGAGCCGTGCCTGGTGAAAGGCCACCAGCGTCCCGTCCGAGGTCCGCCGGACATCGAACTCCACGTACTCGGCGCCCGCCTCGAGCGCGCTCCGGTACGCCTCGTATGTGCCGCTGGGCTCGGTCTCGCCGCCGCCCCGGTGGGCCGAGATCGCCGGGACCGGCCGGGCCGCCTCGCTCATGCAGGCATCATCCGCCGGCCCTAGCCCAGATCGCCAGGCCAGGGACCACCGCCACCCTCCGCTGGCCGGCCAGGTCAGGCGAGGGTGATCGCCGCGGCGATGGCCGCGGCGGCCACACCGCCCGGGGCGCCACGGATGATCTCGGTGCGATGCACCAGGGGCGGCCAGGACAGGGGGACGCCGGTAACGCCCGCCGCTGCGTCCACGACCGGCCGGGGCAGGACGGTGAGGCCGTGCTCCGCGGCGGCGAGGGCGATCAGCGTCCGCACATCGGTGCCCTCGTAGCGGAACGCGGGACGGAACCCGTCGGAACCGGTTGCGGCCCGCAGGTCAGCCAGCGGCATGCCGGTGTCGGGCGCGTCCAGCCACCGCGCATCCGCCAGGTCCTCCAGCCGCAGCGCCGCGCGGCTGGCCAGCGGGTGCCCGCCGGGCAGGACGACCGCCAGTGCCCGCTCGGCGACCATGACGGCGGTCGCGGGGCTGGCGTCCAGCCGGAGCGGGTCACCCGGGGCGGCGACGCCATCGATCAGGCCCAGATCGAAGGTGCCGGCCGCGACCGCGGCTGGGACGGCCTCCCGGCCGATGACCTGCAGCGTCACCGCCAGCCGGGGGTGTGACTGGCGAATGCTCGCCAGGGCCGAGGCCGCGAGCTCGGTCATCGCCAGCGGGGAGAGCCCGAACACCAACTGCGCCGGTGGCGGTGCCGCCATCCGGGCGACCTCGGCCCGGGCGGCATCCAGCCGCAGGAGGATCGGCCCGGCGTGCTCCAGCAGGCGGGCCCCTGCCTCGGTGACGGTCACCGGCCGCCGGCGCAGCAGCGCCGTTCCCAGATCGGCTTCCAGCGCAGCGATCTGCTGCGAGACCGCCGACTGGGTGTAGCCGAGCCGGCTGGCCGCAAGCGAGAAGGAGCCGAGGTCGGCCACGGCCATGAACGTGCGCAGGAGGTGCGGGTCCATTGTGCATAAGTATCGCTAATGGGCAATGCAGGAACAATCGTTGGCGCTGAAGCAGGGGCAGGCTCAAGAATGCAGGCATGAGCTCCCCCGCCCCGGCCCGGGTCGCGCTGGTCGGCGACCGGTCACCGCACGTCCGGGCGCACCAGCGCATCCCCGGCCTGATCGACGCGCTGTGCCAGCGCGAGGGCCTGATCCTCGACGCGTACTGGATCGGCAGCGACGAGGTGACCGACCCCGGCGGCCTGGCGGGCTTTGACGGCATCTGGCTCCTGCCCGGCAGTCCCTACCGGAGCGAGGCCGGTGGGATCGCGGCGGCGCGCTGCGCCCGCGAACGACTGATCCCCTTCCTCGGCACGTGTGGCGGGTTCCAGCACGCCGTGCTCGAGTTCGCCCGTGATGTCTGCGGAGTGGAACGGGCCGGGAACGCCGAGATCACGCCGGCCGGCGAGGACCTGGTGATCGTGGCATTGCCGTGCTCGCTGGCCGGGCACGAGCAGGCGGTGCGGGTGGCGCCCGGCTCGCTCGCCGAGCGGGTGCTGGGGGCGGAGCGGATAGCGGCGCGCTATCAGTGCTCATACGGGCTCGCCCCGGCCTACCGTGACCTGCTGGCCGGGCACGGGCTCGTCTTCAGCGGCGAGGACGACGGCGGCGATGTGCGGATTGCCGAACTGCCGGGCCACCCGTTCTTCCTGGCCACCTTGTTCCAGCCGGAACTGGCCGCGGAGCCGCGCCCCCACCCGATCATCCGCGCCTTCGCGGCGGCCGCCGCCGGCCACGCCCGGCAGGCGCAGGGCAGCCCGCCGGTCCCCGCAGCCCGGCCGTGACCTGCCCATCGACATCCAGGGCCGATTACCGCTGGCCCGGCGCGGCCACGCCCCGGGACAATTTCGGCATGACCCGGCCCGTCGCTGCCTCCCGCCCATGACCCCCGCCGGGCGGCCTGGCCTGGTGGCCACGTGGGCCGCACTCATCGTTGTGTATCTCGTCTGGGGTTCGACCTACCTGGGTATCCGGGTCCTGGTCGGGTTCGTGCCGCCGCTGCTGGCGATGGGCGTGCGGTTCCTGTGCGCCGGGATCCTGCTGGCGGCGTTCCTCGCGGTCCGCCATGGGCCCGGCGTCCTCCGCGTGCCGCCGCGGCGGTTGCTGTCCGCCGGGGTGGTCGGGGTGCTGCTGCTGACCTGCGGTAACGGCGGGGTCGCCGTTGCCGAGCAGACCGTCCCCTCCGGCCTGGCCGCCCTGCTCGTCGCGGAGGTGCCGCTCTGGCTGGTCTGCCTGCGCCTGCTCGCCCGGGACACGCCGCGCCGCGCCACCATCGCCGGCACCGCGCTGGGTTTCGTCGGCATCGCCATCCTCGCGCTGCCCGGCAGCCACCCGGCGGGCACCGCGCTGTGGGGGATCGTGATGATCATCGGCGCGACGATCTGCTGGTCCTCGGGCACCTTCGCCACCCCGCGCGTGCCGATGCCGGCCAATCCGTTCGTGGCGGCTACCTACGAGATGGTCACGGCCGGCGTGGTGCTGCTGGCGGCCGGTGCGGCGTTTGGCGAGTTCGGCCGGGTGCACCTGGCCGCCGTCCCGCCGCATGCCTGGCTGGCGCTGGCGTACCTGATCGTGTTCGGGTCACTGGTGGCGTTCTCGGCCTACGTCTGGCTGCTGGGCAACGCCCAGCTCTCGCTCATCGCGACCTACGCCTACGTCAACCCGGTGGTCGCCGTGATCCTCGGCGCCCTCATCCTGGGCGAGCATGTGACCCGGCCGATCCTGATCGGCGGCGCGGTCGTGGTGGCCGGCGTCGGCCTGGTGGTGTCGGTGGAACGCCCGCGGCGCCAGCCCGTCCAGCCGTCCGGTCAGGCCGGTCCGCCCAGCCCGGCGATGCCGCGGCCGGCCGGGCCCCGCGCCTCGGCGAAGCCCTCGATCAGGCAGTAGTCGATCGCCTGCCCGGCCGTGAGCAGCCGGCCTCGCCTCGCGTCGTCCCGGATCTCATCCACCTCGTGCCCGGTGACCTCGGCCAGCCGGGCGTACAGCTCGGCGAGCATGGCCCGGACCTGTTCCTCGTGGACCGCGACGGCGGTCACCGGGCCGTCGAAGCTGACCTTGGGCTCGGACATCGCGAAGAAGGCGTTCGGGTAGGCCCGGCGGCGGCTGGCGGAGGCGAGCACGCCCAGCCCCGGGCCGCTCGTCCGCCCGCCCGCGTAGGCGGTCACCGGGACCCGGAGGGTGTCGAGCACGCCCATGACGGTGAGCGCGGCCGGCAGGTCGGCATCCAGGTTGTGCAGTTCCAGCCGGATCGGTCCCTCCCCCTCCGCGTCCAGGGTGAGCAACTGGGCGCAGAGCCGGGTGGCCGCCTCGCCGTCCAGCCAGCCGGCCGCCATCACGATGCGCTGGTTCAGCAGCCGCTCGTAGAGCCTGCCCGGCCACTCGCCCTGCTCGACCCATACCCGGGTGGGCTGGATCGCCGGGTTGGGGCGGGGGGGTTGCGGGGGCTGGTCGGGCCGCTCCGGCGGCCCGGGCCGCCAGGGCGGCATCGGCGGCCGGGGCGGGAACGAGCCGGCGCGGTATGTGATCATCTCTCGGGTTCTCCTCCCGTCGCTTCCCCGTCCGGCCGGCCCGGTGGCCGCCAGGTGATTTGGCTGCCGATCGCGGCGGCGTACCGCTCCAGCGTCGAGGCGCGCACGTCCGCGTCCCCGCTCTCCAGCCGGGCGACGGCCGACTGCGACGTGCCCATGCGGGCCGCCACCTCCGTCTGGGACAGCCGGGCCGACTTGCGCTGCCCGGCCAGTTCCTCGACCAGCCGGCGGCGTTCGGCGGCCATCTGCCGCAGGGCCATCTCACGGAACCCAGGCAGCAGCGGCAGTGGCAGCTCCGCGGGGCTGCCAAGGTCGCCGGCCCTGACAGGCCCGCCAGTCCCACCGGGACTAGCGGACCCCGCAGGCCCTTGCCGGTTCTCACCCCCGCGGGATCGCTCCATGCGTCAAACGGTATC
>WNFX01003284.1_pt1 | contig 17514 bp, 17 predicted proteins | sample 5400111 | NCBI WGS metagenome assembly WNFX01 (sample SAMN13153363, study PRJNA577476) | soil metagenome | isolation source: 40 cm soil or saprolite under grassland replicate 1 | place: USA:California | collected 2016-06-15 | reverse complement strand
GCCGCGCTGGACGGCGTGCACGTATTCTTTCCCGACCCCTGGCCGAAGAAGCGCCATCACAAGCGGCGCCTCATCCAGCCGGGATTCGTTGCGCTGCTCGCCTCGAGGATGAAGCCCGGCGCCTGCGTGCATGCCTGCACCGATTGGGAGGAATACGCCCGGCAGATGCTGGAGGTGCTCTCCGCCGAGCCGGCGCTGCGGAACACGGCTTCCGCTTACGCCAGCCGGCCGGAAGCTCGACCGGAAACCAAGTTCGAGCGCCGCGGCCTCGCGCTCGGCCACCGCGTCTGGGATCTGGTTTTCAGAAAAGTCTGACCACCCCGCCGGCTGCGCCGGCACCCCTCCTCATGCGAGGAGCGGACAAATGGGAACGCGATGCTTTCCCCTCCTCTCTTGAGGAGGGGTGGCGGCCGAAGGCCGCCGGGGTGGTGAGCCGGCTAGGCTCGCTTTGCGTCCGGCAGGAAAAGCTGGAGCAGATCGTTGAGAAAGCGCTGCCCCAGATCCGTCGGCCGGATGCGCTCGTGGTCGCGCACGATGAGCCCTCGCGTCTCGGCTTCGCGCAGCGGCTTTTCTGCAACTGCGATCTGCAGACCGGTGCGCTCCACGAACGAAGCGACCGGAAAGCCGTCGGTCAGGCGCAGGGCGTTCATCATGAATTCGAACACCAGGTCGTCGCGCCCGACCTCGTGGGCTTCCTGCACCGGGTGGCCCTCGGCGACCCGCTGGAGATATTCCCTGGGCTGCTTCCAGCGCGCGGTCCGCGTGACCCGATAGTGAAAACTCACTTTGCCGTGGGCGCCCGCCCCGATGCCGAGGTAATCGCCGAAACGCCAGTAGTTGAGATTGTGGCGGCATTCGCGGCCCGGCTTCGCCCACGCCGAAGTCTCGTAGTGCGCGTAGCCGCGCGCGGCAAGGGCGGCGCCGATGACATCGTGCATCGCCGCCGCCGCATCGTCATCCGGCAGCACGGGCGGGTGACGGTAGAAAAGCGTGTTCGGCTCGAGAGTGAGATGGTAGAAGGACAAATGCGCGGTGCCGGCCTGGAGCGCGGCTTCGGCGTCGGCGCGTGCCTCGGCGAGCGTTTGCTCGGGGAGCGCCATCATGAGATCGAGATTGATGTTGTCGAATGAGTCCTGGGCGATTTCTATCGCGTGCCGCGCTTCGCGGTCGTCGTGGATTCGGCCGAGCGCATTCAAGTGCCTCGGGTTGAAGCTCTGGACGCCGATCGAGAGCCGGTTCACGCCGGCTTCGCGGTAGCCGCGGAATTTTTCGGCCTCGAAGGTCCCGGGATTCGCCTCCAGGGTGATCTCGCAATCGGCCGCGAGCGACAGCCGCGCGCGAAACGCCGAGATCAAGGTATCGACCGCAGCCGCCGAAAAGAGGCTGGGCGTTCCGCCCCCGAAGAAAATACTGGTGACGCGCCGCCCCCAGACGTCGGGGAGCGCCAGCTCGAGATCGGTCACGAGCGCTTCGACGTAGGCCTGCTCCGGAACGTCTCCCCTCGCCTGGTGGGAATTGAAATCGCAGTAGGGGCACTTCTTCACGCACCAGGGAATGTGGACGTAGAGGGCGAGGGGCGGGAGCACGCCGAGCCGGGTGCCGGCGGGCGAGAGAGTCATTACTTGTGTCACTGACCACCCCGCCCGCTTCGCGGGCACCCCTCCTCATATGAGGAGGGGAATACGACCACGGCGATACAGCTTTCCCCTCCTCGCTTGAGGAGGGGTGGCGGCCGAAGGCCGCCGGGGTGGTACGTCATCAAACGCCCTCTTTCAGTTTTGCCAGCAGCCGCCGCAGCGCCTTGCCGCGGTGGCTCACGAGATTTTTTTGCTCGGGACCGAGCTCGGCGGCGGTCTTGCCGAAGTCGCGCAGAAAAAAATGAGGATCGTAGCCGAACCCGTTCGCGCCGCGGGGCTCGGCGACGATCTCGCCCGCCCAGATTCCTTCCGCGATGACCGGCTCGGGATCCTCCGCGTGGCGCAGGAAGACGACGACGCAATAGTAGTGCGCGCGCCGGCTGTCCTTGTCGGCGAGCAGTTTGATCAGCTTTTCGTTGTTGCGCGCATCCTGGGTTTCACGCCCGGGCGTTACGCCCGGCGGCGGCTCGCCCGCAAACCGCGCCGAGTGCACGCCCGGCTCTCCGTCAAGGGCCCCCACGCAAATACCCGAATCGTCGGCGAGCGCAGGCAGCCGGGTGCTGCGGCTCGCGTGGCGCGCCTTGGCGAGCGCGTTCTCGACGAAGGTGCCGTGCGGCTCTTCGGCATCGGACACCCCGAGGCTCGCCTGCGGAACGACCTCCATGCCGAGCGGCGCGAGCAGCGCCTCGAACTCGCGGAGCTTGCCGGGATTGGAGGAGGCGAGCACGAGCTTCTTCACGCGTCCATTTTACCCGGTGAAGCTTGAAACCCGACCACCCCGCCCGCTACGCGGGCACCCCTCCTCAAGAGAGGAGGGGAAGATGAGCATGACGACGCGGCCTTCCCCTCCTCGAATGAGGAGGGGTGGCGGCCGAAGGCCGCCGGGGTGGTCAAGCAATCGTGAATTGCCGCGCAATCACCACCAGAACTCCTTCGAGATTCTCGATGACTTCACGGTTCTCGAATCGGACCACCCGGATTCCGGCGCTTTGAAGGAATCGCGTGCGGATGGCGTCGCGGTCTTGCGCAGCCTCATGGTCATGAGCCGCGCCGTCCAACTCCAAGGCGAGCCTTTCTCCGGGACAGTAGAAGTCCAGAACATAGGGCCCGACGCTGTGCTGGCGCCGGAATTTCCTGCCCCACAGACTCCTGCCCTTGAGATGATTCCACAGGCGCGCTTCCGCGATTGTGAGTCGTCCGCGCAGTTCTCGGCGACACGGTTTCAGTCGCGCAGTATTGTGAACAAGAGCCATGCACGGTCAACGCTCGTCCGCGACGAGAGTTGACGAACCAGCTGCGGCTTTCAAACTCGACCACCCCGCCGCCTTCGGCGGCACCCCTCCTCAAGAGAGGAGGGGAAATCTAATCACCCCGAAATCACGAGAGCCCGAGCGCCGCCTTCTGCCTGGCGATGAGCTCGGCGATCCCCTGCATCGCCAGCGCGAGCAGCGCATCCATCTGCGCCGCGGAGAAGGGTTCGCCTTCGGCCGTTCCCTGGACCTCGACGAAACCGCCCGAGCCTGTCATCACCACGTTCATGTCGGTCTCGCAGTCCGAATCCTCGGCGTAGTCCAGATCGAGGACGGGCACGCCCTCGAAGAGGCCCACGGACACGGCGGCGACGAAATCGCGGATGGGCGACTGAGCGAGGACTCCGCGCTCGAGCAGCGTACCGACCGCATCGTGCAAGGCGACAAAAGCTCCCGTGACGCTCGCGGTGCGCGTCCCCCCGTCCGCCTGGATCACGTCGCAGTCGAGCTTCACGGTGCGCTCGCCGAGCTTCTCGAGGTCGGTCACCGCGCGCAGGGACCGGCCGATCAGGCGTTGAATTTCCTGCGTGCGCCCGGATTGCTTCCCGCGCGCCGCTTCGCGGTCGGTGCGCGTGTGAGTCGCGCGCGGCAGCATGCCGTACTCCGCGGTCACCCAGCCCTGGCCGCGGCCCCGGAGAAACCCCGGCACGCCCTCCTCGACGCTCGCCGTGCAGATCACGCGGGTGTCGCCGAACGCGACCAGCACCGAGCCCTCCGCGTGCCGCGTGTAATGGCGCTCGATGGCGATGGGACGCAGCTCGTCGGGCTTGCGCCTGGAGGGCCTCATGAGCGTTTTCGCGGCGTGTGCTTGCGGATCGCGGCGCGAATCTCCTCGATGGCCTGCTCGATCTCCGCGTCGGTCAGGTCGCTGTGGTCCGCCTTGCTGAAATCTTCGAGCTGTGTGGTCACGCCGTCCCGCCTCAGCGTCCGGGTCGAGACTTCGCCGGCGATTGCACCCGGATGCGTTTCCGCCCAGGTCATCGCCACGACCGAAATGTTGTCGGAATCCGCCCCGGCGCGCAGCTCCGCCAGGTCCAGCAACGCGGGAATCGCCGTCATGAGGTCGCTCTTCAGCAGCGCCCCGGTGATGAGCTTCCCCGTGAGCGCGCCCCACAAACCGTCGGTGCACAGGATCAAGGTGTCGTCTTCGCGCAACAAGGTGGCCTTCGACAGCTCCACCTGCGGGAGCGCGGTCGCCCCGATGCAGTTGAAGATTTTGTTGCGATCCGGATGAGCCGCGACCGCCTCTTCGCGAACGCGGCCCTGGTCGACGAGCATCTGCACCCGGGAATGATCCCGCGTCTGCGCCTGGATGCGGCCCCGCCGGATGTGATAGAGCCGCGAATCGCCGGCGTGCGCCCAGTAGGCCGTCGAATCCTGCACGACGCAGGCGACGCAGGTGGTCCGCGGCGACTCGATCAGGTTGCGCGCCTTGGCGTACTCGCCGAGCGCGAAGTGCGCGTCAGTGATGCTCCTTTGCAAGAAGCCCGACGGGTCGGCGAGCTTGGGCTTCGCTTCGCGCTGAAACGCCTCGGTGAGGAGCTGCGCGGCGATTTGAGAGGCCACCTCCCCATGCAGATGTCCGCCCATGCCGTCGGCGACCACCATGAGCAGGGAGTCGCGGGTGTAGGCGTAGCTGGTGCGATCCTCGTTCGCCTCGCGGCCTCCCTTGCGGCTTTCCTGGAAGATCGAGAATCTCATCGTCCGGACCGCTTCTTCCAGGCGCTGCGAAGGTTTTCGAGGAGAGAGCTCTTGCGGTGCACTTCGGGGTCCTTTTCTCGCAGCAGCACCTTCTGCAGCGCGAACACGCTCTGCGGGCGCTTCAGGTGATCGAGCTCCAGGCACCAGTCGATCGTTTCGAGCAGCTGCCGGGAATACTTGCCGTCCCACACTTTCGCCGCGGAGACGTAGCGGTCCTTTTCGGCGCGGTCGTCGGCCGCCTGGGGCGCGGCGCTCGCGAGGCAGGCGAAAATGCTCGCGCCGACGGCGTAGCAATCGCTCCAGGGCCCGAGCAGGTCGCGGTCCTTGTACTGCTCGGGCGGCGCGAAGCCGGGCGTATACATCGGATTCAGGCGCGGGCCCTCCTGGGCGAGAGTCTGGCGTGCCGCGCCGAAGTCGATCAGCACGGGCGTGCTGTCGTTGCGGATATAGATGTTGGCGGGCTTGATGTCCAGATGAAGGAGCTTGTTCGAGTGCACCTCGCGCAGCCCGTTCAACAGCAGCGTGAACACGTGGCGGATGAATCTTTCCTTGATCGATCCGCGGCGCGCGTGGATGTGTTCCTGCAGCGTGCGCCCGCGCTCGTAGCGCATCACCATGTATACGGTCTCGTTGGCGCGAAAGAAATTCAACACCCGCACCACGTTCGGATGCGAGAGTCGCGCGAGCGAGCGGCCTTCCTCGAAGAAACACCGCATTCCGTAGCGAAACGTCGCCAGGTTGTCCTCGGCGATCGAGGGCAGCGCGTCGCCCTCTTTTCGCAGCGCGAGCTGGCTCGGGAGGTATTCCTTGATCGCGACCGGCTGGTCGTTTTCGTCGTAGGCGAGATAGACGATGGAAAAACCCCCGCAGGAGAGCACGCTCGCGATGCGGTAGTTTTCGAGCTGGTACCCGTCCGGCAGCGGCTGATTGACCTGCTGTGGCATTAAAGGGGTAGCGGTGCGGCGTTTGTAACCGTTATCATAGCGGCGTTTTCATTGCCGCCGGCATTATACGGCGCGACCCTTCGCAATCCATGATCACCAGCATGACCGGCTACGCGGCGGCGACGCGAGATCTGCCGGCGGCATCGCTCGCGGCGGAGGTGAAAAGCGTCAACGGCCGTTTTCTCGACGTGCAGTTCCGGCTCTCCGAGGAGCTGCGCGCAGTGGAGCCGGCGCTGCGCGAGCTGATCCAGGCGCGCGTGGGCCGCGGCAAGGTGGAGTGCCGGGTTTCGGTCACTCCGCCGACGGGCGCCGCACCGAGCATCAGCGTGAACGAAGGACTGCTCGCCGAGCTCGCCCAAGCGTCGAAAAAGATAAGAGCGGCGGTCCCCGACGCGCGCCCCTTGAGCGTGGGCGAGGTGCTGCACTGGCCCGGCGTGCTGGGAGACGACCGGTCGGCGGCGCTGCGCGAGGCCTGCGTGGCGCTCGTGCGGGAGGTCCTCGAGGACTTCGCGGCGACGCGCTCGCGCGAGGGCGGAAAGCTCGCCGCCATGTTGACCGAGCGTGTGCAACGCATGAAGTCCCTGCTCGCCTCGATCCAGCCGAAACTGCCCGAGGCGATCGCCGCCTACGAGGAAAAGCTGGCCGCGCGTCTTCGCGAGGTGCTCGGCGGCACGGACGAGGAGCGCATCCGGCAGGAAATCGCGCTCTACGGCGTGAAGGCGGACGTCGCCGAGGAACTCAATCGCCTGGGGGCGCACCTGGAAGAGGTACACCGCGTGGTCAGAGCCGGAGGGGCGGTCGGCAAGCGCCTGGACTTCCTGATGCAGGAGCTGAACCGCGAAGCAAATACGCTCGGCTCGAAATCCGTGTCGAAGGAGCTCTCCGATGCGAGTCTGGAATTCAAGCTTCTGATCGAGCAAATGCGCGAGCAAATCCAGAACATCGAATGAACGAGCCGTTGCAAACTGATTCGCAACGGCTCTAACCTAGCGGAGTATGAGGGGGAGTTCCCCTCAAATCGCAATGACCGGCAATCTATTCATCGTCTCGGCGCCCTCGGGCGCGGGCAAATCGTCCTTGGTGAGCGCCGCGCTCGCCGAGGACGAGCGGCTCGCGCTCTCGGTTTCCTTCACCACGCGGCCCGCGCGCGCGGGCGAAGTGAACGGGCGCGAGTATCACTTCGTCGAGCGCAAGACCTTCGACTCGATGCTCGAGCGCGGCGAGTTTCTGGAATCGGCCGAGGTCCACGGAAACCGCTACGGAACCTCGCGGAAGTGGATCGCCGAAACGCGCGCGAAGGGCCTGGACATCCTGCTCGAAATCGACTGGCAGGGCGCGCGGCAGGTCCGGAAGGCCTTTCCCGACGCGGTGAGCATCTTCATCGTTCCTCCGCCCCCGGTCCTCGAGGAGCTCGAGCGCCGGCTGCGCGGTCGGGGACAGGACACCGAAGAGGCGATCCAGCGGCGCTTGCGCGCCGCCCGCGAGGAAATCAGCCACGTGGCCGAGTTTGATTATGTTATTATAAACAAAGAGTTTGAAGAAGCCCGACGCGACCTTGCCGCCGTCGTGCGCGCATCGCGATTGATGCTTTCCCGCCAGAGCGCACGGCATCCGGAAATCTTCAAATCATTTAGCTAGACTAAGAAGAGGACCCATGGCACGAATCACCGTCGAAGATTGTTTAAAGAGAATCCCCAACCGTTTCCAATTGACCCTCGCGGCCACGTACCGCGCGCGCCAGCTCGCCCAAGGCGGCACGCCGCACATCGAGACCACGCGCGACAAGCCGACGGTCATCGCATTGCGCGAAATCGCAGCGGGCAAGGTCGGTGTGGAATACCTGAACCGCGTCCACACCGGGTGAACCCGGACGGTCTCGGTGTGAACCCGGACCGTGACGGAGTGAAATCTTCTTTCCCCTCCTCGGATGAGGAGGGGTGCCGGCGACAGCCGGCGGGGTGGTCGAGCAGACGACCAACCTCCCCGGCGCTTCGCGCCACCCCTCCTCAAGAGAGGAGGGGAAACCCGACCACCCCGCCCGCTTACGCGGGCGCCCCTCCTCATGCGAGGAGGGGAAAAAAAAGGCAACCCCGCAGCGCCAGCGCCTGAACATGGCCGCCGTCGCGATCACCGATCTCAGGCAGCACCTCGGCTACCTCAAGCCGAGCGACGTCGGCCGCATCGAGGAAGCCTACCAGTTCAGCGACGCCGCGCACCAGGGACAGTTCAGGCTGAGCGGCCATCCCTACATCTCGCATCCGGTGGCCGTCGCCGAGATCGTCGCCGACTGGCAGCTCGACGCGCAGGCCGTGATGGCGGCGCTGCTGCACGACGTCATGGAGGACACCGAAGTCTCCAAGCAGCAGATCACCGAGCGCTTCGGCAAGCCGGTGGCGGAGCTCGTGGACGGCCTGTCCAAGCTCGATCGCATCGAGTTCCAGTCCCAGGCGGACGCGCAGGCCGAGAACTTCCGCAAGATGCTGCTTGCGATGGCGCGCGACGTGCGCGTCATCCTGATCAAGCTCGCCGACCGGCTGCACAACATGAGGACGCTCGAAGCGGTCCGCCCGGAGACGCGCCGGCGCGTCGCGCGCGAGACCCTGGAGATCTACGCGCCGATCGCGAACCGGCTCGGCCTCGACAGCCTCTTTCGCGAGCTGCAGGAACTCGCGTTCGCGAACCTCTATCCGGCGCGTTACAAGGTGCTCGCCAAGGCGGTGAAGGCGGCGCGCGGCAATCGCCGCGAAGTCGTCAACAAGATCCTCAAGGCGATGAAGGAGCGCCTGCAGTCGGCGGAAATCCAGGCTCACGTCACCGGCCGCGAGAAGCACATCTACTCGATCTACAACAAGATGCACGACAAGCACCTGTCGTTTTCGCAGGTGCTCGACATCTACGGCTTTCGCGTCGTCGTCGAGGACGTTCCCGCCTGCTATCTCGCGCTCGGCTCCCTGCACGGCCTGTACAAGCCCGTGCCCGGAAAATTCAAGGACTACATCGCGATCCCGAAGGTGAACGGCTATCAGTCGCTCCACAGCACGTTGATCGGCCCCTACGGCATGCCGGTCGAGGTCCAGATTCGCACGCAGGCGATGAACCGCATCGCCGACGCCGGCGTCGCTTCGCACTGGCTGTACAAGAGCTCCGACGCGGAGATCAACGAGGTGCAGCAGCGCACTCACAAATGGCTGCAGTCGCTGCTCGACATCCAGCACGCCTCGGGCGATCCCGCCGAATTCCTGGAGCACATCAAGGTGGACCTCTTTCCGGACGAGGTCTACGTATTCACTCCCCAGGGCAAGATCCTGGCGATGCCGCGCGGCGCGACCGCGGTGGATTTCGCCTACGCGGTGCACACCGACATCGGCAACCGCTGCGCCGCGGCGAGAATCAACTACGAGCTCGTGCCGCTCAGAACCGAGCTCAAGAACGGCGACCGGGTCGAGATCATCACCGCCGCGCACGAGCATCCCAACCCGGCCTGGCTTTCCTACGTGAAGACCGCCAAGGCGCGCTCGCAAATCCGGCACTTCTTGAAGACCATGCAATACGAGGAAGCCGCGGCGCTCGGCGAGCGCATGCTCACTCAGGCGGTGCGCGCGCTCGGTGCGAAATCCTCGGAGGCGACATCGGAGCGCTGGGAGAGGCTGGTCCGCGACCTCGGGGCGAAATCGCGCCAGGAAGTCGCGGCCGACATCGGCCTGGGCAAGCGGCTCGCGGCGATCGTCGCAAGAAAACTGCTGAGTCTGACCGAGCCTCAGGCGGAAGGAAGGGGACCGGCCGGCTCGATCGTCATTCACGGCTCCGAGGGGCTGGCCGTGCAGTTCGCCAAGTGCTGCAATCCTATCCCCGGGGATCCCATCATCGGGTTCATCAAGAAAGGCCAAGGGCTCGTCGTGCATACCAACGACTGCCCGACGGTGGCCAAGTCGCGCGGCGATCCGGAAAAATGGCTCGATGTGGAATGGGCGCCGGAAACCGACAAGATGTTCGACGTCGGGATCCGCGTGACCGTCGTCAACCAGCGCGGCGTGCTCGCCAAGGTGGCGACCGAGATCGCCGAGGCCGCTTCCAACATCGACAACGTCAGCATGGACGAGGAGCGTAGCCTCTACACCACCATGCACTTCACGCTCCAGGTCGCCAACCGCCTGCACCTCGCGAGGGTGATGCGGGCCCTGAGGCGCATCGAGGAAGTCGTGAGGATCGCGCGGGTGAAGGAGTAGCTTCGCCTAGGGCCCGCGGGGCCGCGACGCGGCCGCGACGAGCCGCTCCATCCAGTCGAGCACATTCCTCAGCGGCGTCTGAGCGAGCCCCCAGCCGAGCGCGGCGCCGGTCGCGTTCGCGATCATGTCGGCGATCTCGAAGGTGCGGTAGTCCGTCAATCCCTGCAGAAATTCCAGCGCCACCCCCAGCAGGGCGAACGCGGCAGCGATGCGAAGCTCGCGCCCGCGGCCTTCGATCAGCATTCCGAACCAGAACGAGAGGCCGCCGTAGGCGGCGAAATGGGCGAGCTTGTCGCGGTTGCCCCCGAGGTCCACTTCCAGCGGGATGAGCGACAGGACGACGACTGCGGCGACCATCCCCCAGCCCAGGAGAAGCCAGATCCGCCGGTAGCGATAGGAAGGCGTCACTTGCACGGAATCCAATTGAGCGGATCGTCCCAGACGACATCGCCCGCGGCGACCTGCGTCCCGGCCACGAAGAGCGGCTTCGCGCCGAGCCTGGTGACCCGGACCTCGACCCTGCGCGCGTTCGGGTCGACGGCGAGCGTTTCGCCCTCGGTCCATTCCCCGGCCCCAACTCCCACGGTCGATTCCTGGCACAGCCCGACACCGGGCTTCGCCATGGCTGCGAGCGACTCGTTCGTCGCGCGGAATCTGGCGATCATCATCGGCGTCGCGCGCCCCGCCACCGCGTCCTCCTTCCACGGCCCGGCGTAGCTGTCGCCGCTCGCCCACAAGTAAACGCCGTAGCCGCTGCGCTTGTCGTTCGCGAAGCCGCCCTCGTAGCGGTCCCCGGCGAAGGCCGAGCGCGCGCCCCACACGTAGATCCCCGTGCCGTGCTTGGAATCGTCCGCGAATTCGCCCTTGTAGCGATCGCCCCAGGGCCAGGTCTTCACGCCGCGGCCGTGCTTCCTGCCCTCGTGGAATTCCCCGACGTAAGCGGCGCGCCCCCTGGCCGTGCCCCGCCCTTCCGCCTTGCCGTTCGCGCAACCGCCAGAATAGGAATCCTGCAGCTCCGGATCGAGCACAAGGCATTTGGGCTGAGCCTGCGCGGAGAGAGACAACGCGCAGAGCATGAGCGCAAGGACAAAGGGGAAACCCGACCACCCCGCCCGCTCACGCGGGCGCCCCTCCTCATGCGAGGAGGGGAAAACGCGACCGCAGGATCTCCCCTCCTTTCTTAAGGAGGGGTGGCGGCCGCAGGCCGCCGGGGTGGTCACGGTCGTCGACACTACTTCCGGGGTGGTCATGGTATTCGGCACTACTTCGTCTCCCACATCACGCTCACGCCGCCCGGCCCCACCGCGAGTTTCGGCCCCTTGTCGGCGGGCTTGCGGCGCTCCTGCCAGAAGAAGTCTCCGATCGCGAAACCGAGGAGCGAGCTTGCCACCGTATCCGACAGCCAGTGCTCGCGCGAGGCGATCCTTCCGGCGTTGACGAGCGCGGCCGCTCCGTACAGCCACGGTGCGTCGTATTCCTTCGCGAACGGCGTCACCGCGGCCCACATGACGGTCGCGTGGCTCGAGGGGAAAGAGGCGCTCGCGCGCTTGAACGGCTCGAAGTCCGCCGGCCCCTTGCCGTCCTCCGGGCGGGCGCGGCCCACAGCGTACTTGATCCCCAGGTTCGCGAACAGGCCCGTGGTTCCTGCCTGAATCGCGGCGATTCCGGTGTTGCTCAGGCGCCTGTCCTGCTCGGAGAGCGCGGCGAGCCCCGCCCCGCCCATGGCGGCGAGGGGCAGCCACTTGCCGAATCCGTCCAGCGTATCGAGCGCGCGCGAGCCGAAGTGACGATCCACCGATCGCGCGATTCTCCGGTCGAACACTGCGGATCCAAGCACAGCACCGGCTCCCAACAAAGCGGTTTCCCATACGCCCGGGCTGCCCAGGGCGCCCGCGCCGTGGCCCCAGTCGCGCGCGGTCATCGCGCCCAGATTCTCGAACGGCCTGTCCCACATCGGGCTGCCGAGGTAGGGCAGATTGGTGTCGTCCTCCACGTCTCCGAAGCGCACCAGGCCGTCGCGGTCCTGCATGTCGAGCATCATCGGCTTCTCGAGCATCTGATAGAGATCCACGGGCGAGTAGACCATCTGCCCCGGGTCGCGCGTCCAGGGCGCGAGAGAGAACCCGGTCGTCATCCGCGTGTCGGCGGGCAGCAAGGCCTCGAACGGGATCGAGACGAAGACGCCCTTGTCGCGGTAGTTGCTTTCGTTTCCCACGCCCGGGTCCACCACATTGGTGACCGTATACCACGCGCCCAGTTCCATTCCGATGCGAAAGCGCCGCTTGATCTCGAACCGCGCCCCGAAATCGCGCGCGAGAAACCGGCCGGTGCGAACGGTGAACGTGGACTGGTACGGAAGCCGATAATGCAACGCGGCGAGCGCGGTCACGGTCTGGTAATCGCGGAAACCGAAGCGCCCGTCGAAGTCGCGCTGCTTCACCGCGTCGACGCTCACGTCGAACGCCCAGGGCGCGCCGCTCTCCACGTACAGCCATTGCCCGCCGACCCCGCCGTACATCTGCTCGAGCCAGCCGCCGGTGAGCCTCGCATAAGTCCGCTCGGAAGGCTGGAAGACGCGGTTCAGCAGCGCGTGATCGACCCTCAGCCTCGGCGCCTTTGCGTACTCGCCGAAGTCGGAACGCACGTGCGGAAGCGTGCTGTTGCTCACGCCGACCGCCCCGCTGATGTTTTCGTAGAGGACGTAGGTCGCGCCGGTACTGAGGAAGAGGCGCTCGGCGAGCTCGCGGTCGTAGGTGGCGAGCACGCTGAGGTTGTACTGAAAAACCTCCGGGCCGTTCAGATAAGTGCTCAGAGTCGGTTTGATCCGAAACACGTCCAGGCTGGTGCCCTGGCTCTTGAAGCTGATGAAATTTCCTTCGTCGCCGTAGAGAATCCTGGCCTGGGTCGGCTCCTCGAGCGCGGCCATCAGGTCGTCCTTCTCCTTTGCGGAGTACGAGGAAGGGTCCGCGTAGCGGATGGAGACGGATTCGGCCAGCTCGCTTCGCTCTAGCAGGCCGTTGAAGTAGCGATTGAGCTTGCGAAGGTCGGTAAACTCGTAGGTCGCGACCGGCAGCCCGTTCGTCGTGTAAGTGATGCGGATCTCGGTGGTCTGGAGCGGCGCGAGCAGCAGCGCAGTCCTCGCCGCCCGCCCGACCGCGCGGCTCATCTGCGATATGCGGCTGTTGGTGAGCGTGAGCGAAAGGCGCGCATTGGGCTCCAGGCGGATGCGCACGTCCTTGAAATCCTGGCGGAAGAGCGCCGCGTATATGCGCTTCTTGTAGCGCGCATCCTGTTCCCACTGCGCGAGCGTCGGACGGGGGATGACTTTTGCGTAGGGTTCGGGTTCCGCGTGCTTCGGTACCCATTCCGCGCGATCGAGCGGTATCGAGAGGTAAGTGCTGATTCCCGTCACACCCCGCTCATTCGACAAGGCAGCGCTCATCCATCCGAGGCGGTACTCGATTGCGTTGGACATCCCGCGCGTGCGCCTGTCGACATGCGTACCTTCTGCGAACGGAAAAATTCGGTAGTCGCTTGCGTCGTACTCGGTCACGAACGACCAATTGCCCAGCCAGGCCGGGGAATAGCGCACGCCTCCAAATGTCCCCTTTATCTGCTTGTGACCGTACCCCAGCGTGATCTGCGCGTCCCCAAGCGTCTTGGTCGCAGCCGCGAACTGCCGCTCGAACAGGCGAGTGCCGAAGGGGTCCTGCGCCCCCAGAGCAACGGACGGCCACCAGCCATCTTCAGCGATGAGACGGACCTTGAGACCGGAGCTCTTGTCTTTATAGGCCCCGTAGCCCGCACCGAAACCGCCTCTCGAGGTGGGAAACCCGGGAACCCCGCTGATCCGCGTGACCGCGAGGTTGGTTTCGAGCCAGGGAAGAAGCGTCGCGTTCGCCGTCAGGTTGAAATACGGCGGCGCCGTAGCCATGCCGAAACGCAAGGTCCCGTCGGGATCGAATCGCGCATCGGGCATGTTGATGAGCCCGGTCGGGCCGGGGGGACCGGCGTTCGCAAAGGAAGATACGCAGCACGCGATCAGTCCCATCCAGCACGCTGGAAATCGGCGCATGGCTCTTCGCCAGAGCGATAGATGCTGGTTTTGCGTCAAGGCGCGGCGAGCGCGGGGATGGCCCGCGGCAGCTGCAGAGATAAGTCAAAGAGCGGATTGTAGCGGCAGTGCCGAATCCGGCAGCCGGCACGGCAATCGATCGGCCGGAGCGCGTTCCGCGCGGCCCCCAAAAAACAAAACCCTGCCAGGATTTCCCTGGCAGGGTTCCGCGAGTGCTGGGTTTGGAAACCGGCTCAGTGATTAGCGGAGGTGCTGGTGCTGTTATTCCCGGTCGTCGCGACAACACCGCTCACGATTATTGCAACGGTGGCCACGGTAGCGACTGTGGAAGCCGTCGAGCCGAACGCACCGGTGCCGCTGGCGCCCGTAGATGCTCCGCCCGCCTGCGCCATAGCATTGCCCGCGAGCATCGCAAAGAAAATCACCGCTACCAGCTTTGTCATGAGCCCTCCCCTGAAACCACAGGCGAATTTATGGTGCCAGCACATTAGCACACACACTCAAGTCCTTGCAATCCCGGGCTGCTGGCGCCCACGGTCTGACACCCGCTAGTGCGAGCTCGTCGTGGTGTTACTCGAGCTTGCCGCAGCGACTCCCGCTACCACCGCCGCAACCGTGGCCACGACGCCCACTGTGGTATCCGCCGCGGTGCTGGCCCCACCGCCGCCCGCACCCGAGGATGCGCCACCTGCCTGAGCCATCGCATTGCCCGCGAGCATCGCAAAGAAAATCATCGTTACCATCTTTTTCATGAGCTCTCTCCCCTGATAGAAACAACAAGAAAATCCGATAGGCGCCCGCACCTTAGCACGTCCCGCCGAGCCCCCGCAACACTGACCCCCCCGGCCCTCCTCGCGTAAACACCGCGAGCCCCGCGTTATTCCCCGGCCTCGGCGCCCTGCGGGCTCGAGGGCACCCGGACCGTGAATGAATTGCGAATCATAGGGGTTTGGCGTTACATTTTAATGACTTGTCCGCAATCCTCTCTGCTCGCGCTTCATCAGCAATTGCTGATCTCCCTGGGAACTCCTTCCACCGAAGGCGCGGCGTCCAGGGTCCCGGGTTGGGTATCATGGCTCCATCCACCGTCCCCGGCTGCCCGCAAATTGAATACATCGACACCCGTAAAGAGAGCGTACGCCCCGATTGCGGCCGTGGCCGCGTTCGCCGCGGTCGTGGGTGTCACGCATTTCCTGCACAGCCGCGTGTACTACCCCCACGTGGTGGTGGAAGCTCAAGGAAACGTCAGGCTCGAGTTCCTGCAGCAGGGTTTGCTGAGAAATGAGGCTTGCGAGTCCGCCGTCGCTACCATCGCCGACGCCATCCGGGCGAGCTGTCCGGCCTGTCGCGTGGAAATGCGCCAATGCCGGGGCAGGCTCGAACCCGCCTACGAGAAGCTGCTCTCCGAAGATCCGATCGAAATGCCGAGCTCGCGCTTGCCGCGCGGTGTCGTGACTTATGTGTCGGACGACAAGGCGCTCGCTCTTGCCGCCTGCCGGGAAACCGAGCGCTTGACGGGCGCAAACGGCGGAGCTCCGGCCGTCTGCTATCCGCCCGACACCCGGCGTCCATTGCAAGCGAAGGCGCAGCGCTTCGAATCGGCGCAAGTCCTCGCCGGGCTCATGATCCTGCTCCTCGCCGGCTTGACTTCCGTCTTCGTCGGCCACCTGATCGTGCGTTACGACGCCTTTCACGCAAACTGGAGCTACGACCCCGTCAAGACCGGTCCGCAGAAATTTCATTCGGCGCCGACCCCGCGCATCGGCGGCCTGGGGGTGATGGCCGGGCTTTTCGTATCGGGAGCGGTGCTGCTCGCGATCGAGCAGAGCGCATCGAGCGAGCAATTCGGCTACCTGCTGCTCGCGGGCCTGCCCGCGTTTGCCGGAGGGATCAGCGAAGACGCCACCAAGAACGTGGGCGTCCTGACCCGGCTCCTGCTCACCATGCTCGCGGCGGCGTTGGGCGTGTGGTTGCTGGGCGCGGTTATCCCGCGGCTCGACGTTCCCGGTTTCGATACGCTGCTCAGGTGGGCGCCCTTCGCGATCGCATTCACGATGTTCGCGGTCGGCGGCGTCGCCAACTCGATCAACATCATCGACGGCTACAACGGCCTGGCGGCCGGTCACGCGGTCATCGTGCTCGCCGCCATGGCGTACGTTTCAGCTCTGGTAGGAGATGACTTTGTCTTCACCTCCGCGCTCGCGATGATCGGTGCCTTGCTCGGGTTTCTCGCCTGGAACTAGGAGTTGTCCGTCCTTCTCGTGGCGCGACATCCGGAAGTCTCGCCGTGGTTTCCGATGCTATTGCTCGTCTATCCGATATTCGAAACCCTCTTCTCGATGTACCGCAGAAAAGTCCTGCAAGGCGTTCCTCCGGGACAACCGGATGGCTTGCACTTGCATCAAGCGATTTATGCGCATCTTAACAAGATTCCTGTCGGCGATACCGATCCGGCATCCGTGATCAGACGAAACAACAGGGTGGCGCCTTACAGTTGGCTCATGAGTCTGTGTTGCGCCGTGCCAGCGGTGATTGTCTGGAAAGACACGCCTTGGCTGGTGGCCATATCGCTCATTTTCTGTGCGGGATACGTACGGCTCTACAAACATGTCCTGCGCCGGAAGAGCGCCGATCCGCCCCCGGTGGACGCCACCTGACAACTGGATTAACATCAATCAAAACAATGATCGCCCGGCAATTCCTGACCGGGCGCGAGAACTTTCAGAATGAGGTACGCCGGATGCCCGGAAAATTTCAGACTGCTGCAGCTCTTCTGGCCCTAACGCTTGCATCCCCCGTGCTCGCGCAGGGAATGTTCGACACAAGGACGCCGAGGCCTCAGGGACAACTTTCGCAGCCGCAGGAACAGGGACAAGGCGCGATTTCCCCATCGCGCGGCAATGTCGAGGCTTTACCAGAGTCGCCGGGGCTGCCGATCATCACCAATCGGCTGCGCCCGGAAGCGACGACTGCTCCGGGTTCCCCCGAGCAAGCGCAACAGCGCCCGCGCCCCGAGTTGAGAGAGCGCATCGAGTTCCAGGACTTCATATTGCAATCCACCGGCCGCGATCTTCCGGTCTTCGGGTCCAACTTGTTTCGCCAGCCGCCGAGCACTTTCGCCCCGGTGGACAACATCCCCGTCACTTCGGACTATGTGGTGGGGCCCGGCGACGAGATCCAGATCCGCGCCTGGGGACAGATCGACGTCGATTTCAACGCGACCGTCGATCGCAACGGCACGATCAGCGTCCCCAAGGTCGGCGTGATCAACGTCGCCGGGATCAAGTATCAGGATCTGCCGGACTACCTCAAGACCACTTTTGGCCGCGTGTTCCGCAATTTCCAGTTGACCGCCAGCCTCGGCAAGCTGCGCTCCATCCAGATTTTCGTCGTCGGCCACGCGCGAAGCCCCGGCACTTACACGGTGAGCTCGCTCAGCACGCTCGTCACGGCGCTGTTCGCGGCGGGCGGGCCTTCGAGCGCGGGCTCGATGCGCAGCATCCAGCTCAAGCGCGGCAACCAGGTCGTCGTGGATCTCGATCTTTACGACTTCTTCGTATCGGGCGACAAATCGAAGGACACGCGCCTTCTGCCCGGAGACGTGATTTACATACCGCCGGT
>WNFX01002802.1_pt1 | contig 17514 bp, 22 predicted proteins | sample 5400111 | NCBI WGS metagenome assembly WNFX01 (sample SAMN13153363, study PRJNA577476) | soil metagenome | isolation source: 40 cm soil or saprolite under grassland replicate 1 | place: USA:California | collected 2016-06-15 | reverse complement strand
CGTCCCGCTCCAGCTCAACGGCCAGGGCTGGGGAACGATCGCGATCGGGGCGCTCTTCGTCGTCACCACGGCTGTCGAGACAATTCTGAATCCGCTGCTCGGCCGTCTGACCGATCGCCAGGGCCTGATGCGGCCGGTGCGAGCGGCGCTCGTCGGCTCGATCGTCGTCTCGATCGCCCTCGCCTGGGCGAGGCAGCCGGCGCTGATCGCGCTGCTCGTCGTGGCTTCGGGCATTGCGTACGGCTCGTTCTACACGCCGGGCATGGCGCTGATCTCGCACGGAGCCGAGGCGGCCGGCCTGGCGCAGGGTCTCGCCTTCGGTCTCATGAACGCCTGCTGGGGCGTCGGCGCGCTGATTGGGCCGGCCGCGGGCGGGGCGCTGGCGGGGGCGGCAGGAGACACGATTCCCTATCTGATCCTGGCAGGCATCTGCCTCGCGACCTGGGCCGGCACGCGAGTCGGCTACGCGGAACCGGTGGGCGACTTGCCGTAACCCACCGAAGTGTCGTACCGTTTCACCTCGGAGGAAAGGGGATTCAATTGAGGTTGAGGGGAGTCGCAGCGGCGGCGTTCTTCGCCGTCGCGTCGTTGGCCATAGCTCCGTCGCTGGCGTCGCCGTCGCAAGCGGGCGTCCGGCCGTGCACGCCCGGCTACAGCTACGCGGGCTATGCGGGCCGCGACGGAGTGAACGGCGTGGCTGCGACGATCTCGGCGCCGGCGCTGCCGGCCGTCTGGACGGGCCACGCGGCGGCCTGGGTCGGTGTCGGCGGGATCCACGAGGGGCCCGGCAACGCAAACGAGTGGTTGCAGGTCGGCATCGCCGCCTTCCCCCGGGTCGGGCTCCGTCTCTACGCCGAGGAGGTCTCGCGTGGCCAGGCACGACGCTTCGCTGATCTCGGGCCGGCCGTTGTCGGCCGGCGCTATCGCGTTCGCGTCGTCGAGACGCGCCCCGACGTCTGGCGCGCCTTCGTGAACGGACGCCGGGTCGGCAAGCCGGCTTACCTGCCGACCACCGGGGGTTCCTGGCGCCCGGTCGCGACCGCCGAGAGCTGGTCCGCGGCCCGCTCCTCGTGCAACCGTTACGCGTACCGCTTCGAAGGCGTCTCGGCGTTGCAGGCGGGTAGCTGGCGCACTCTCGGAGAAGCCGAGCGGCTCGGGGCCGGCGTGACGCGCGAGCGCTCGGGTTTTTCCGCGCTTAGCTAATCGTCGCGGGGATCGAGCTCACGCGCTATCTCGGCGGCGGCGCCGTTCTTGTGGACGACGTCATATTCGTCGTGGTGCTCGATGACTTCCTCCACGTCGGGCTTGGCATGCCCGGGGCGGACGAAGAAGTGCGTCGATTCACCTCGGACGCGCTCATACTCGGAGAGCGAGACCTCGATGTGCTCGACGCAGTCCGGGTTCCCGCATTCGCAGAGGATGGTCATCGTGTCGGTCCCTGTCCGAAGCACGCCGCTGACGCGCTCGATCCGCTCGTTCACCTCGCGGAAAAGAGCCTCGTTCCGCCCGAGCCTTCGTTCTCGCTCTTCCACTCCAAGTGATCCTATCGCTCGCGATTGTTTACGTTTCGGGCCGCCGGGGAGGCGCACGGAGTGGAGTCCAGGGGTCAGCGGCTCTTGCAGGACGCGCGGAAGCTCGTGGCGGAGTCCTGGTGCCGCGGGGCGGACGCCCGGGACGTCAACGGATTCGAGGTCGATCCCTGGGACGACGACGCCGCGAGCTGGTCTTTGCTCGGCGCCGTCGTCGCAGTCCTGGAGCGCGAAGCCTCGCTCGCGGGCGAGCTGCCCCTCGACGAGCTCGGGGCCGCGCTGTACGCGCTGGCGGATCTAATCGAGACCGACTCGCTGATCGACTGGAACGACGATCAGGAGCAGACGCAGGCCAACGTGGTCGCCGTTCTGGAACAAGCCGCCGCGGCGTACGAAGACAACTGCGCCACGCTCGAGCTCTCGTTCAACTAGCTCCCCAGATATAACCGACGGCCGTGACCCCGCCGATTCGCGTCGCCCTGCTCGGCTATGGCCTGGCCGGCGCCGTCTTCCACGCGCCGCTGATCGCCGCGGTCGAGGGGCTCGAGCTCGCCGCAATCGTCACGCGCAACGAGGAGCGGCGAACCCGTGCCCGGCGCGACCATCCAAACGCGGCGCTGCTCGGCTCGCCGGATGAGGTCTGGGAGCGAGCCGGCGACCTCGATCTCGTCGTCGTTGCGGCGACGAACCGCGCGCACGTTCCGCTCGCGCGCTCGTCGATCGAGGCCGGGCTTGCCGTGGTCGTCGACAAGCCGCTTGCAGCAAGCGCCGACGATGGCCGCTCGCTGGTCCGCGACGCGCGTGAGCGCGGCGTGATGCTGACCGTGTTCCAGAACCGGCGCTGGGACGGCGACTTCCTGACCGTCCGCGGGCTGCTGGAGGAGGGCGCCCTCGGCGAGGTCGCGCGCTTCGAGTCCCGCTTCGAGCGCTGGCGGCCCGTGCTCTCGGGTGGCTGGCGCGAGTCCGGTGACCCGAAGGACGCAGGTGGGCTGCTCAACGACCTCGGTAGCCACCTCCTCGACCAGTCGCTCTTCCTGTTCGGCCCCGCCGCGGAGGTCTACGCGGAGCTGGACACCCGGCGCGCCGGGGCGCAGACCGACGACGACAGCTTCGTCGGACTGCTGCACGAGTCCGGCGTCCGGTCGCATCTGTGGATGAGCGCCGTTACTGCCCAGCTTGGCCCGCGGTTTCGCGTCCTCGGCAGTCGCGCCGCCTACGTCAAGTACGGCCTGGACGTCCAGGAGGAGCAGCTGCACGCCGGCCGTGGCCCGGACGATCCGCTCTGGGGCCGCGAGCCTGAGGGCCGCTGGGGATCGCTCGGCGTGGGCGACGAGCTCCGGCGCATTCCGACCGTGCCCGGGGCCTACGAGCGGTTCTACGAAGGCGTGGTGCTCGCGCTGCGCGAGGACGCACCGCACCCAGTCGACCCCGACGGCGTCGTGGCCGGACTCAAGGTGCTCGACGCCGCGAGGCAGTCCGCGCGCGAGCGCCGCGTTGTCGAATTACGCTGAGGTCGCCGAGGGCCTCAGCGCGACCACCGTCGTCTGACGGTGAATGATGCGTCGCGCGTACAGTCGCTCGTCGGCGGCCCGGTAGAGCGACAGCGCGTTCGAGCCGTCCTGCGGGTACGCGGCCCAACCGAACGTGACCGCGAAGCCGTCGGCAGCAAGCAGACCCTGCAGCTGAGTGGCGGTCTTGCCGGCGTCGCTGGCGTTCGCGGCGTACGTCAACACGGCAAACGAGTCGTCTCCGATCCGCGCGACCTCGTCGCCGGGCGGCAGCGAATGCAGCATTCGCGAGGCCACCTGCCGGAGCACGTCGTCGGCGTCGATGCCCGACGCGAGCTCGTCGACACAGCCGACGATGAGTCCGAAGGGCTGCTCGTGACCGAGCCGTTCGCCGATTGCGCGCTCGAAGACCCGCGTGTTCGGCAGCCCGGTGAGGGCGTCGCGATCGGCGAGAAGCCGCAGCTCGGCGAGCAGGGTTCGATTTCGTTTCGCGAAGTAGCCCGTGACGATCCCGACCGTCACGAAGGTGACGAACCTGATGCCGGTGCTGGTGGTGAGTACCTCGCCCGATGGGATGTCCGAATTGATGATCACGCCGCTCGCGTACATCGCGGTCGCGATGACCGCCGCACCGGCGCTGATCGCCGGGCCGGTCGCCAGCGCGGCAAGGATGATCGGGACATAGAAGAAGTGCCCCAGCCCGAGGCCAGGCTCCTCGTAGGCGGCGAATGCGCCAAAGATCGCGAGGCCGCTCGTGGCAGCCGCGATCAGAAGGGCATGGCGAAGCCGGTCCCGCATTGTCCGATATAGATCGCCCCGGCAAGCGGGGGGCGGCGTCACTCGTTCGAGGGTTCTTACGCGGTGCGCGGCGCGCGGATGAAGCGCTTCTGGCCGTAGGCGACGGCGGCGACGGCGATCACCGTCGCGCCGAGCGCGGGCCTTTCCGCCAGCAGGAGGACGGCGAAAGAGAGGTCGACGGCAAGCAAGCCCGTTCCGACGCGCTTGATGATCCTCCGAGCTCGCTCTTCCGATCCGACCGCCCACCAGACGAGACCGACGACCACCTTGTGGCCGTCCAGTGGGTGGACCGGCAGCAGGCTAAGGACACCGATCGCGGCGTTGAGTAGAGCGAGTGCGAGCGCGCAAATCTTGAGGCCGGGCGGGGCCGGGAGAAGCACGGGAATGCTGAGCGCCAGCGCGAAGGCGAAGGACGCCTCCGGTCCGCCGAGCGCGATCCGCGCCTGCTCGCGTCCGTTTCGGTAGGAGCCTTCGAGGTGCGCCGCGGCCCCGAGACACATGACCGAGACCTTCTCGGGCCTAACCTCGGCGAGCCTCTTCGCGACGCTGACGTGCCCCAGTTCGTGAACGATCAGCGAGACGATGCCGCCGACACCGCCGAGCAGCGCCGCCGCGGCGAGAACGGAAGGCTTCGAGGTCCCGCTGAAGGCGACGAAGATGAGCGCGAAGACGCCGAGAGGGACGAAGGCACCACGCGAGAGCACAATCGGTACAGGCCAACGGACGAGCATGAGATTTCTCTCTTGCCGTACCTGAAGGGGCGCGGTTCCAAACACGCCAACTGCATCGACAGAAACAAATCCGCGCTTGAGTCACCGCCGCCGTGTCCCCAAAAGCCAGGTGTCCGACACTTGCTTTTGCCTTTTGGGTTTGTCAAGAGCAAAACGTGCCGATTGTGTGACTTTTGCGCCGGGGCGGGATCGGCTCCGGCTCCTCGGCGCTGCGACCCCGCAGAAGACGCCAGTCGGGCCGAAGGCGCCCGTGACGCCGGGAATCACCTTGAATGAAACCCTGCCTTGAACTAGGAAAACCTGAACTACGAAGCCGTCCGCGCCTCCTCGACGAGCTTGGCCGGCGCGACCTCGGCGTAGGCGTCCTCGGCGATCCCCGCGAGCTCGTTCCAGTCGAGGCCGCGGTCGAGCCGGACGCCGAGCCAGCCCCGATGCCCGACGTAAGGCGGAACGAAGAACTTCTCGGGATCGGCATCCGTCAGCAGCTGCTGAACGCCCTCGGGCGCCGCGCACCAGATCGCAAAGCGCCCGTCGCCGTGGTGGTTCGTCAGCACCATCAGGAACGCCCTCTTCCCTCGAACGAAGAAGGTGGGCGCACCGTGGCTGAGCCGCTCGCTCGTCTCGGGCAACGCGAGACAGATAGCGCGGATCCGCTCGAGAACCTTCTCCCTCACCATGAACGGCATTCTCGCTCACTGGCCAACTGCATCGTGGAGCTCGTCGAGTTTCGGCGCCGCGCGGATCGACTGGCTCAGCGTGCCCCATACCGCCAGCACCAGCGCGAAGACGGCGAACAAAGCGATCGTCGCGCGCGCCGAAACCGTCTCGAGCAGGACGCCGGCCGCGAGCGGGCCGAACGGCGCGATCAGAAGCGAGATCGTGCTCCGCACCGACTCGGCGCGGCCGAGCAGCCGGTCGGGTGTCATCGCGATCCGGTAGCCGTGGACAACGGAGTCGGTGGACGGGATCGCCAGCGCCGTCGGGAGAATGCCGGCCGCGAGAACATAGACGCTTGGCCAGACGAGGAAAAGCGCGCAGCCGAGCCAAGTCCAGAGCTCCAGCACCAGGACGGCTCGAACCGGAAGGAGGCGGCGCACGAGCGGCGAGAGAAAGGAGCCCAACAGAAGGCAGGCGCCGAAGGCGGCCACGAGCGCACCGACCGCGCCGCCAGACAGCCCTTGCCGCGTGCCGATGACGACGACTGCAAGCAGCAGCCCGGGTCCGATGAAGTTCGCGAGCCCAAAGAGGAGCGCACTCGTCCGCAGAAACGGTTGCCTCCAGAGGAAGCGGAAGCCCTCCGCGAGCCGCGAGCGCAGCCGCGAGAGGTCGGGCTCGCGTTCCTCCTGAAACGGCGTCCGCATCGCAAGCAGCGAGAGAGTCGAGAACGCGTACGAAGCCGCGTCGACGAGAAACGGCAGCGCGCGGGCGAGCGCGAAAAGCGCACCCCCGAGCGGCGGTCCGGCGAGCTGCACCGCCGCCTGCCGGCCGGTCTGAGCGCCGGCGGCCGCCGGGAGCTGGCGCGTCGGAACGACCGCGCGCAGCGCGCCTGTATAGGCGACCGAGAAGAAAGTGGCCCCCACCCCTTCGATGAAGGCGACGAGCACGATCGCCCAGTAGGGGACGGCGTGGAGCAGGATCGCCGCCGCGAGCCCACCGATCGCGAGAACGCGAACCCCGTCGGCCGCGAGCATCAGCCACTTGCGGTTCCAGCGGTCAGCAGCAAGGCCGGCGGGCAGCGCAAACACGGCGGCGGGCAGCGTGCGCGCGAAAGCGACAATGCCTGCCTTCGCCGCTGAGCCAGTCACAGCGAGCACGAGCAGCGGGTAGGCGATCGAGGTCGACTGCGTCCCGGCGTTGGAAAGCAGCTGCCCGGCCTGAAGCAGCATGAAGTCGCGGTTGCGGCGCAGAGGAACCGCGGTCACGTGTTCGCCAAGTGCCACCTCTGGACGAGCGCGCTAGCCGCAGCGCTCGGCAGGACGGCGAAAGTGACGCACGCCTACTCGCCCGAGGCCTGAGTCGCCCAGACCTGCGTCCGAAACCCGTGGTAGTCGACCTCTCGCTCAACGGTCATCCCGAGCTTCCGAGCGACGTTGGCCGAGGCTTTGTTCTCGACGCGAATCATCGAGACGAACCGGTCGGGCACGAGCGGCTTCAGCGCGCGAGCGGCCTCCGTCGCGTAACCGTTGCCCCAGAACTGCCGGCGAATGAGCCAGCCGAGCTCGAGCTCCTGTCCCCAAGGATGGTCGCGCGGGGCGAAGCCGACGAAACCGACGGTCTCGCCGGTGTCACGGAGAGTGAGCGAATACATGCCGATCGGCCCTTCGACCATCTCCATCCACCGCCGCAGGCCCGCCGACGCCCGCTCACGGTCTCGCACGGGCTCAGGCGTATGGAGCAGGCGGGTCGCCTCCGGATCGCCAAGGAAATCCGCCCATGCGTCGATGTCGTCTTCGGACAAGAGGCGGAGGTCGAGGCGCGTTGTTTGCAAGCCGATTTCGGGAGCATAGAGAGGCCTGACGTAGCCTCCTGATCATGCACCGGCTGACGAAGGCGCAGGCCCGGCGGATCGTCGTGCGCGCGCAGCTCCTCGACGCGCCTCGGCCTACCGATCTGCTCTCGGTCGTGCAGCGGTTGACCCTCTTGCAGATCGATCCGACGGCGGCAATCGCGCCCAGCGCGGATCTCGTCGCCTGGAGCCGGCTCGGCTCGGCGTACGAGCCCGATCACCTCCGGCAGGCCCTCGAGGAAGATCGCACGCTGTTCGAGCGCGACGCGCTCGTGCGGCCGATCGGCGACCTGGGCCTCCACCTGGCGGGCGCCGCAGCTTGGCCCGACTACGAGCGCACGCGCGTCTGGCTCCGCGAGAACGATCGCTTCCGCCGCGACGTCCTGGACTTGCTGGGCAGCTCAGGGCCCCTGACCTCACGCGACATCCCGGATACGTCCCTCGTTCCGTGGGCGTCGACCGGGTGGACCAATAACCGCAACGTCACCCAGATGCTGGAGTGCCTGATGATGCGGGCCGAGGTCGCGATCGCGGGGCGGGTCGGGCGGGAGCGGCTCTGGGACCTGCCCGAGCGGGTGTACCCGGCAGACGTCGTCGTCCCTTCGGTCGAGGAGGCCGAGCAGGCCAAGAACGAGCGCCGCCTCGCCTCACTCGGTATCGCCCGGCAGAAGCGACCCGCGACGCCGATCGAGCCCGTCCACGTCGGCGAGGCCGGCGAGCCGGCCGTGGTCGAGGGCACTAAAGGCGAGTGGCGCGTCGATCCCGCAGCCCTAGGCAAGGACTTCGAGGGGCGGACGGCGTTGCTATCGCCCTTCGACCGCCTCGTGTACGACCGCGTTCGGGCGGAGGAGCTCTTTGACTTCGAGTACACGCTCGAGATGTACAAGCCCGCGGCGAAGCGCCGCTGGGGCTACTTCGCGCTTCCGATCTTGCACAACGACCGCCTGGTCGGGAAAGTCGATGCCGCCGTCGACCGGAAGGCATCCGTCTTGCGGTTGAACGCGATCCACGAGGATGTGAAGTTCACTCGCACGATGAGCAAGCCGGTGCAGGCCGAGCTGGAGGACTTGGCTTCTTGGCTCGGGCTCGGCGCGATCGAGGCGCCCTAACCCGACCCAGTGATGACCACGAGAGTCGTAACCGGAGTTAGCCAAACATCGGCCGACGCGGACCGGTCAGACGCCGATGACGATCTTTCCTCGCGCGTGCCCTTCGCCCATGTACCTGAGAGCGTCAGCGACTTCGACCAGCTCGTAACGCTTCTCCACGACAGGCTTCACCTTTCCGGTCTCGAGTAGTTCCGAAAGGACAGCCAGGTCCGGCCCGTTGAAGTTCGCGACGAAGAACACGGCCCTCTGACTGCCGCGCAACGCCCCCAGCCGCACCTTGGCGATGTGCCCGAGGGGCCCCATCAGTCGACTTCCCTTCGCCCCGACTATGACAAGTATCGCGTTCGGGTTCAGCGCGCGCCTGCACTGCGACCATGACTTGCTCCCTGCGATATCCAGGATCAGGTCAAAACGCTGGCCGGTTCGTGTGAAGTCCTCCCCCGTGTAGTCGATTACGTGATCGGCGCCGAGCGATCGCGCCTGCTCGACATTCCGCGTGCTGCAGACCCCGGTCACCTCCGCACCGAGCGCTTTGGCGATCTGCACGGCGAACGTCCCCACCCCGCCGGAGGCGCCGTTAACGAGGACCTTCTGCCCCGGCTGAAGCTGCCCGTGGTCGCGCAGACCCTGAAGCGCGGTGAGCGCTGCGACCGGCACCGCCGCCGCCTCCTCGAACGTCAAGCCCGCCGGTTTGCGCGCGACGTCGGTCGGCACGCCGACGTACTCGGCGAATGCTCCGCCTCCCTTCTTCCCGCCGAAGACCTCGTCGCCCGGCCGCAAGTCTGTGACGTCCTTGCCGACCGCCTCCACCGTTCCCGCGAAATCGCGGCCCGTGAAGCGGGACTTCGGCCCGCGTAGGCCCGTCATCGGGCGCGCGATCCACGGCGTGCCAGTCACGTCGTACCAGTCCACGCGGTTCACCGAAGCGGCGCGCACCCGCACCAGGAGGCCGTCCTCGGTGACCACTGGCTTCTCCACTTCCTGGAGCTCGACGCCGTCGGGCGGGCCGTACTTGTCGCGGACGATCGCCTTCATCGTTGTCGCCCTCGCCGGAGCCACCATCTGTCCCCTCTCGTTCGTACAGTGTAAGCTTACGGTGTAAATTACACGTACAACGTAAGCTTTGTCAATGGCCCCGAAGACACAGCCCCGCCCCCCACTCACCCGCGACCGGATCCTGCAGGCGGCGCTCGAGCTCGCCGACGAAGGCGGGATCGAGTCGCTGACGATGCGAAACCTCGGCCAGGCGCTCGGCTTCGAGGCGATGTCGCTCTACAACCACGTCGCCAACAAGGACGATCTCCTCGACGGCATGCTCGACCTCGTCCTGGCCGAGAGCAAACCGCCGTCGCCGGCAGGCGACTGGGACGCAGCGATCCGGGATAGCGCGGTCTCCGTCCATGACGCGCTCCGCCGTCATCCTTGGTCGTGCAGCCTCCTGATGGACCCGGCGCGGATCCGCCCCGCACGGCTGCGATACATGGACTTGCTCCTGGGACGGCTACGCGAAGCGGGTTTCTCCGCTGAGACGACCTACCACGCCTACCACGTCCTCGACGGGCACATCTTCGGCTTCTCGCTCTGGGAAACGAGTCACACCTACACCGCCGAGGACGTCTCGAAGTTCGAGGCGAAATTTGCGCAGACGATCACCGCCGATGCGTTTCCCTACCTCCATGAGCACGCCCAGCAGCACCTCGACGAAGGCCCCCACCACGAGGTGCGCGCGTTCGAGTTCGGCCTCGATCTGATCGTCGACGGCCTCAACGAGATCCACGACGCGGCCTGATCCCGTCCCGAGGACATTGATTCAACCGATGAGGATGATGTGGATCCGAAGCCGAACGGCGACTGTGGTGCGCACGGGACGAACTCAACTCTGAACACGGAGGGCGACAATGTGGTGGGGCATCGGATTCGGCGGCTTTTTCCTGTACCTGTTCCTGCTCATCTTCCTAGGAATCAGGACGCTTAGAAACGGACACGGATGGCTGTTCTTTTTCGGGATCTTTCTCCCGCTCCTCTGGCTCATCGGAGCCTTCATGCGACCGACCAACGCTCAACTCGCGTGAGCCGACGCGACCAGATCCACCTAATGAAGCTCAGCGAGGCGTTCTGCGACAACTTCCACGTCGGGCAAGTCCGCTTCCGCACCCTCGTTCAGGAGGGCGGTAGTCGAAGCGGCGAGCGCCCTACGTAGCGTGTCGGGGTCAAGCGACCCGACGTGTGTGCGGTCGAAACCCGCAAGGGTCTCGGGCGGAAGCTCGTCGTAACCGCGCGCCTGAGCAGCCGGCAGCCCGCGACTGAGGCACGCGAGCGAGAGGGCGTGATCGCGCACTGCGTCGACGTAGTGTTCCGCCTGCCAAACCCGGCCACGCTCGATGCACGCCCGTGCGTGCAGCGCATAGATGACGCCCCACCCGAAGATGTCCCCTGCGACCGTGGGCGTGGGAATGAAGAGACCTCCCGGTGGCCGGCGGGGAGCGTCCGATTCGTCCGCAGCGGTCTCGCCGAAGAGAAGCTGGAATCGCGGACCCGCGGGGCGGAACTCCGTCGCCGGTGTCATCGAGAGGTCGAACTGCAGCGCGTCCGGCAGCAGGAAGACGCGATAGGTGGTCGGCCCGGCGGTGAGGTCGGCCAGCTGTAGCGCATCCCGCTCCTCGCTGAGCGTGCGCGTCCAGGCGTCGAGAACCTGTGCGACCGGCACGCCATCGGCGATCCCGAAGGTGAGGTCCAAGTCGGAGAAGCGGTCGCCGGTTCCGACAGCGAGCGAGCCCACAGCGGCTCCGGCGACGACGCGCTCGTCTTCCGCCGCGAGCTGGAGCATTCGCGCACGCAGCGCGTTTCGCTGTTCGACGGTGAACACGGCTCGGCGATCCTAGCTTCGCCCACCTGCGAATAGCGGTTTGACTACCTGACCGCGGCAGCGCTACGGGAGGCGAACCTCGCCTGGGATCGGAGTAGCGGCGCCCACAACGGCCGTGTCTACCTCATCTGGACGCAAGAAACGCCGAACAAGAGCGACAACACGGACATCATGCTCCAGTACTCCGACAACAACGGAGCGACCTGGTCGCCGGCGACCAAGCTGAACGACGACCTCACGACCAACAGCCAGTACGACCCCGCGATCGCCCTCGATCAGTCGAGCGGCAACGTCGCTGTGTCCTGGTACGGCACGCGGACCGACCTGGGGACCGGCGGAAACGGAGACACCGACGGATCCGGAATGACGACTTCCAGATCTGGGCCACCGATTCCACAAACGGCGGCACGACGTTCGCGCCGAAGTTCCAGGTGAGCGAGGGAACCTCGAACGCGGTCGATGCAGACAGCTTCTTCGACATCGGCGACTACACGCACGCCGCGTTCGTGTCAGGCGCTTTCTGGCCGGCCTGGTCGGACAACTCGAACAGCACGGGCGACAACCCGGACGGCACCCTGCACCAGTTCGACCTCTACACGGCGAAGGTGTCCATCCCGTAACGCGGAGAACTTCGACCCGACGAAGTGTCGCCACGGCACGGACATTCCGTGCTTGGGCCGCGTCGACGACGGCCGCTCTCGCGCTCGCCGTCGCCGCAGTCGGCTTGGTGGCGGCTGGCTGCGGCAACAGCGGCGGACATTCTGCCGCTACCGCGGCGGTCACCACGCCAAGAACCCCGGCGCCGTGCAAGCTCGACGGAGCCCAGCGCCGCACCGTTGCCCGGGCGCTCGCCGACATCCGGCGTCTGCGGCGCATCCAGGCGCCGATGCAGACGTTCTCCCAGCGCGGGGCGCCGAATCAAGAGGTGATGACCGGAGAGTTTGAGATGGATCTCGGCTCCACCCATCTCCCGCTGAACGTGTTCGCGCACCTCCTCCACCTTGCGAAGACAGCGGCCAGTCTCTGCGGTGATTGCGGCCAGGCACTCGAAGCCGAAGAGCCCGTCTTGGGGAACCGGCCGGGCACCACGCACGTGTAAGAGGGCTCCTGTGGATAGCTTCAGCACCGACCGACCACTGCTCGGACTGACTGACGATCACGACCGCGCAGCGCCAACGGCGTGAGATGGTGGAGCTCGCGGACGAGCTCCGAGAGGTTGAGTGGAGGCGGCGGGAATCGAACCCGCGAAAGATTTCAATCAGGGATGGCGTCGGGCCGACGCGGCGGCAGAGGTCGTTGCCTTATGAGCCAACGGCCGGTTCTTGACCGGGGCCGTAAGGCGGAACCATAATCCGGCTTCGTCATCTTCCGGCAGGCGGCCACGAGCGGTTTTCGAGTTCGTGATGGGGGGCGACGGGGCAATACCGTACGTTCTCCTCAGCGGCACTAAGGCTGCTCACCGAGTGGCTCCGGAAGGTGTTACAGGGGAGGGACCTATGGGTTCCCATAGAAAGCTGGTCGTGTTGACAGCGGCTGTGATCGCGATGATCACGCCGTTCGCAGGAAGCCCCGCGCCTCCATCCGGGGGGCTCAACCCCACCCAACTGCTCACGGGCTTGGAGGGCGGCTCGGGTAGCACCGTCGGTCCCGGTGGCGCGCTGTACGTCACCGAAACCAACGCCGGCAGAATCTCGCGCGTCGATCCCAAGACCGGGGACATCACGACGTTCGCCAGTGGTCTGCCGAAGTCGATCGTGGGCCTCGGTGGGGCAATGGACGTCGCCTTCATCGGCACGACCGCATACGCACTGGTCACCCTCGTCGGCCCCGACGTCGGCGGCAACGACGTTGTCGGCATCTACCGGGTGGACGGCCCAGACAGCTTCACCGTCGTCGCGGACATTGGCGCGTTTGCCTTGAGCAACCCGCCGGTCACTCCGTTCGACATCCCAACTGGAGTCCAGTACGCGCTAGAGACATACCGGGGCGGGTTCCTGGTCACCGATGGGCACCACAACCGGGTGCTGCGGGTCACGCTCGACGGCGAGGTCACCGAGCTCATCGCGTTCGGCAACATCGTCCCGACCGGGCTGGCGGTATGGGGCAACACGGTGTACATGGCCGAGGCCGGCCCCGTCCCGCACGAGCCCGAGGACGGCAAAGTAGTGTCGTTCGGGCCGAAGTCGCCCACCGCCACGGAGGTGGCCTCCGGCGCCAGCCTTCTCGTCGACGTGGAGTTTGGCCGCGGTCGCACTCTCTATGCCCTCTCGCAGGGCGACTTCGGCGGCGGCCCTCCGGGCTCTCCGGCGGCGCCGAACACCGGCAGCCTCGTAAAGGTGAACGGGAACGGCACCTTCACCGTCCTCGCGGACGGGTTGGACCGGCCGACTTCGCTGGAGTTCATCGGGAACACCGCGTACGTCGTCACCCTTACCGGGGAGATCTTGAAGTTCGACAGCGTCTCGGGTCCGCCCTTCGGCGCGTGGCGTTGAGCGAGTAGACGTCAAATCGTTATCGGTGATGCCGACGCCGGCCTTGCCGGCGTCGGCTTACCTCCCGCTTGCCAAGACTCGCCCAATCGGCGGCGGCTTGAGGGTGTCGGCGGCGAAACGCGGTCGGTGCTCAGAATGCGTTCGCGGCCGACTTCCACTCCCGGAGGCGCTGCGCGATGAGCTCGGCCCGCTCCTCCACGGTCGCGCCGTGCAGCACCTGGAGGTCTGAGGGGTCGGCTCGAAGGTAAACGCCGGCCGTTCGGGCATTCAGCTCGGGGTCGCGATCCGACCGTGTCGTCCAGTACCCGGTGGCGCGCTCGGCGCTCTCCACCCTGATCTCGCCGGTGCCCTCGAGTTGCGGGGCATTCGGGTCCCGAGGGCGCTCGCCCTTCCAGAAGTAGAAGATGCCGGCCGGATCTCTGCGTTCCTTCGCAGCCTCGCTCCAGTAGCGGGCCGACAAGGTGCCGTCCTCCTGCCAGGACCGGCCGGTCACGCTCAGGTCACCGTCGCGGTCCCGCGAGATGCGCAGGAGGCTCACCGCCGACGGTTCTTTCTCGGTCCGCATCGTGAGCGAGAGCTGCCACCACAGCCCCTCGACCGGGCCGCGGTGTCCCTCGGTCTCAATCGCCTTGCGGAGCTTCTGGTTGATCGCGCGAACCTCCGCCGGGCTAGTGGTCGGGTCGTAGCGGACGGAGGTCAGCCCGAGCAGGTCACTCGGTAGCTTCGAACCGTGCGCGTGGAGGATGAACGTGCGCCGGATGCCGAGTGCGCCGCCGAACAGCCCGGCCTCGAACACCACGTTGTCGCGTGGCGACGCCTGGCCGGAGTGGGACGCATCTGTCGTGGTCCAGTCGTCCTGGGCGAACACGAATGCGGCGAAATCGACCTCCTGGGAGAGCTCGACGAGCCGCTCGAGGGTGGACCGCCCCGGGTTGAATGTGGTCGTCCAGGGCTCGACGTCAGCGACGTCCTCGAGCCCACGCGTGATCGCCTGGAGCAGTTTGGCCTGCTCGCCCGACGACCCGAGGAAGATGCGCGGCTTGTTCATGCGCGGTTCACCTTTTGGTCAAGAGACGAGGGCCAGCGTACTCGCGTCGTGTCAGGTCTTGCAATGAGCATTCCGCCGCCGCGACCGACCCGTGCGGGCGCGGCTCACAAGCGTTTTGCCGAAGAAGAGGAGCCGACGCGAGTCGTCATGGACCTCGCGGAGCGAGGGCCGGACTCGCGTCGGTGATGGAGGCGGCGGGAATCGAACCCGCGCAAGATTTCAACCAGGACGAGCCGGGGCGCTAGCTTTCGGGCGTCTCAGTTGTCTCGCTTCGAGCCCAGGTGAGGGGTGCCGCCGATCAGATCGTAGAAACGCCGCCTGCGCCCGACCCAGCGTGTCTCCCGAGCTGCGTAACGCTCCTGACTTCGTCGGAGCCTTCGCCCGTTGGCTGGGTAGACGAGCCGGGCCCACACCGAGGTCGGTTTGGCGAGGCGAAGGCTTCCGACGAGCGAGAGCGGCGAGAAGACGATGCCGAATAGTCCCAGCTTCAGCTTCCCTTTCAGCAAGGTCACTGCTACCAAGCAAATGTTCAGAACAATCAGTCCGTCCGCGATCGACCTGCCAAGCTTCTCTCCAGCCGAGTCCGAACTGAGGGGAAAGGTCGCCAACACCGCAAGCCCGAGGAACGCGATCGCTGCGACGCAGGCGTCGATCGATAGACGACCTTCTGTCGTCCAGTAGACGTCGTCGAGGTGGAGAAGCATCGCGAACTCGTCGAGCACGAGCGCAGCGCCTGCTCCGAAGACGGCCGCCAGAATCGCGACCCAGAACTCGCGTGGCTCGAGCGCGAGGGCAAGGCCTCCTGCGACCAGGCTTAGCACGACGCCGGGTACGAGATGGTGGACGTGAACGTCACCGACGATCGCACTCCCCCATCCTCGGACCCGAGCCATGCGGGTGTAGAAGCGTGTGCCCGCCAGCGTCAAGGTGAAGGCCAGCAGCACGAGGAACGCGGGCTCTCGGCCGCTGTCGTAGATGTGCGTGCCGTAACCAGGCACGAAGCCGAAGAGGTTCATCGGATCATCACGACATATCCTAGGCCCCGTCTTGCCAGCCCTTGACCGAGCCGTGTCGGACACCGGCCGGTGTCAAGGAGCGAGTGTTCCGAGTGTTTGCGGTTGAACCGCGGCAAGCGGGCGGCGCCAGTTCAGGGTTCTCTCTTTAGCTTCCGCACCACCCCAGACCCATCGATGCTGGGCAGCGCGGTGAGCTCCAGCACTCCCAAGGACTTCCAACCCAATTCGCACAAGGGGGTGGTGTCCCGAACCGAGGTCATGCAGCGCCGATCGAGCGACTCGTCACTCGTGGATGCGCTACGACATGGACAGTTGAACGACGACGAGGCGGAGGCGCTACTCGATCTCGTGACGGACGAGCAGTGTCCCGCTTCCGGCTCCTCGCTGTTCGGGCGCACCGGCGACGAGATCGAGGTTCATGTCGGCTGCCTCGATGCCGCCGACCAGCTGAGGCCGACCTACGAGAGCTGGGTCATCCGGCGCGAGGATTGGCTGCCGCCATTCGACGTCGCACGGCACTATCAACGGGACCGGGAAGGCAAGGGCCGCTCCGAACCTTGAAGTAGATCCGCATGCCCTTACGCGCGCTTCGAGCGGAACGCCTTGATCTTGGTGGTGCGGGGATCGTTCAGTAGTTGCTTGTACTCGGGCGATTCAACGGCGATCAGTGCGACCTTGCCTTCGGCGTTGTTATGAATGCCCCAGCCGTAACGCTTTGGCAGCGCCGACACCCGAAAGTGCGGGTGGCCTTTGCTCAAGAACCTCTTGCGTTCCGTGGGCCAGATGGCTTTCGGGATGTCGTGCAGCACGGCGTGCGTCTCAAAGGCAATGTCTTCTTCGCTGTACGTGTACGGATGCTCGACGAGCAGCTCGTACTCGACAACTGCCTTCGTCTTCTTGCCACCTCGTGCTTGCGGCACTTGAGCTCGAGAGGCCGGACAATCGTCCGCGATTTCAATCAATGTGTCGAAGTAGTTCACGCCACCCAGTTCGCCTCGCTCCAGCATCGCAAAACGAGGGCGCAGGATGCATCACATCCTCGAAGCCGTGGGCGCGGCGTCGTGCGAGACTCGCAGACGGAATGGACGAGTCCGAGCCCTACCAGTTGCACCCGATCGGGGTCGTTCGCTCGATGCTGCGCGCGGTCGCCAATGCCCCCAACCAGGCATTCGAGGGCGCACCGGAAGCGGTGCTGGAGATCGATCCCGCGCTCGCCGACGCGCTGCACCGCATCGAGCCGGGCGATGAACTGATCGTGCTCACCTGGCTGCACCTCGCCGACCGACGCGTCCTCCAGACCCACCCGACGGGGGACGAGCGGATCCCACTGACCGGCGTCTTCAGGACGCGCTCGCCCGACCGGCCGAACCCGATCGGTGTCCACCGAGTCACCGTCACCGCATTCGAGGGCCCGACCAAGCTCCGCGTCGGAGCGCTCGAGGCGATCGACGGGACGCCGATCGTCGACCTCAAGGTCGTGATGGACGAATCGCCGGACGAGTGAGTCGGCCAGCGAGGGCCCGCGGAGGATGGAGGCGGCGGGAATCGAACCCGCGCAAGATTTCGACGGCCTTACTGGCCCCAAGGCGTTGTTAGGCTCTTGACCTCGGCTCGCCTCGTTCGTTACAAGAACGCTTGCGAAGTGCGAACGCGGAGGAGGTAGCTGTGGACTACCGCGTCCTCGGGCCGCTAGATGTACGGGCGGACGATGTGCCGTTCTCACTCGGCGGCCGCAAGCCGGCCGCCGACTATTCACTCTCCTCCGCCTGACCGCGCCTTCGCCGCCGCGGCGGAAGTCGCCGCGCCGAACGGTTAGGCTCGTCGCCATGGTGTTGGACGAGGTGCGGGGGGACGCGCCGGTTCCGGCCGCGGTGCTCGACAAGCTGGAGGAGCGGTACCTGCGCCCGATCG
>WNFX01009118.1_pt1 | contig 17515 bp, 17 predicted proteins | sample 5400111 | NCBI WGS metagenome assembly WNFX01 (sample SAMN13153363, study PRJNA577476) | soil metagenome | isolation source: 40 cm soil or saprolite under grassland replicate 1 | place: USA:California | collected 2016-06-15 | reverse complement strand
AGCGCTTCAAGATTCCGGACGACCAGCCCATGGAGGCGAAGATCCTCTCGAGCCAGATCGAGGGCGCGCAGAAGAAGGTCGAGGAGCAGAACTTCGTCGCGCGCAAGAACGTCCTCAAGTACGACGACGTCATGAACTCACAGCGCATGGTCATCTACGAGCAGCGCCGCGCCGTCCTCGAGGGTCAGGACATGTCCGAACAGGTGCGCGAGTGGATCGACGAGGTCGTCTCCCGCACCGTCGCGCAGTTCACGGAAGAGGATTACGCGGAGGAGTGGGATCTCGAAGGGCTCGTGAAGCAGATGGCCGCCCTCTACGACACGGAGGTCACCGTCGACGAGCTGCGCGAGGACATGGCCGAGGTCTCACTGGACTCGCTGGTCGAGGAGTTCCAGGAAGACGCGCGCGACTCGTACGCTGCGAAGGAAGACGAGATGACGTCCGACCTGATGCGCGAGCTGGAGCGCTTCGTGATCCTCCAAGTCGTCGACCAGCGCTGGCGCGAGCATCTCGATGCGATGGACTACCTGCGCGAGGGCGTCCATCTGCGCGCGATGGCGCAGAAGGACCCGCTCGTCGAGTACCGCCACGAAGGCCACATCATGTTCGAGGAGCTCGGCGCGCAGATCCGAGAGGAGGTCGTGCTGACGCTGTTCCACGCACAGCTTGCTCCGGAGGAGGCCGAGGAGCTGCAGCGCGCGCAGGAGGCGTCCGGTGTGAACGGCGGCGGGCTGCAGTACGCGCACGAGTCGTTGGCGGGCGCGGAAGCGATCGCGGCTGCGGGCGGCGGCGGCGCCACTGCGACGCTCGCGATGTCGGGCGGCGGCACGACGCCGACCACCGGAGCGCCGCGTCCCATCGTCAAGTCGGAGAAGGAGAACGTCGGCCGCAACGACCCGTGCTGGTGCGGCAGCGGCAAGAAGTTCAAGAAGTGTCATGGCGCCTAGCGTCCCGCGCGAAAGCTTCGCTTTCGCGCGGCATCTAGGTACGGCGCTTCGCGCGTAACGTGCGCGGGCGGAGCCCGCGCACTCTCATGGTGTTGGTGCTCGGCGGTTGTTCCCTTCCGTGCGGGCACGGGCGCTTCGCGGCCGCGCCCGCATCAGTCCGCCTCCAGCTAAGCCCGGCTGCGCCTGGTCTTAGCTTCCGGCTTGTGCGGCGGCGCGACTCCCGCGGATCAGATGGCGTCTGAGCCGGACCCGTCTGGGGACTGTTCCTGGCCACGTCCCATAGGGACGTGGCCAAACTGTCTCGACCGGACATGGAGTTCGCGCCGGAAACGTGACCTTTCTTCCACAGCCGGCTGGCTCGGACATGGTGGGGACAGTCCCGGACATGTCCGAGCGCGTTGGCTACCATCGATACGTGGCCGAAGAAAGCGCACAGCCGCTCGAGCAACAGCTCGAGGAGATCAGGACCCAGCTGGCCTGGGTCCGTGATTACCTTTGACCCGGATGCGCTGAGCGCCCGCCGCGCCGAGCTCGAGCAGCGGATGGGCGAGCCCGGTTTCTGGGACGACCAGGAACGCGCGGCCAAGATCTCCACGGAACATTCGCGCGTCGCGCGCAAGCTCGACAGCTACGAGCAGCTCACGCGCGACTACGAAGACGCGCAAGAGCTCTTCTCGATGGACGGCGGGATGGAGGACGAGATCGCCTCGTCGATCGCGCCGCTCAGGCAGGAGCTCGAACGCCTGCAGGAGCAGGCGCTCTTCAGCGGCGAGTACGACGCCGGCGACGCGGTCGTCACGCTCCAGTCCGACGTCGGCGGCACCGACGCGCAGGACTTCACGGAGATGCTCCTGCGCATGTACGAGCGCTGGGCCGACCACCGCGGCTTCAAGACGGAGGTCATCGAGGCGAGCCCGGGGGAGGAGGCCGGCCTCAAATCGGCGACCTTCACGGTCGAAGGCGAAAACGCGTACGGGATCCTCAGAGCGGAGCGCGGCAAGCACCGCCTCGTCCGCCTGAGCCCGTTCGACCAGGCGCATAGGCGCCACACGTCGTTCGCCCAGGTGATTCCCGCGCCGCTGCTCGCGCAGGATGAGGACCTCGAGATCGACGAAGGCGATCTGCGAATCGACACCTATCGCGCGCAGGGCGCGGGGGGCCAGCACGTGAACAAGACCGACTCAGCCGTCCGGATCACTCACCTCCCGACGGGCGTCGTCGTCCAGTGCCAGAACGAGCGCTCCCAGACGGCGAACAAGCAGACCGCGATGCGCATCCTGAAATCCCGCCTCGCCGAGCTCGCCGAGGAGGAGCGGGAGCAGGAGCTCGCCAGGGAACGGGGGGTCGTGAGCATGGGCTTCGGGGGCAACCCGATCCGGAGCTACGTCCTCCAGCCGTACCAGCTGGTCAAGGATCACCGCACCGATTACGAGGTGGGCAACGCCCAGGGCGTCCTCGACGGGAATCTGGACCCCTTCATCCACGCCTATTTGCTGGCCCGAGCAGCCGGAAAGGTGGTCTGACCCCTCAGGTAGACTGGCCCGCAATTCCAAGGCCGGTGCGCGCCCAGGAATCCGCGCCCCCCAGAAACCTGGTGTCGGACGTAACCCTTCAGACAGAGGAAACTCCCGCGGCAACGCTCCCGGAGCCGCAGCCGACCGAGGCTCCGGCCCCGGGCCCCGGCTCGATGATCGTGTTCGAGTCCGTCACCAAGGTCTACGAACCCGACGTGACGGCTCTCCGGGACGTCTCTTTCGTGATCGACAAGGGCGAGTTCGTTTTCGTCGTCGGCGCCTCCGGGTCCGGCAAGTCGACGATCATCCGGCTCCTGCTGAAGGAGCTCGAGCCCACCCGCGGACGGATCTTCGTCGGCGGCCGCGACCTGACCCGGCTGCGCCGTTCGAACGTGCCGAAGCTGCGCCGCAATGTCGGCTGCGTCTTCCAGGACTTCAAGCTCCTGCCGAGCCGCACCGCGGCCGAGAACGTCGCCTACGCGTTGAAGGTGCAGGGCGAAGGCGCCAACAACATCCGGCGCAAAGTGCCGGAGGTCATGAACATGGTAGGTCTCTCGCACAAGATGAACTCCCTCCCCGATGAGCTTTCCGGCGGCGAGCAGCAGCGCGTCTCGATCGCGCGCGCCTTCGTGAACCACCCGCCGCTGCTCGTCTGCGACGAGCCGACGGGGAATCTCGATCCCGACACCTCCGTCGGGATCATGCAGCTCCTCTACCGCATCAACCGTGCCGGCACGACGATCCTGATGGTGACGCACGACCGGGAGATGGTCGACAAGATGCGCCGCCGCGTGATCGCGCTGGAGGACGGTCGGCTCGCGCGCGACGAGCGCCGCGGAGGCTACGAGTCATAGAACGGTTCAAGCTCCTCTTCACGGAGTCCGTGCGCTCGCTGGGCGCGAACCTGTCGACGACGCTCGCCGCAACAGTGACCGTGCTCATCGGCATGTTCCTGCTCGGGCTCTTCATCGCATTCGGCACGTGGGTCGTCTCCTGGAGCAACCATGTGAAGCGCGAGCTCGTCGTGCATGTCTACTACTGCACGAGCGACAGCTGCGCCAAGGACGCGACTACTGCGCAGATGAACGAAACCGCGCGAGTTGCCACCGACAGCCCGCTCGTGAAGAACGTCGTCTTCGTTTCGAAGGAGAGAGCCCTCGCGATCATGAAGCAGAAGCACCCCGAAGAGGTCAACGCGCTACCTGGAAACCCGTTCCCGAACGCGCTGACGGTCATCCCGAAGCGTGGGGAGGACGTCGAGAAGGTGGCGACGCTCTTCAAAGCGAGCCCGGCGCTGGGGATCGACAAGGTCGACTACGGGAAACAGACGACGCACCGCGTGCTCAAGCTGGCGCACGTGATCGAGATCTTCTTCGTCATCGCCGTCGCGCTCCTGTTGTTAGCCTCGACGTTGCTGATCGCGAACACGATTCGCCTATCGATCTTCTCTCGCCGTCGGGAGATCGAAGTGATGAAGCTCGTCGGCGCGACGAACTGGTTTGTGCGCGGACCGTTCATGCTCGAAGGGCTTCTGTGCGGCATCGCCGGGGCGGTAGGAGCTGTGCTGCTCCTCGTGATCGGCAAGGAGATCGCGTTGCCATCGCTCCTCCACAGCGGGCCGCTCAAGGCCGGTAATGACGTCAACGCGATCGCCTTCTCGCTCAACGCACTCATTTTGCTCGGCACGGGTCTCCTGCTCGGGGCTGCCGGCTCGGGCTTCACCATCCGCCGCTTCCTCAAGGTTTAGTGCCCCTACCAGCAATGCTTGCCGGCTTCTGGCCCGCGATCACGCGGCGCCAGAGTCCACCCTCGCCCTGACCAAGGCAATCCAGCCTTGGCTGCAGTCGAGTGCGGCCTCTGGCTTGGTGCTCGCGGGCCAGAAGCTCGGAAGCATCACTGGCAGGGGCACTTGACCGACCTTCTAGTCGTCGAGATCGACAAGCGCGGCAAGCTGTTCGTCGGCGAGCCGTACTTCGTCCCGAATGTTCCGGTCACGATCGACCGCAAAGGCAGCGGCGACATCCGGCCCGGCGATCTCGTCGTCGTCCGCACCGGTCGGGGCCGCGCGCGGGTCGAGCGCAAGCTCGGCAAGGCCAAGGACATCCAGGTCGTGCTCGAGGGGCTGCTCGTGCACTCAGGCGTGCGCACCGAGTTCGAGCCTTACGAGGCGCCCGAACCCGATTTGTCCGACCGCGTCGATCTGCGTGAGCAGCTCTGCTTCACGATCGATCCCGAGACCGCCAAGGACTTCGACGACGCGATCTCCGTCCAGAAGGAAGGGGACGGGTTTCGCTGGTGGGTCCACATCGCGGACGTGTCGGCGTACTTGCCCATGGGCGTGCCGCTCGATCGTGGCGCCGCCGAGCGTGCGTTCTCGACCTATGTTCCGGGCCGCGTCGCGCCGATGCTGCCGCCGGAGCTGTCCGAGAACCGCTGCAGCCTGCGGCCCAACGAGGACCGCCTCTGCGTCACCGTCGAGATGCCGCCGAACGGCGAGCCGAAGTTCTACCGCTCGATCATCCGCAGCCGCGCGCGGCTCACGTATGCAGAGGCGGAACGGCGGGATGCGCCACCAGATGTGGTCGCGGCGCTTGAGCTCACCGACCGCCTGACCTCAGCGATGCGTGACCGTCGCTTCGCGCGCGGTGCGCTTCGCATCGAGACGCCGGAGATCAATTTCGAGTTCGACGGCCAGGGCGGCGTGGCCCGCGCGTGGACGGAGACCGAGCCGACAGCGCATCGCCTGATCGAGGAGCTGATGATCGCCGCCAACGAGGCCGTGGCCGAGCTTCTCTCCGGGCGCAAGCGGCCTGCGCTCTATCGCGTCCATGAACGGCCGGACCCGCAGGCGATCGAGCTCCTGCTGAAGAAGCTCGCCGATCTCGGCGTGCCGACACCGCCTGCACCGAAGCAGCTCTCGCCCGCAGCGGCCGCGACGGTGGTCGCAGAAGTGAGCGAGCGGGTCGCGGACTACGTCGACAGGTCCGGCCGGGGGCGCGAAGCGCTCCCGTCGCTCGTCCTTCGTTCGCTCAAGCAGGCGCGCTACGACCCCGACAACCTCGGCCACTCGGGCCTCGCCAGCCGCGCGTACTGTCACTTCACCTCGCCGATCCGCCGCTACCCGGATCTCGTCGTCCACCGCGCGCTGCTCCGAGAGCTGGGCCTCTCCGACGATCTGCCGGCGGCGGATCTCGAAGGCCTCGCCGAGCACACGTCGGCCCGCGAGCGGGAGGCAGCCCAGATCGAGCACCTCGCCGACGACCTCTGCCTGTCCTGGCTCCTCGAGGCCACGCTCTACGAGCGCGGCTGGGACGATCCGTTCGAGGGCGAGATCGTCGGGATGATCGCCTCGGGCCTCTTCATCCGGTTCGGCGAGGTCTTCGAGGGCTATCTGCCCGCGAGGCGTCTGGCCGGGGACTATTTCGAGCTCAACGACCTGGGAACGGCCATGGGCGGCCGGCGCGGGGGAGGCACCTACCGCCTGGGAGACCCGATCCGGGTCCTCGTCGAGAAGATCGAGAAGGCCGAGGGCAAGGTCGAGCTTTCACAGGCAGGCCGCCCTAGGAGGTAGGGAAAACCGTAACGACTTCGCACGTCCTGTAGACAAGACTCAGGACATGAAGAAGCGACTGTTCATCATCTTGCTCGTCCTCGCAGCCCTCGTCCTCGCGGGCCTCGGGATGATCATCGGGACGGGGAGCGACTGATGCTGACCCTGGCAGTCGCTGCCCCGCTCGCCTTCCTGCCGATCGTGAGTCTCGCGGCCACGCTCCGCTGGATGGCTGTCTCGGCCCGCTAACTCAGCGAACGATCCGGAAGGTTCGGGAACCCATCAGCTCGCCGTAGTCGACGGCCGAGCGGGCACCGTAACCGGGCCATACGAACCAGGTGTAGACGCCGGGCGCCAGCGAATAGCTGTGGCCTTCAAACCGCCACTTCCTGAGGAGCACTCGTGTCGGCTTTTTGGGCCAAGCACTCAGAATCTTCCGGCTGCCGCGATAAAGCTGGAGGTTGTAGTAGTTGGCCTCGCTGTCTCGGAGCCAGACGAGCTTAGGAGCCTTGCGTAGGCGCGCGCCCTCCTTCGGCGAGCGAAGGAGATTCCTCCTCGGCACCACGGCGATCGCTACATCCGCCGAGTTGTGGCCCGCATCGTCCACGCAGGTCACGACGTAGCGGTACTCGATTCCATTCGAGAGACCGCGATCGGTGAAAGTCGTCGCTGTGCCACGGTAGACAACCTGCTCGGGGTCGTTACCTGTCGAGCGCCTGATCACCACGTGATCTACGGCAGCCGGGATCTCAAACGTGAGCTTCACCGAACCATCGCCCACGGTGGCACTGAGGTTCCTGACGCTCGGAGGGATCGCTGCACCCGAAGCTGTGGTGGTAGGAGCCACAGTCGTCGCGCGAGGGGGCGCCGGGGGAGACGGCGGCGATTGTGGGACTGTCGTCGTCGACATCGTGGTACTGGTCGTTGAACTTGTATCGGTTGTTGTCGTGTCGGTGGTAGTCGTCGTGTCGGTGGTTGTTGTGGTGTTGGTGGTTGTTGTCGTGTCGGTGGTTGTTGTCGTGTCGGTGGTTGTTGTCGTGTCGGTGGTTGTTGTCGTGTCGGTGGTTGTTGTGGTGTCGGTGGTTGTTGTCGTGTCGGTGGTTGTTGTCGTGTCGGTGGTTATTGTCGTGTCGGTGGTTGCAGTCGTATCGGTGGTCGTGTCCGTCGTCGTGGGATCTTCAAGCCACGAGAAATTAGTGGGCAGGGCAGGAGCGCTGGCGGCGTAGCCGATTGGGGCTAGCGCGAAAAGCAAGATGCAGTAGAGGAACCGGCGTCTCATAACCCGTGCCCCGTGAGGATGTAGACGAACACGGTGATCATGAACGCCGCGATTCCGACCAGCACGAGGTCTTGCTGGTGCTCGATCACCACTCGCCCGACCGGGGTGAACCGCGCTGGGGTTCCCGGCACCGTGGCGGCGAGCAGGAAGAGCAACGCAGCGAAGCTCACCCCCGCGATGAAGAGGACGCTGGTTACCATGCCTTCCCCGTTCGCTTGCGAAGCCGTGCGCTTAGCGCCCAACGGCACGGGGATGAGAACCGAGGGCGATGGTGTCGTCTCCGTCGGCACGGTGGTCGTGACGGCGGGCTTCTGCGCTTTCTTGTGGTGCCGCTTGGGCTTTCGAACCACGTGCGGCTTCGCCGACTTCGGCGTCCGCACGGATCGGGACGGCGTGTAGGTCGGCGCGCTGTAGGTCCTCGTGGGGGCCCTGTAGGTGTGCTTCGGAGCGGTGGCAGTCGGTTTCGGCTTGGGTTTGGGCTTTGGAGCAGGTTTCCGCGCCGGAGCTGGAGTCGGCGCCGGGACGGTGGTGTCGTCCAGCGCGCCCAGCGGTGCCGCCCCCGCGCCCACCGCGAGCGAGAGCGCTGCTCCCGCCGCGAGCAGCGCAAGCATGCCCGCCACCACGGCGACAGCTCTCCATCTGACCCCAAGTCTCCTCACCCGAACCTGTCCCTCTCCCCCGGCTGACAGGCACAAATTGTAGAAGCGATTCAGGGGACTGTCCATGTGGTGTCCGTACACTCGACGGGGTGGCAAAAACCGACGAAAACCTGATCGTGGACAATAGGCGCGCCCGGCACGACTACCACCTCCTCGAGCGCGTGGAGGCCGGGCTCGTCCTGACCGGGACGGAGGTCAAGTCGCTTCGAGAGGGCCGCGCTTCGCTCCAGCAGGCCTATGCGGACGTGCGGGGCGGTGAGGCCTGGCTCGTCGGCGCCCACATCTCGGTCTACGACCAGGGCAATCTCGCCAACCATGACCCGGATCGGGATCGCAAGCTCCTCCTCCACAGGAGGGAGGTCGACTCCCTTGCGGGCAAGGTGGCCCAGAAGGGCCTGACGCTCGTCCCGACGAAGCTCTACTTCAAGAACGGACGGGCCAAGGTCGAACTCGCGCTGGCCCGGGGCAAGACATACGGGGGCGACCTGGTTTCGACGTGGTCGGTTCTCCGGCAGAGCTGCAAGCCGAGGTCGCCGGTTGGCCTCGTAAATCCACCGGCAAACAAAGCAAGTGCGAAGAACAATCTCGCACTCGCCGCCTAACCTAGTTAGGTAGCGACGTCGCTCCGGATTCGGCCCGTGGTTCGGGTAGCGGCGCCAACTAACGGGCTCGGCGCGGAGGGAGAGCCAATCGCCCAAAGCGCGACATTGAAGGATGGCTAGACCGTCGGTAGGGCGTCCGCCTCCGGCCGGCGGTCGAAGCTAAAGCGCGGACTACGCTTGTAGACGTTCTGTCCGGTGCGACGACGGACGCGGGTTCGATTCCCGCCGCCTCCATAGCGCCGGGAAATGCGGCCGCTTCGCGGCCATGATGATTTCCCGGCGTTTCTTTTCTCCGAGAGCGGTTGCGGCCGCGACGGGCTAAGCCCGCCGCGGCGGCGAGTGCTCCAATGCAAGACCTGAACCGCGTACTCCAGACGACACCGGAGGGTTAGCATGGACAGATGAGTCCCTTGGTCGCAGTCGCGCTCGCTTTGGCGCTTGTCGTGGCCGGGTGCGGCAGCACGAGTTCACAGGGCACCTCCGGGACTGGGGCTTCTGCCGCGCTGACGAAGACCGCGTACGCGGCGATGCTCAAACGGGCGAACGCGCGTGTGACGAAGGTCGAGGGAACAGCGGAGCAGGCTCTATCGCCCGGGGCAACACCCGCGCACGTGAAGGCGCTGATCCTCGCTTGGGCACAGACGGAGACGCAGCTCGGGAGATCGTTCGGGTCTGTGCGGCCTCCTACGAACGCGGCGAGCGCGAACGCGCTACTCGCCAGGGGCGAGATCGCTTTCGGCGCTGAACTGGCCGGCGCTGCGAACCACCTTCCACAGAAAACGGCGGCGATCGGGCCATATCTGCAGCGGGCGCTTGGACACGCAAAAGGGCCAGCAATGATCGACCGGGCCCTCGCAAAGCTGAAGGCCGCCGGCTACGGCCAGCCCGGCTAGATCTTCTGCTCGACCGGCGTAATCATGTGGACGACGTCAGTGAGGCCGGGCAGTGGAGTTACACGTTCGTAAGCTCCGATCCCGCCAGCCGTGCGTCTGCGACTGCCTCTCCCGCGGCCTGCGCGGCTCGGTGTCCGGTGACCGCCGCCAGGAAGTCGTCGCGTTGTAGGGCGTACAGGCGGGAGTCGACGGTTGCCTTCACCGTGGCGGTTCGCGGGACGTTGCGCAGCAGGGCGATCTCGCCGAAGTAGTCGGCTTCGCGCGCGGTGGAACGGCGGCCTTCTGCGTCGATGTCGAGCTCACCATCGCCGACGATGTAGAAACGATCGCCTTCGTCGCCAGCACGGATGACGAGGTCGCCTGCGGACACCGAAATCGGAAGAAGGCTGGACGCGACACGCTCCTTCGTCGCGAGCGAAAGAGGTGCGAACATCGGCACGCGATCGATGAGCTCCCGCTCGGCACTCGGCGCCACTGCTCGGTCTAGCTCGACGAGGCGGCGGTACGTCACGAGCATCAAGAGAGGGAGAATCGATCCGACGACAAGGAATGCCGAACGCGGTCCGATTGCGGTGACGACCGCCGGCGCCGCGATCGAGCCGATCGCGACGGCGCCCATCGCAAGCCCCCAGATCAGGCCGAGTACGCGCGTCAACATCTCATTGGGGATGATCCGCTGGAGGAGCGTGAACCCTGCGACGTCCTCGATGCTGTTGGCAGCACCGACGATCGCGAGCAAGATCATCATCGCTGCAAAGTACGGCTGCGATGCAATAAGCGTGATCGGCACCCCCCAGAACACGAGAGACAGACCAAACGGGACGGCGAGCCTCCGCCCGCCCAGAGTCATCGCTCCGATCGCTCCGATCAGCCCTCCGACGCCGATAGCTGCAGTCAGATAACCGACGTCGGCCGCCCCTGCGTGGAGGACGCGAAACGCCGCGACGACGATCAGGACGTTCAGGCAACCCCGCACGAAGCTCTGCGTGACCATGAGCGACACGACAAGGCGCGCCCTGGGCGTGCGAGCGACGGTCCGAAAGCCGGCCGTGACCAGTCGCCCTACGCTTTCGTGGTCGGTCGCGCTGTGGAGTTCGATGCGGCTCTCGACGCTCACGCGCGCGAGCAAGCCGGCACCTGCCAGGAGTAGTACTGCACCCAAGACGAAGGCGAGCCCGACATCCGCGACTGAAACGAGAACGCCTGCGAGCAACGGCCCGATGAGAGTTCCGATGCTCTCGATCGTCGACGTGGCTCCATTCGAGGCGATCAGCTCGTCGGGTGTGCGCACGAGAGATGGCAACAGCGCCTGCAACGCAGGCCTGATGAGGGTGGAAGACAGGCCCATGACGCCCGCGAAGACGAACACGAACGTTCTGTTTTCCGCAAACGCGGCCGCGGCCGACGCAGCGAGGGCGATCGCCCCTACGAGCATCATCACCAAGAGGAAACGCTCACGGCGAAAACGATCGCCGAGCGAAGCTGCAAACGGAGCTACAACTGCGCCGGGCAACAGTCGAACCAGTCCGGCGATTCCGACGGCCGAAGTACCGCCCTGCTGGTAGGCGAACACCCCGAGCGCCACGAAGTGCGCCCACTCCGTGGCGATCGCAGCACCCCAGGCGAGTTGGACTCGCCGAACGTTCTCGTTTCGAACCGCGGCAGCGAGAGCCGAGACGACCTGGTGTGGCCGAACCACCAGAGGATTGAATCCCTTCTCTCCGGTCGGGACAAGGTGCTCCGCCGGTCGATGTCTGATGCCTGCGCCGTGATTAGCGGGAAGGCTGGGCGAGTACAGCGTCCATCGTCTCCATGATCGAGACGCTCTCCTCCAGCGGCATCAATGGGCTCTCCAGGAGCCCTTCGCGCAGGCAGCGGGCAACCGCCTCGGCCTCGTGCCAGAGACCTTTGCCCTCGGACTGGGAGTCGAAGTAGGTTTGCTCTCCTGTTCGTGAGATGAGCGTGAACGAGGTCGGCGCATAGAAGTCGCCGTCGATCTCGATACGGGCATCGGTGCCGACGATTGCCCCGCGTGTCGGGCTCTTCGCCGAAGACGTGCACGTCAAGACAGCCTGCGCGCCGCTGGCATATCCGAACAACATCGAGGTCTGACCGTCGACACCGGTGAACGCCGGGTCGACGAGTGTCACGATCCGGTCTGGCTTACCCAGCACCATCGACGCGAACGAGACGGGATAGACGCCCAGGTCCAGCAACGCGCCGCCTCCGAGCTCCGGGGCGAAGAGGCGAAAGTCGGGATCCTTGGCAAACCACTGCCCATGGTCGGCAGTGACCGTGACGATGTCGCCCAGAGCTCCCTCAGCGAGCAGAGTGCGGATTTCTGCGATGTGGGGAAGAAACCGCGTCCACATCGCCTCCATCAGGAACAGTCCCTCCGCCCGGGCGACAGCCACCAACTCCTCGGCTTCGGCGGCATTCATCGTGAACGCCTTCTCTACGAGCACCGGCTTGCCGGCGCGGAGCGCGAGTAGCGCGTTGGCGTGGTGCATCGGGTGCGGAGTCGCGACGTACACGACATCGACTTCGGGGTCAGCCACCAACGCCTCGTAGCTCGCATGCCGATTCGGAATGCTGAGCTCATCGGCGAATCGGTTGGCCGAATGCTTGTGCCGAGACCCGACCGCCACGGGCCGCCCCGAGTCGGTGAACATCAGGTCGGCAGCGAAGGTCTCGGCGATCCCGCCCGTTCCGATCAGTCCCCAGCGCAACGGTTCGGTCATCGGTTCGTCCTCTCGCCAATAGCGCGGTCAGCGTGGGCGAGGATAACTTCTGCATCGAGGCCGACGGGCTCGTCTCGACCGGGGTGGATTTCGTAGCGATTACTGAACGCGTAAGGCGGTCCACCTGAACGTCTTGCTCCCGCAGACCTTGGGATCTCCGACAACGCCCGCTGCCCGCGCGGCACGGATCGTGGCGGTGAAGCCGGCAGTGACGATCCGCCCCGGCTCGGTGAGCCGCACTGGTCCGTCGTAGTACGAGTCGCCCGTTGTGAATCCGTTCCCACTAGGAACGGGGCAGCGACTTGCGCGGGTGAACCTGAAGCCGATCTCCGTCCATTTGCGGCGGTCGGAGCTCAGTGTGAAGCAGACCTCTGCTCCCGCGGTGGTCGTGCCCGCGTAGCGGATCCCCGCCTTCTTGCAGAGTGTCCCTTCGGTCGGCTCGAAGGTCGTCCTCACGCCTGGCGGCAGCTTGCCGACGTGCGTGGGCGCCGAAGCACTTCGGGGACACATGTTGATTCCCAGCGGTGAGTACGGACAGAGCTCGCCCAAGCTCCCGATTGCCACCAGAGGCGGGATCGCGTAGTACGCCACAGCCAGTCCCGCGACGCCAGCGAACGCGTAGCCAAGCCGCCGGTTCAATTCCGACGATCTCGTCCCATGCGTCGACCCTAGATCACTGGTTAGCCCGGTAATAGGGCCACCCCGACAGCCACGCGCGCAACGCACGTCCCTCGATCACCGTGTCGAAGCGAAGCGTCTCGGGGTTGCCGGGGTCTTCGCCCACGCGGTACGTGCCGTCGTCCGAGGGGATCAGCGGCTGCTCGGTGTCGAAGCCGTCAGGGGCTGCGGGAAAGATGAGCCACGGTTGAACCGCGCGGAGGACGACCCGGAAGTTCGTCGTCCACGGGTTGTGCGAGCGGTAGTGACCGGCGATCGCCTGCACTTCCGCCGACGGCTCGCGGAGTTGGCGCGCCGGTGCTCCTGCACGGACATACCGTTGACCACCGTGCCACAGCAGGGGAGCGCCGTTCACTGAACGATCCACCCGAAGAGGAAATCGATCGAACGTTGCGTCTGCCGCTACGAAGAGGTCGTCTTCGAGCTCCTCGAGTGCGATCTCACGCCCGTTGTGGCGAAGCAGCAGTCCGTTATCAGAGGCGACTATTTCCAAGGGTGGTTCGTACAGGCCGGCAAGGTCGTCGTGCGCAGCTGCGGCAGGGTCTGCGGGCTCAGGCTCCCCGTCCGCGATCCGGATTATTGTCCGAGCGAGTCCCATCGGGTTCGAGCCCATCCCGTTCTGCAGGACGATGACGCCGAGGTTCACATCCGGATCCGCCTGCATGGCGGCGAGGTACCCGACCATGCCGCCGCCGTGCCCGATGAAACGGCGGCCGCCCAACTCGCGCAGCAAGAGCCCGTAACCGTACGCGACCGTTCCGTCTTCCCGGGGAGTCCCCGTGCTCATCTGGGCGAATGCCCCCTCAGTGAGAAGGCGGCCGTTCGGTCCTTCGCCTCCGCGCATGAGCAGTCTGACGAAGGCCGACATGTCCTCCGGAGTTGAGGCGATGGAGCCGTCGGCGGTCGCGGTCTCCAGCCACGTCGCCGGCGCGAGCGGCGCGCTGGAGTGGCTGAGCCGATCGTCGTGCAGGTATTCGTAACCGACCGCCAGTCGCGGACGGATGTCGTGGGTGATGGCGGGCTCGGTGCAGGGCATCTCGAGCGGCTCGAGCACGCGAGTGCGGATGATCTCGGGATACGGCTGGCCCTCGATCGCCTCCAGCACGAGCCCGAGCGCCTTGTAGCCGACGTTGGAATAGTGGAAGCGCTCGCCGGGTGCGAAGAACGTCGGCAAGTCGCGCAGCGACCACACCTGGAACGCAGCTTCGGGAGTTCCGTCGATGCCGGCCACGATGCCGCCGGTGTGCGAGAGCAGATGGGCGATGGTGATCGGCGCGTGGCCCACGGGTTGCGGCACGACGAACCAGGGGAGGTAGTTGTCCACGGGCGCGTGCAGGTCGAGCAGCCCCTCGTCGACGAGTTGGAGGGTTGCGACCGCGGTGAACGTCTTGCCGATCGAGCCGATCTCGAACAGCGTGTCGGGAGTGACCGGTCGGCGCGATTCGAGCTCTGCGAAGCCGTATGTGCGGATGAGAATCGTGCCGTCGCGATCGGTCAGTCCGAGTGTCAGTCCGGGTATTCGCCCGCGTTCCATCGCGACCCGAGCCGCGTCGTCGATTGCGGCCACCGCGGCGTCACCGATCACCGAGCCATCGTAGTAGCGGCGGTGTTCCCGGAAGTCTCCCTAGGTCAGCGTCCGGCGGCTTGTTCAAGCTATTCTGCACGCATCAATAGAGAGGAAGGGCTGCATTGGGCTCCAAGAGACAGACGACGATGGCCAAACTGACACGCGAGCGCAAGGTGAAGGAAAAGCGCGAGCTGAAGGAAGAGAAGAAGGCAGCGGCAGCCGCGGCAAAGGCCGCCGGCACTTACTCGTACGACGGCGAGCCGGTCGAGGCTCCCGCGCTGGACGCGATCGACTCGACTGACGAAGCGGCTACGGCCGATCCGGCAATTGCCGCGTCCGGCGAAGATCGCTAACGCTCGACAGTCAGAGCCAGCCAGACGTCGGTTCCACCGCCGGGCGCGTTCGCAGCGCCTGCTCTTCCATCGTGCGCCTCGGCGATGGTTTCGACGATCGCCAAGCCAAGACCGCTGCCGTCTGCGGTCGTCTTCTGCGCCCGGCTGAAACGCTCGAACGCAAGGTGGAGGAAATCGGCGGGGAAACCCTCGCCCTCGTCCACCACGTGCAGCTCTGCTGAGCCGTTGCGCTGTTCGGCCCTGAGGGTCACACGGCCCGCGCCGTGAGTGAACGCGTTGTCGACCATGTTCGCGAGTGCCTGCTCGAGGAGCGAACGGTCAGCCGAGACGACGAGCGGATCGTCGTCCGAGGTCACCGATAGATCACGGCCTTCAGACTTCGAGCGGGACTTGAAACGTCCCGCGACCGTCTCGAGGACGTCGGCGACGTCGACCGGCTCGCGCCGCAACGGCACGCGGCCCTGCTCCGCGCGTGCCAGGAGCAGCAGGTCGTCCGCGATCCGGGAGAGACGCTCGGTGTCCTCGGCCGCGCCGCGGATCGCCGCCTCGAGCTCTGCGGTCGTCCGCGACCGTCTGAGTGCCAGTTCGAGCTCGGTCTTGATCAGTGCGAGCGGCGTCCTCAGCTCATGGCTCGCGTCCGCGACGAAACGATGCTCGCGCGCAAGCCCGTCGCCGATGCGAGCCAGCATCTCGTTCAGCGTCTCTCCCAGTCGCGAGACTTCGTCGCTGCTCGGCGGGACCGGCAGCCGATCGTCGAGCGACGAGGCCGAGATGGCGGCCGCTCGCCGCCGCATCGCTTCGATTGGACGCAAGGCCGCACCGGCGAGCCCGTAAGCGGCGAGTGAGGCAAGAATCAGCGCCAGTGGGCCGCCGATCAGGAACCCGTTGCGCAGACTGACAAGCGTCTCCGCTCGGTTCGCACGTGTCGCGCCGACAATCAGCACCAGCCGGGTGCCCCCGCGTGGGACGGGCAACGCGAGCATGCGCGCCGGCTCGTCGAGCCCCGGAACAGAGCTCCGGTCGAGGAAGAAAGGGCCGCGTTGCGCATGCGAGAGATCGCGAGGCGAAAGAAGCGGCGTATGCCCCACCGGGTTCGTCGAGTCGACGACCGAGCCGGTCACGCTCAAGAGCTCCGCGAACGTCTCCCCGTGCTCGATGAGCGCACCATGCGTGGACTTGAGCGAGCCGTCACGGCGCACGAGCGCTGAGACGTCCTGCGCGCGCGAGCGCAGCTGTTCGTCGAGAGCGTTGGCGAGGTCGTTCGACACGCGCGCATAGACGAGCCAGCCCGCAAGCAGCAGGACGACGGCCATTGCAAGGGCGAAGACAAGCGTCAGCCGGAGCCTGATCGGGAGCCGGTTCACTCTTCGTCACCCTCGCGCAGCCGGTAACCGACTCCGCGCACGGTCTCGATGGACTCGGTCCCGAAAGGTCGATCGACCTTCTCCCGGATGTAGCGCACGTAGACGTCGATGACGTTCGAACGGTTCTCGTACGCGAAGTCCCAGGCGTGCTCGAGCAACTGGAGTCGGGAAAGAACCTGTCCGGGGCGGCGCATGAACGCCTCCAGTAGCGCGAACTCCTTGGGGGAGAGGCTGATCTCCGTCCGACCGCGCCACGCTCGTCGAGAAGCGGGATCGAGACGGAGCGTCCCGACGACCAGCTCCGTCGGCCGCTCGCCGCCGCCGCGCCTGACGAGGGCGCGCAGCCGCGCAAGGAGCTCAGCGAAGGAGAACGGCTTCGTCAGGTAGTCGTCGGCGCCGACGTCGAGGCCGGCGACGCGGTCCTCGACACCGTCGCGCGCGGTCAGCATCAGGACGGGCGCCCAGACGCCGGCGTTCCGGAGCTGCCGGCACGTCTCGAAACCGCTCAGCCCCGGAAGCATGACGTCGAGGACGATCGCCTCGTAGGGATGGGACTGCGCCAGCCATACTGCGTCCTCGCCCGTGGTGGCCACATCAGCCGCATGTCCCTCTTCGACCAGGCCTCTGCGGAGGAGGCTGGCCATCTTCAGTTCGTCCTCGACGATCAAGACGCGCATCGGTTGAAGTGTGCCCGCCGTCCATGAGAGTCGGATGAGAGAGCAGCACGGCAAATAGCCCTTCCAAGATCGACTCGGACTGGATAGCCTCGGCGGTCTCCGAGGTCAAGCGAAGGGAGTTCCAAAAGTGGGGAGAGTCCTTACGGCCTGCGTCGCCGTGCTGCTCGGCACGCTGGTCTTCGGTTCCACCGCAGGCGCGATCACGTATGGATCCCCGGACGGTGGCGGGCATCCGGAGGTGGGCGCGCTGCTCGCGCCGGTCGCGTATTCGGACGGGACGTGGGAGGCTTGCTCGGGCACGCTCATCTCGCCGACTGTCTTCCTGACCGCTGCTCATTGCGACCAGGGCGTGAGCCGGGTCGCGGTTACCTTCGACTCGTCGTACAACGCGGCGACCGGCAAGACGTACTGGGGCACGTGGCGCGCCGACCCGAAGTTCAGAGGCGCGCAGAGCGACCCGTACGACGTTGCAGTCGTCGTGCTCGACAAGGCCGTCAGGGGCATCGCACCTGCGCGTCTACCGGCTGCTGGTTCCCTCGACAAGCTCGACCCGGCGACGAGGTTCACGTCGGTCGGCTACGGCGCGCAGTCGGTGACGATCGACCATGGGCCGACATTCCATTACGCGGACATTCGCTACGTCGCGACCCGCGGCCTGTATACCGTTACGAACGCGTGGTTGAAGATCTCG